>OGYX01000226.1_pt1 | contig 42317 bp, 65 predicted proteins | sample 1576601 | NCBI WGS metagenome assembly OGYX01 (sample SAMEA3541561, study PRJEB24748) | human gut metagenome | biome: human gut; feature: human-associated habitat; material: faeces | place: China | collected 2012 | reverse complement strand
AAATCCAATATTTTCAAGGGCTTTCAAATCTGCCGGCTGCGGGACTTGAACCCGCGAAGAAGCCTTTAATATCAATGCTTTTCAGGCATCGTGTTGCATTTCGTGTTGCATGATTTTACGTTTGCAACTTTTTGGAAATGTTCAAGGATCAGCTGACTCTGCTTTTCTGCCTCCAAATCAATGACATTCCGGTAGACGGATTTCATCACATTGTCAGAGGACCAACCGCCTCTCTGCATAATGTATTGATCCGGAACTCCGATCGCATGCATGATGGACGCGGAGTAATGCCGCAGGTCATGAAAGCGGAAGTGGGGGAGCTGGCAGAGATCCAGAACCCGTTCGAAGTCTCGCGTGAGCTGATCGGGGTTCAGGTTACACAGTGCCCCTTTTTTACCGCGTATATGTTTAAAAAAGAATTCTGGCATTTGTATAGTTCGATAGCTGCCGTAGGTTTTGGGTGACTTGGTTATCCACTCATTGTCCTCGCTACGCACGATGCTTTTGCTGACAGTTATGGTGTTCCCTTTAATATCACGGGAAGTCAAAGCACAGATTTCGCCACGGCGAAGCGGACCAAATGCAGCCAGAAGAATGGCTATTTCCAGATCGGTTCCAGCAGATTCAGCCAGGAGGCGCTGAATATCTGTGTCGTTCGGACAATATAGCTCCGGGTGCTTCCGGGCGGGAAGCTGTACGCGGATAGAAAGGTCGGGGGCAAACATATCGAGAGCCGCTGTCAGAAGCGCATAGGCATTTCGGACGGTCTTAGGGCTAAGCCTTTTCGATAAATCAGATATCCAGATCTGTACAATCTGGCTGTTCAATTCATTAAGGCGTGTGCTGCCGAAATCGCCCTGGAAGTGCGTCCGCAAGAGTCCTGCATAGCCGCGTAGGGTAGACGGGGAAAGGACGGCTGCTTTCATGTCCTTGTATCGCTGGACAGCGACACGAACGGATATATTTTCGGCGCGGTTCCTTTTCTTTGATAATTTCCATTCGTCTGCAAGCATCCGCGCCTCTTTCTTGGTCGGCGCGGTAAAGGACTTATAATGACGTTTACCATCCGGATCTGTGTAATCTAAAGCCAGAACACGAAAGTTCCCGGATGGGAGTGAATTTTTGCGTTTTGCCATAATGATATCATCCTCCTTGGTGGGTATAGGAAATACACCCCTTGCAGGGCACCCGGAAGAATGATATAATTCAAAGTGTTCAAGTTTGATTATATCTTCCGGGAGTGATCCTGTAAGAGAAAATCTATGTAAAGCCGTTCGGTGTTGGTAGCACCGGGCGGTTTTACATTTTATAGAGTATTATTCTCGAAAAAGAGGTCTGGAGCTGCGGAGCATCCTTGGTCGGTCAGATGGTTGTTTTTAACTCCTTTCTGTAATCAGATATTAAAATTAAGAATTCGTAAGTTGTCACACAGCATAATGTGATGTATCATAGTCTTATAAAGAGAGGGGGTCTTATTATGAGATATTGCATTTCAAAATATAGTATTTATATACTTTTGTTTTTTGTTGCATATCTATTACAGCGCCTTGTCTTTATTTCTCTGTTACATATGCCAAGAATTATATTTGCTGGAAAAATATATTTACATGAAGTCTTATTTTTGATTACATCGTTTATCTTTGTAAAGAAAAGCTTCAAGATTGAGCGGCTGGATTAAACGTCCAGCCCTATTTTTTATTTTCTTTTTTCTTTATTTTTAGTTTTTTTCTCGATTCTTCAATTTTGGCCTGAGTTTTTTGAAGTTTAATTTCATTTTCAGTAGCTATTGTTTTAAAATCCCTGATTTTATCAATTAATCCAGGTGAATCGATATCAACATTACCTTTAACAACATTAAATATGTCAAAGGAAAATTTTGCTTTAGCACCATTGATAAATAATGATAATGACGCCAATAAGATAAAGGCACCAGCGGCACATGTAATAATTTCCACAGGACCAGGAGAGTTTATAGTAGCCTTAATGGAAAACTCATTTTTTTTAATAGGTACATTATATAATTCTGAATATATATCGGCACTTTCAAAAATAGAGTCGATAAAATTATACAAATCGACAGCAGCAATATTTTGAGTAGTGGTTACATCGAATATTGCATGCATTTCCTTCCCCTGGATATAACAGCTATATAGGGTTCGATTAATAAATCCCGAATAAGGATTGGCATTGACAATAGTACCATAAGAATAAATAATTGGTATGAGCATCGGATCTAATTCACGCCGTTCGAATGGTCTATTCGCGATCCATTTAACATTTCTACGTTTTAAATATGAAATTTCTCCATCAAAAAACATTACATCAATACGTTCCTGCTCAGAAGCTTTGTAGATATATGGTTCGCTGGTTATTTGACCAATAGCAATACGGTCACAGTTTGCGCCAGGAACCAGTACATAATCACCGATTTTCATATCATTTACAAAGCGCATAATTTGTGATGCAGTCGATCCCGGTTTAGAATCGTCAGGATATGATTTAATAATTTCATCTTTTAAATCATTGAGAGAACAGTATTTTATGGAATCAAGATCATTAATTTTATCCCAACCGATAGCAACATATTGACCAAAATAAAAATTTTCAAAATTGTCACCTCCGTTAGTTCTGATAAACCAATAATTTGTAGAAGGATTAATCACTGGAATTTCGCAATTAGTTAACATTTTTAAAGTTTCATCTTTTGAAAACATATAAACTCCCCCTTCGTAAATTTAAATGATTAATTTATGTTAAGTTAATTATATTTTCTCTATCACTGCTAAATATGGCTCAAACATAATCAAATATCCATCCAGCTCCGTATAGCATCCATACTTTTCGCGGTAACACTCCAGCGCCTCTTTCAGAAAATCCTCTGACACTTCCAGGCACTCTGCCAGTTCGTGTAGGTTGCGGCAGCGCTTCCGGTAGCCTTGGATGATGCCAGAGAGTCCGATGCGCTTATTGTAAGCCCACAGACGCGCCATGCGTTCCTGCTTTCGGTTTTCTACAGAATCTAAGTCAATGATCTGTCCGGCGGTGGTATGATGATGCCCCAGCTCCTCGGCCAGGACACAGGACTTCTCCACCGTTGTCATGCCCTGTCGGATGGCAATAGCTCTGTCACAGTACAGGCCTCTGATACGCTCACTGGTAAATGGATAATCATAAACCTCAACTCCATCTCTGCAGGCCTCTTCCAGTAAAGATTCATACGAGTTCATAAAATCCCCCCAGTACTAAATTATTCCAGCATAAAATACTGGCACCGATTCAGGTAGTACTTCTGTTCAAGCTGAAAGAGTGAAATTAGTTTTGCCACGGTTCCAGATTCACGGTATTCTTTTAAAGCTTCGAGGTATTCCGGCCGGTGTGTATCTTCAATAATCAGCGGAGAAATACCGTGACGCAGGCATTCCCGGAAAATGATAATGCGTCCGGTGCGTCCGTTTCCATCCTGAAATGGGTGGATGCTTTCATAGCGTGCATGAAACTTCGCCAGAATTTCCAGTGTGACGGTCTGAGAGTTATACCAGACAAGAAGTTCACTCATTGCTTCCGGCACTTTGCTGGGGAGCACGGTTTCATACATGCCGACGATATTAGGACGCTTCTTGTAATCTCCAATTGCGTAACCGTTGGCGCGATCTTCAAAGACGCCGCTTTTCAGTTCATAGTGGAATTGTTTGATTAGTTCCTGGCTTAGAGGTTGTTTGATGGTTTCCAGCATTTTATTAAATGCCAGGAAGTGACCGTTCATTTCCTCAACGTCCTTCGCACGATAATAATCATCGGATTTTGGAAGTGTGCCAGTATCGAAGAGGGAAGCGGTCTGTTCTTCTGTCAGGGTGCTGCCCTCGATTTTATTTGAGTTATATGCCATCAGTCGCTGGGTAAAACCGTAAACTCCGGAACGGTCGCGGCGCTTCCATTCAATCAGAAAGCGTTCCAGCAGGAACTGGATAAATTCAGCAGTAGTCATATATCTTTCCTTCCTGAAATGATTATTTCCTTTTATTTCGAACAAATTCAGCAAACTGGCGAATCTCGGCCAGCTCATCCTCTGTGTATTCTTCCCCTTCAAAATGGGCGGCTAAAGTGGTGGGTTGGTCATTAACTGCATCATCAGCTAAATAATCTAAAGTGCAATTAAAATAGTTGCAAAGTTTCTTTAATGTTGAAAGTTTTGCATTTTCTGATCCCTTTTTATAAAAGCCATCTATCGTTGTATAAGGAACACCAGATTCCCTAGCTAAGTCCGCTTTACTTATATTTCGTTCTTTCATTAAAATATCTAATTTATCTGTTAATCCCATATTGTGAGTACCTCCTCGTAATTTCATAATACTACGGAAGATATATTTTGTAAATAAAAAATTACCCTATAAAGTAAAAAAATTACTTTTTGGGGTTGACAAATACGATGCAGGGTAATATAGTTGTATTGTGATTACGATACAGGGTAATAAAGGAGGCGAAAACATTGTTTAATAACTTGAATGCGGAGATGGCAAGAAAGAAAATTTCTATCAAAGCATTAGCAGAAATTACGGGTATCAATTACGAGAGTCTAAAAAACAAAATGTCTGGTGCGACAGAATTCAAGAGAAACGAAATGATTCAGATTAAAAAAGAATTTCCAGAATGCTCTCTGGATTACCTGTTCGCAACAGAGGATGAGAAGGAGGTGTAAGAAAAGTGAATAGACCAAACGGTGTAAAAGAGGCCAAAGTGATTCAGGTAATTGAAACCAAGTCTGTAAGAGGACTTGGAACAGAAAAAGACCCAGCACGGGTTGTTACTCAGTACTGGGACTTAGATGGAAAGTTTCTGGCAGAGATGGATATGGAATTGTGTGCTCCATTGGTGGAACTTGAGGCCAAAGCAATAAAAGAGTCTACTTTGGAGTGTTAAGCAATTGCTCAGCTTTCAAATATGAGAGTTCTGAATTGATGAAGGAAACGGTTGCAGATATAAAAATTTTCAAATGCTCCAAATTATAGTCTTCATGTTTACGAACATAATGAGTTTCATCATTTCCGATCCAAGCAGATGCAGTTGCAAGTGTTTTTATTCGAGGGTTGTCGATGTAGGTGTTTATACACGGTGATAGAGCCATGTTTTTGATTTTTTCTTCATCATCAGGGTGAAATAAGATTCCATAATCTTTGATAAGAAATTCAAGAGCCTTTCGGTAACCTAATCCACATATTTCTGATAAGCCCATATTTTCAGCCTTTTCAGCTTGATGGTATATCTTAATGAAATTAGGTGAAAGTTTGGCGATATCTTCAGAAAATCCTTTTTCTATATCGGGATGAGGATACACAGCATCTGTGTAAGCAGTATATGTTTCTGGAGAATAAAGATCATTTGATACACGATATTCGATAAAAAAACATTTGCCGCAATTAGGGCAAAAGTATAGGGAATATGCATAGATATTATACTCATAGAAACCGTCAAGGCAACTATAATATGTAACTCGAGGTGCGTCAGCATATGCGATTCCACATCTGGGACAGCTATGTGGTGTTTCAACGTTAATATTAATGTTTTTCATTTGCGAATTTACACTAAAAGCATTAATGGTTGTTTTCATTGAATTCCTTCTTTCCTAATACTCAGCTTTGCAGGAGCTTGTATAGAGAGTATAGCACTAAATAGATTGGAAGAGCAATATGGTTTTCACGAATGCGTGAATACGGTTTTTCAGATGAAATCGACTCAGAGGTTATCGTCAAAAATGAGTGCATTTGAGTTTTGAGCATGGAAGATGGTCGCTGCAGGTGAGTCTTACAAAAGATTTTCAAATGCAGCAACCAGATGATATTAAAGAGGAGAAAGGAGAAGAAACAGGATGTTAGAAACAGTAATCAGAGCTATTCTAACGGAAAAAGTATTGACCTTAGCCGTGATAAACGTAGGTGCAATAGCACTGGCACTTAAAGAGCACTATTTTTGTGCGTGGGTAGTATGGGGACTGGCAGCTTTAATTTGCGTAGCAATGTAACATATTCCCTAAATATAGCCCTACATAAAGTGTTAAAAGCTTCATCAAGATTTTGCGAAGTTTGCTCGACAGGGAACATAGGGTTTCCATCCTGAGCTTCGAGCATATTGAGGTAAGCTAAATAGTATTTAGAATACATGGACTGAGATTCTGGTTCCATCAAATGGAGGTTGTCACTCATAAGATCCAGAATACAAGACCAGGTTTCGAAATTCAGTTCGCTTAGTCTCAGTTCAGACAGGAAACCGCGGCAATAAATTTTATAAAAAGGGATATAAAATTTATCTAATTGTTCACGAATGGTTTTGAGCTTTGATACATGACTATCTTTGATAGCCGTAAGATAAATCGTAATAAATGCACCTAAAGAGGTAATGACATTTCCAATAATTGTATATATAACAAGTTCCTCCTTTCCGTATACTCGGCGCTGCAACGCCTGTAAATACAGTATAGCACTGGGGAGACAGAGGAGACAATGATTACCTGTTTGCAACAGAGGACGAGAGGGGGTGAGAGAGATGCGTTTTATTGAGAACGAGATTCTGGAACGTATTGGCTTTGATTTTTATTGCGACATTGCAAATAACATTGTTAAAGCCAGAGCAGAAATGGGATGAACCCAGAAGAAGCTGGCAGAGCAGTCAGGAATCAAACCCCATCGGCTGGTGGGAATTGAAAACGTAAAGATCCGGATCGATTTGGATGATTTGGAAAAGCTGTCAAAGGTCTTAAACAGATCAGTGGACTGGCTTCTGGATGCGGAGTTGGAGGGTGGCGGAAAAGAATGCCTTTATGTGGTTTGGTCGGACTCTAGTCCGGGTCTTAAACTTTACCAGAGAGCTACCAGTAAGCGGATGGCGTTCATGATATATGACAAAAAAATCAAGGAGTGCCATGTTGCATACACCAGTGGGCGAGAAAGGCATTTTGTACAGCTTGTAGGGGTTCCAGTATCAACGGCAGAAATTCAGAAGAATTTCAAAAAGCGTGTGACGGATGATTTACCGATAGAACCAGATTGATTCGGGATGCTAATGCTCAGATGAGTTTGTAGGGGCGTATTCCGATGCAGAAGGGGAGGTGAGAGGGATGAAAAGAACTGCATTTAAGAAAAAGCCATCATGGAGCTATTGCACGGCGGATTGGATAAACGAAATTAAGATTCGAACCAGTTGGACAAATGAAAAACTTGCTGGTGAGCTGGGAGTATCGCTGTCAACGCTCCATAATATTAAATCTGCGCCGTGGAAGGTGTCTGGGGCGTATGTGCTGCGGCTTCTGGAGATTCGCAATAATGTGATTGCAAAATATGAAAATGAAAGAAAAGTCGTGTAAGACCTGCCGGAGTTGCTGGCGGTGTATGGAATCCGATCGGGAATACCCGTGCAAAGATTATAAGAAGAAAGCGAGGAAGCGTAATGAGAAGAGAACTGAAATGCATGGAACTGAGAAGTCAGAACCAGCGGATCATTGAGGTGCTGGGCGAGGAACTGAGTAGAGCACAGGCAGATCTGCAGTTTGCTTGGCGATTAGCCTTTACCGGTCTGGCGATTGCAGCGGTGGCGACCGGGGCGATGGTGGCGATTGCACAGGCGGCGGGGATGTTCTAAATGAGAGAAAGAGAAATGGAGTTTTGCCCGTTCAGAACTGTGATGGAGACATTTCCAGCCGTACTTGTTGGACAAGGGGACGTTACACGGACGAGATTTGAATTATGCTTAAAAGAAAAATGCCCAGCGTTCCGTGTGATGAGGGGGTTCGAGAGCTGTTTGAGGCTGGAGAAGCAGTAAAGGCTGTTTCTGGCAGCAGGGGAAGGAGGACAGGAGTATGTCGAAGAGAGCCGAAGAAATCCTCAGAGGTATGCCACGGGAAGATCTGAGAGTCAGAGAAGATTACCGTGATGATGGATTACGCGTCAAGCTTGCGACGCATTACCTTATAGGTTATCTGGGGAATGAAACACCGGAAAACAACAGAGCTGTTTACAGCGGAAAGGAGATTGCGGAATTGCTGGAAAGCGTCTGCAATGGCATTGAATAAGAAAGATGAGCAGGAGAACCAACGGAACCAACCGCGCCGGGGCGATGGTAAACGCCAGTCGGTACACCGGTTATGGGAAACCAAAGAAAAAGACCGCCAGCTTGGCAGAGCTGAACGGTCACATTAATAAAAATATTAACAGCTTGATTATATCAAGAGATACAGGAGGATGCAATGGTAAAAGCAACGTTTAAAGGTAAAAGGGAGCCGATGGAGCTGGAGGGGGACATGATCCTTGGTACCACGATCCAGTATGATGCAATCAGAGATTCAGGGGCGTTTATCATCGGTGATGTTAAATTTTCAATTCTTCCGGGAGCCCTGGCAAGAATGGCGGCGGCGCTTCTGAAAGCGTATTTTTCGGGAGAAGAGCTGGAGAAAGCGTATGCAGATTTCCATATGGCATTTCACACAGCTACGGAAGCAGCATGGGAGGAGGATTCCGATGAAGAAGAGACTGGCAAAGAAAATTGAGAAGATGCGCCGGAAGAAGATTCATGAGGCGCTGGAGATGGTGTTGGAGATCAATACCACACAGGTAAGAAGTCAGGAGCTTACTGGACGCAAGCCTACGGCGTTCTTTGCGTTTAATGGACACATTAATGGTTGCTTGGATATTCGTGTATATCCCGATGGGTGGTACCCTGGTTGCTATAAATATTGGACATTCAGTACCAATTATATTGGTTGTAGTACGGATAGACTTTTAGAAGAGCTTGCAAACAAGAAAAAGGAGTTACAGGATACTGGAAAGATGTGACTGCTGCGGCGCTGTTGGAGGAAGACAGAAGAATGTATAAAGGAATGATGTTTACGCCAGAAGCCGGAAAGACAGTGAACGATGCAGAGGCGTTCGAATACGCGAAGAATCATCTGGATGAACTGCCGCAGGAAGATAAAGAACTCTTTGTTGAGTTCTTCTTCTCTGGCAACTGGATTAAGGAGGAAGATCATGCTGAAACCATATAGTGAACTCAGAAAAGTGGACATATCTCGATATTGCATGGAACGAGAAGGAATTAAATATTTAAATTGGGCGAAGTGCATTGACATTCTGCGCGAATACGGAGCAGAAGAGGTTTATTTTGAACCAATTCCAAACCGCAAAACAGGCGGAAGCCTTTATTATACTGATCTTGAATTTGAAGATAAGAGCGGAATTAGAAATCGTTGCTACGAAACTCGCATCAGAGTTGTAATTGATGGCAAGGAATACATCATGCAGTCACCGGTCATGAACGGAAGCAATCCTGTAAAGGACAACAGCATGAATCAACAGCGTGTCTGGAATAGCATGACGCGTTCGTTTGTGAAGTGTGTGGCAATTCATACTGGACTTGGTTTTGATTTGTGGCTCAAAGAGGAACAGAAGCCATTTGACAATGTTATTCCCGGGGACGAGCCTTTAGCAAGCAAAGCGCAGATACAGACCCTTAAGAATTTAGGTAAAAAGCATAAGGTAGATATGGAGTATTGGCTTGCATCTAATAATCGTGCATGGGATAGTCTTACAGGAAATGAAGCAGGAACCATGCTGAATGCTTTGAAGGCAAAGTACGGAGATGATTAAATGTGGAGAGCAAAGGAACTTTAAAAGATGTGTCGATGGACTGGAAAACCGGTCGGATGCGGCTGACGTTTGAGCTGGAATCGGATGTATCGTCGTTGATTGACAAGATTAAGGACAAGCCCCTGCGGATCATTGCAAAGCAATGGCGGGAGAAGCGGAGCCTGGATGCGAATGCATATTACTGGGTGCTTCTCTCACGGCTGGCGGAGGCGGCAGACATTTCTAAGCCACGGGCACACAATCTGATGCTTCGCCGGTACGGTCAGAATCTCATGATTGCCGGTCAGATGGCGTATTTGGTTGTGCCGGACACGACCGAAGCGGAAGAGACGGCGCTGGAGGCGGAAACCTTCCACATCCGTCCAACTTCGCAGGTTAAGCAGGGCAAGGATGGGAAGGCATACCGCACATATACCGTGCTTGCCGGATCCAGTACCTACGATACAAAGGAAATGAGTGAGTTGATAAACGGGCTGGTAGCGGAATGCGAGGAGCAGGGGATTGAAACTCTGCCGCCGGAGGAGTTGGCTCGGATGATGGCAGAGTATGAAGAAAACCACAGGAAGAAAGAAACTGTACAGCGTACTGACGGATGATTTAAAACATTGTATCATTACCGGCAGCCAGGAGGTGGCAATCCATCATGTATTTAATGGAGCCAACCGGAGCAGATCGGAGGCATATGGCTTTATCGTTCCGCTCCGCCCGGACTGGCATAACATGACGCCGTACAGTGTCCATATGAACCAAGAGTTCGATGAGAGTCTGAAACGTCAGGCACAGGAGTATTATGAGGTCCACATCGGCAGCAGACAGCAGTTTATTGCCGAGTTTGGCAAGAGTTATTTATAACGGTACAACAGCCGCAGGGCTAGTACATAGTAACCCGTAGACAGCATCCTGGCACGCCTTACCGTGTTATATATTACCGAACCTTTACAGGATGCCATTGGTTTACCGGGAGGGAGACCGACCCTCCCGCTCCGGAAGGAGGAAGCAAGTTGGCAAAGAAATTAACGGAAATGGAAATCTTTACCAGTGCTTTATATAACGCGCTGGGAGTGGGACATAAGAATGCACAGACCCGCAGAGAACTTTGCAAGCGCCTCGGATGCAGCGATCGGATGCTCCGCAAGGGAATAGAGATTTTGCGGCTTGATTACGCGATTCTGAGCCGTGACGATGGCAAGGGCTATTACCTGCCGGAGACAACGGATGCGGGGCGGGCAGATGCCAAGCGCTGGTCTAAGCGGCAAGATCGCCGCGTGCAGGCAATCCGCGCAGCACAGGCGGGAGCACTTAAATTTGCGACGGGATGGAAAGAGCCGAAAGGCATATATGGACAAATTAGCATGTTCAGGGATGGAGGACAGCGGGATGGGGAAGGCACAGAGGGAAAAAGGAAAGCGCGGCGAGCGTGAACTTGCTGGCATCCTGCGGGACTATGGATATAATTGCCGCCGGGGTCAGCAGTATTGCGGGACTTCCGGCGATGCGGACGTGATTGGGCTGCCGGATGTACATATCGAAGTAAAACGAGTGGAAGACCTGAGACTTCGGAAAGCGCTGCAGCAGTCCTCAAGGGACGCCAGGGCGGGCGAGATTCCGGTGGTAATGCACCGGCGCAACCGTGAGCCGTGGCGGGTGTCCATGTACCTGCAGAACTTCCAACGGATGTATTCGGACGACATTTTCGACGAACTGAAAGCACGGATCCGCGGTGGAATCATTACTCTGCTGTTGGATACATGGATCTGCTATTACCGGGACTGGCAGGTGGGAAAGGAGATGGGCTTGGATGAGTGATAAGAAGTCTTTTGTCATGTATGAGAGCTGGGGCACTGCCATCGAAAAGATGAGCAACGAGCAGGCGGGCGAACTCATCAAGGCGATCTATGCCTACCAGAAAGACCCGGATGCCGCTCCGAAAGACCCTGCATTGGCGTTCGTGTTTGAACTTATCAAGCAGCAGCTGGACGCAGACAGTCAGCGCTACAAAGAAGCATGTGCCGCCAGATCGGAAGCAGGGAAGAAAGGCGGAAGACCAAAAGCAAATGCTTCTGATAAAAAGCAAATGGTTTCTGAGGAAAGCAAAAAAAGCAAATGCTTTTCTGAAAAAGCAAAAAAAGCTGATAATGATAATGAGTATGATAATGATTTAAAAGAAAACACCCTAGAGGGTGTAAAAGAAAAGCGCTTCGCGCCTCCCACACTCCAAGAAGTAAAAGATTACTGCCTGAAAATGGGATACACGCACGTGGATGCAGAGCGTTTTATTGACTACTACACCAGTAACGGCTGGATGGTCGGCAAGAATCGCATGAAGGACTGGAAAGCAGCGGTTAGAAATTGGGACAGGAGAGAAAAGAATCCGCAGAGGCAGGATGGGGCCGCCGAAGTCGCCAAGAAGAACCGCTTTCACAACCTGGAAGAACATGGCTACGACTACGATGCGATGGTGTGGGGCATGGTGGGCGCAGCGGCGCAGGGCGAGGCTGGAAGCGCTGTGGAACCCGGTACGGGATGAAAGGATGATGAACAATGCAATCAGTGATTCGCTATCCAGGCAGTAAGGCGCGCTTGGCGGACTGGATCATCGGTCACTTCCCGGCTCATCGCAGCTATTTAGAGCCATTTTTAGGTTCTGGAGCGGTTCTCTTCCGGAAAACGCGGAGCCCGATTGAAACGATCAACGATCTGGATGGAGATGTAATCAACCTGTTTGAATGCATCCGGAAAGATCCGGAACGTCTCGCATGGATGATTTACTACACCCCATATGCGCGTATGCTGTACGAAGAAGAGGGCAAATTCACGGAAGCCTATGACCGGGCTGTAAGACTGTGTATAAGAGCCAATCAAGGATATGGATTCCGAACGGTCGGATCTCCGCCTGGTTGGAAGCGGGATGTTTGTGGCAGAGAAAAAGCGTATACGGCGCGTGATTGGAGCCGACTTCCGGATGTGATCATACAAGCGGCGGAACGACTGCGGGGAGTGCAGATAGAGTGTATGGATGCGGTTAAGCTGATCGAGCAATATAATCACAAAAACGTGCTGATTTACTGCGATCCGCCGTACATCCTTGGCAGCAGGACAGGCAAGCAGTACAAGCATGAGATGAGCGATACGGACCACGAGAACCTTCTGAGGGCGCTTTTGCAACACCAGGGACCGGCGATAATAAGCGGATATGATAATGAGCTGTATTCGGATATGCTGCAGAACTGGCACAGGGAAGAAAAGATAGAATATTGCCGTGCAAACAAGCAGCGGACGGAATGCCTCTGGATGAATTTTGAGCTGGAGGGGCAGATGAGGATGTTTTAGGCAGGGGTGAGAAAGGAGTAACGAACGATGATGAGCATGGAGGAACGCCGGGTAGCCATCAAGAAGCAGCTTCGGGGCGGCAAGAGAAATACCCTTCGGGAGCTTTCGGAAGCGATTGGCGAGGAACGGGAGAGAACCAGAGCTGCGGTAAAGAAAATGTGTGCTCTGGGCGAACTGATTCAGGAGGGCGATGGTGTGCGCGGTCAGAAAGCGGTCTACCTGCTGACGCGTGTAGGCGAGGAGGAAAACGACGAGGAACTGGACAAGCCAGATGATCGCCGGATGGTAGACGGCATCTGGGCGGATGAGCTGGAAAAGACCAGAAACCGGGTGCAGGTCGGGGATTCGCTCAAAGTGATGCTGCTTGCCGATGCGCGTACCAAAGGCGAGGTGCGAACCGTGCGCCGGACGGTTCGGGTAATCAGTAAGCACCGGTATCTGGTGCGGACATCCGACGGAAGCAGCAGTACATACGCGGAATTGGCGATGTATTACCGCGGGAAGATTCTGGATCGGCGGTAGAAATGTCGGTGTAGGCGGAAAGGAGAAGGAGAACTGCATGAGAACGCGTTATAAGACTTATGCGGATTATGGAATGTTGAAAAGCGATGAGGAGAAGACCCGGGAGCGCTGTATGAAAGCGTCTGCAGAGGAACGGCTTATTATTCTTCAATGCGCGATCTCTGCAGCTCCAGGGCTGGAAATAGCAATATATGATTCGATTACCAGTGGCTCCGGATATCGGACACTCCTGCGGATGGGGCGGCAGATACCGGCGGGCGAGGACGATTTCTACGCGTATCGCCGTAAAACGTTGGCAGAGATAAGCAGATATATGAGGCTGCTGGGGAGGTGGAAGGAATGATGGAGATAAAGATAACACCAAGAAAACCAGATGAAGTTGGTGGCTATCTCATGATGCCGCTAGTGGCAAACGTGCCAAATGGGCGCAAAGGCTGGAAGATAGTTAAGTGCCCGGAATGCGGGGCGGCGTGCTGGTATAGACCGGAGCAGGAGAAGGCAAGGGCGATAGCAGTATGCACGATGTGCGCCCTGAAACATGGATTTGGGAGGTAATAGAATGCGGTTGATAGCAAATAACGACGGAACGTGGAGTGCTCATGATGAGACTTATGATATCATTATCCGCTGCGGCACAAAAGAGGAAAATGAGCGGGTTATGGAGCTTCTGAAAAACGAGCCGATCTCCAAAAAAGACGTTTTGGAAATCATCAAAGAAACCGGAGGATGTGATTCGTCGGACAATTTCTCGAAAGGCTGGGATATGGCTTGCGATGCGATCACGAAGAAGGTATCGGAAAGGTTATAGCATGGATAGAAAGGAAACGACAAAATTTCTTGGCGAGTTGCTGGAACGGCAGTATTTAAGTGGGCTGGGAAAACATTGGGCGAAAGAGGTAAACATCGATCCGGGCTCAGCACGGACGCATCGCCGGATCGACTATATGTTATTCCAGCCAGCGGGACAGTGTAATATATCGGACATCGAAAAGGGAATCTTTATCTGTTACGAAATCAAGAGTTGCAAGGCAGATGTATATAGCGGGAATGGGTTGAATTTCATCGGAGAAAAGAATTACATAGTAACCACGATGCAGTGCTATAAAGACATTAAAGAGGATTATCTAAGCGGGGCACTTGACGCACATATCCGCAGTATCGATCCAGGATCGTCGACAGAATACGGAATCATAGTGGCTATTCCAAAAACGAGAATGCTCGAAGATGAATTTCAGAATCCGACACCGCTGGATGGGAACCTGGATAAATGGAAACTGGCGATCGCCATCAAGTGTTTTGGCGGTCGCCGGAAGCGGTCGATGGTTGAACTATTGTTTTGCATGTTAAGGAGTAGACGATAAGATGAACGAGAAAGAGCATGATAGAAAATGCTGGAACTGCTGGTATGACGAATTTTGCGACTGGCATCCGGCAGGCGATGAAGATGCGTGCGAAGAATTTGTACCGGAGGAGGGCAATAGAAAATGACTGTATCGAAGGAAATAGCTGAGAAAGCAGCTCGTTATGAAAAATTAGTGAATGAGGCAAATGAACTTTTCAAGGAACTTGACGAATGGGTCAACGAAAACGGCTTTGATGGCATTTACGCACATTCGTTTGGAGTTTCGAAGGAAGTGCATGGGGAAGAACAATCGGATGGTGAATGGTGTGATCAAATCATGATATATGATGATTCTGGAAACGGCACATATTATTATCCTATTGAGGGAAGCAATATGTATATGTACGTTAAATATTCGTTTTGAGAAAGGAAGCCAGTGATGAATTTATACAGGAGGAAGAAGAGTGAAGAATTCTGAAAACAATAAAACAACCAACTTTCTGACTGAACGATTGACGGAAGATGCAGGAAAAGCATTCGCCCCGGCGCGGTATAGTCTGAGAAGTGGAAACGATGCCATTGTAAATCCGTATAAAACATATGATCTGTTTTATGAGATTACATTTAGAGTAATTCAGAAGCTGGGAGTATATGAGAGCATTGGAACACCGGAGGAGTGCCTGGAAGCAATGCAGACAGCTAGAGCGTGTCAGGTACAGTATCTTGATAACATAAAAGAGCCACTGGAACCATTGAAGATAAGTAGTGCATTGAAAAGCGAGCTGCTTAAGCTACAGCTCAGAAAAGCGGAAAAACCGGAAGATATTAGCATACTGGACTATACGATTATTGCAGCTTTAAAAGAGGCGTTAGAAAAAAGAATGCCAGAGGAGAACGAGGGCGATGATTAACGGAGAATTGATAGTAGATAACTTTGCTGGGGGCGGCGGGGCAAGCACCGGCATCGAAGAAGCGACAGGGTACTGTGTAGATATCGCGATCAACCATGATCCAGAGGCGATCAAGATGCATAAGGCAAACCACCCGTACACGAAGCATTACTGCGAGGATGTGTGGCAGGTAGATCCGGTCAAAGTATGTGGCGGGCATCCGGTGGCGCTGGCGTGGTTTTCTCCAGATTGTAAGCATTTCAGCAAAGCAAAGGGCGGGAAGCCAAAGGACAAGTTTATTCGCGGTCTGGCGTGGGTTGCCTGCCGCTGGGCAGGACTGGTACGTCCACGCGTGATAATGTTGGAGAATGTCGAAGAGTTTAAGACGTGGGGACCGCTGGGGCGTCGGAAGCATCCGATCAAGGCAAAGCAGGGAAAAACGTTTCATAAATTTATCCAGCAGCTTACTGATTTGGGATACGAAGTGCAGTTCCGGGAGCTGGTGGCGGCAGATTATGGAGCTCCTACCATGCGGAAGCGGTTCTTTCTGATTGCGCGATGCGATGGCAAGCCGATCGCATGGGCGCGACGTACCCACGGACCGGCAGACAGCCCGGAGGTAAAAGCTGGCTTGCTGAAACCTTATGTGGGGGCGTATACACAGCTGGATTTTTCACTCCCGTGTCCGAGCATCTTCGATAGCACCGAAGAAATTAAAGAAAAGTACGGAATCCGGGCGGTGCGTCCGCTGGCGAAGAAGACAATGGATCGCATTGCCCGTGGAATCAAGAAATTCATTCTGGATAACCCGGAGCCGTTCTTGATCCAGTGCAATCACGGCGGCGAACGTAAACCGGGGGATATCCGGCAGCCAATGCCGACAATTACCGGAAAGCATGGTTTTGGAGTAGTGGCACCGATACTGATTCAGTACCATTCGGAAACGACGCAAAATGAAACGCGTGGTCAAGGAATAGAAGATCCGCTTATGACGGTAGATGGTTCGAACAGATACGGTCTTGTTACATCGTTTATCAGCAAATTCTATAAGAGCGGTATCGGACAAGATATAAGGGAGCCATTACATACAGTGACGACCTCCCCGGGGCATTTTGGAGAGGTGCGGGCGTTTTTGACGAAGTATTACGGTGTCGGTACTGGGCAGGACATAAAAGCGCCGCTTGATACTATCACAGCGCAGGATCGTTTCGGGCTGGTAACCATATATGGCACTGAATATCAGATTGTGGATATCGGACTGCGGATGCTGGAACCGAAAGAGCTGTACGGTTGCCAGGGATTCCCGGACGACTACATCATCGACCGGGATTGCGACGGGAAGCCTTATCCGAGAGCGGAGCAGGTGCGACGCTGTGGAAATGCTGTGTGTCCGCCGATACCTATGGCACTGGTGCGGGCGAATCTGAAAGAGTTATGCGTTGCGAAGCGGCTGCCGAACTGCCGGGCGGATCGTCTGGGCGAGGATGCGGGCGGGCAGTTAAGGTTCGCGTAGATTTGAGGGAAGCGTTTTCTGCGCGAAGCGGGCGCTTCCTTTTTGCATCCTTTTGGTGTATGATAAAAAATATTATAGTTACACAGAAGAAAAAAGCGTAGTAGAAAAACTGCATTGAATTAAGGCGTTTTTTGTTATATTTTGAAAGAATAGTAAAATGAGGTAAGAGTAATGAAAAAGAAAGTGTGGGCAAAGAAAATAGGAACCTTTTTATTAATTGCAATTTCTATTGTGGGTTTTCCATTTGTGCTGGAATTTGTTTTATATAAGACACCTGTAATAAGTCAATTTACGAACGAAACATGGTTTTCGTTTATGGCATCTTATGTTGGAGCGATAGCAACATTTGTGGTTTTGAGGATTACGTTAAAAGAGAATCAGAAAGCTGTAGAAGATGAGAAAAGAAGATTAAGAAGAAATTATGAAATTGAAAAGGAAATTAGTGAGGCAAAAGATATTCAAAAGGTTTTGTTGTTGGATAAATATGATTTTTTGAATATGAATACTTTGGTTATTGATTTTATGAAGTTTAGGAAAGATATGTATGATATACAATTTAAAATAAGAGAGTTTCAATTTGATGAAAAAGGGCAAACGGCACGAGATAAGTATTTTATGAACTTATGGTTTTTGGAACGTTATTATACTTTTTATTTTGCAGAAGAGAAAAGACCGAAAGAAAACGACAGAGAAGGATGGATAAAATATGTGAATTCTATAGAAGAGAAAACAACAGAATGGAGTCATAATGCAATGTTAAAGCGAAAAAAAATTATGGATTTATACAAAGAGTATGTTGATGAAATGAAGCGAAAAGAATTTGGGTAAAATCATAAAGAAAATATTTTGAAAAAGGGGATTGTTGTTAAATGATTGGCAACAGCCTCTTTTTTAATCCTCAAAAATCCAAACGTGCAGAGAACCCCTCCCGCCCCACCATGATAAAATAATGGCAGAATGCCAGAAATAAGGGAAGTGATAGACATGAATCTGAATGCAGCGATGCGGAAGCTCCAGAGGGCTATTCTCGTTCGAACCGGTTTAGTAGTGAAAATTGGGACGAGCCAGTTTCACAGCAAGGACCAGAACCGTATGATTACGATGTATTCACTGACAACGCCAGTGCTGCAGGAGAACCGGCGGGGAGAATGGAGGATGAAGGATTATGAGATTATTCGGACGGCATCGCAGATTGATATTGTCATGACGCTTCGGGAAATCTGGACGCAGTTAGAGGGCTGGGCTTGAGCTTGGGACGGGACAGTACGATGGAAGAGGGTGGATAGATGAAGCTGACGCCGAAGCAGAAAGCTTTTGCGGATAATTACATAGAGAATGGAGGGAATGCTTCTGCAGCGGCGCGGGACGCAGGATACAGGGAACGGGCGGCGGGGTCGATGGGAGCGGAGAACCTGAAAAAGCCGCAGATAGCCGCCTATATAGCCGAGCGGCAGGAGAAAATAGATTCCGACCGCATCTGTACGCTGAAAGAGATCCAGGAGCTTCGGAGCAGAGTGGTGCGTGGGGAGGAGAAGGATCAGTTTGGTCTGGATCTCTCCGTAGCGGATCGGTTAAAGGCTGCGAATGATTTGGAAAAGGCGTTATCCATCAAGGAGCAGCAGGAAGCGCTTCGCAAAGCAAAAGAGGAAGCCAGGGCTGCGGGAGAATACCACATTGATTTGGATGTGATTGCGGATGTATTCCATCCGTTGATTCGCGATGTGAGACGTGGAAAGCATACAGAATATATTCTTCCCGGTGGGCGTGGTTCGACCAAGTCCTCGGGAATTTCGTGTATAATTCCGGAGCTGATAAAGAATCATCCAAGTATGCACGCGCTGATTCTCCGCAAGGTGGGGAATACGATAAAAGATTCTGTGTTCGCTCAAATGAAATGGGCGATCGCGAAGCTGGGATTGGAAGAGGAGTTTCGGTTTAAGACATCCCCGTTTGAAATCACGTATATGCCAACTGGCCAGAAGATATATTTCCGCGGGGCGGATGATCCGCTGAAAATTAAATCGATTAAGCCGGAGTTTGGATATATCGGTATTCTCTGGCTGGAGGAGCTGGATCAGTTTGCGGGACCGGAAGAGGTCAGAAGTATTCAGCAGTCCGCCATCCGAGGCGGTGATGAGGCATACCGCTTTAAATCCTTTAACCCGCCGCGCAGTAAAATAAACTGGGCGAATCAGTATGTGGAGGAGGCGGAGTTTAAGGATCCGGAGGCGTTGGTCTGCCGAAGTACTTACAAAGATGTCCCGGCGGAATGGCTGGGCGAACAGTTTGTGAACGACGCCGAGCATCTGAAAGAAGTAAATCCGGATGCATATGAGAATGAGTATATGGGTCATGCGAACGGAAATGGAGGCAACGTGTTCGAATTTGTAGAGGTGCGGGCAATCACAGATGAAGAAATCAGTCATATGGATCGACTCTACTGCGGTGTAGACTTCGGATGGTACCCGGATTCGTTTTGCTATCTGCGGACGTACTACGATGCCGCCAGGGAAACAATCTACCTTTTGGACGAACTCTATGTGACGAAGTGGAGCAATGCCAAAACGGCGGGATGGATCAAGAAAAAAGGGTACGATGACTACGTTATGATATGTGATTCTGCCGAGCCGAAGTCAATCAATGATTTCCGGGATGCGGGTCTTCCTGCCCGCGGGGCGGAGAAGGGGCCTGGCAGTGTTGAATACGGATTTAAGTTTTTACAGACAAAGAAAATTGTCATTGACCCGAACCGGACACCGAACGCACACAGAGAGATTACCCGCTATGAGTATGACCGGGATAAGGAAGGAAATATAATAAGCGGCTATCCGGACAGGGACGATCATGCGATTTCAGCGCTGCGTTACGCATATGAACCTCTGTTCAACCGGAGAGGAAACAGTGCATAGTTGTATGGGTGAAAATAGATGGGATTAATAGAGACAATAAAAAGGTGGATAGGGATGATTTTCAAGAAACAGGCAGAGGATGAGTTTAAGATTAAGTCCGTAGTATCTCCGGAGATGGATCGAGAGCTGAAATGCTGTGCGGGTATTTATGCTGGAAAACCTCCGTGGCTTAGTAAAAATAACAGAATCCGGACTGTGAACTTTGCTAAGTCAATTTGTTCAGAGACTGCCAGACTGACAACCTTGGCAATCGGGATCCAGATTGAGGGTAGCGCGCGGGCGAATTGGCTGCAAGAGCAGATTGATAAGGTGTATTTCCAGATTCGTCACTGGGTTGAATTTGGCTGTGCCTACGGAACCTTGTTTGTAAAGTCGAACGGGGAAGGGCTGGACATATTTACGCCGGAAGATGTTATTCTGGTAGATTATGATAACCAGAGCATTAAAGGACTGGTTTTCCGTGATACATACACGGAAGGGGATAAATTTTATACAAGGCTTGAGTATCATCGCTTTGTAGAGGTATGGCAGGACGGAAAACGTGTGTGTCCGTATTATATCAGCAATCGAGCATACGTTTCCAAATCGGCAGATGACATTGGGAAAAAGATTGCATTGGAAAAAACCAAGTGGGCGGATATGATGGAGGATACACCACCAATATTGAAAGCAAACGGGGAGCGGCTGGATGGCCCGATGTTTGGCGTGTTCCGTACACCGCAGGCAAACAACATCGATTTATCTTCTCCAATGGGACTGCCAATGTATGTGGAAGCAATCGAGGAGTTGCGCGATCTGGATGTAGCGTACAGCCGGAATGCCGGGGAGATATTTGACAGTGAGAAAATTGTGCTGGCAGACGATCGCCTGATGATGCCGGATGGAATGAATATCAAGGGCAGAACGGCGATTGAATTGGAAAAGCAGCGGGAGGAAATGAAGCTGCCGCACTATGTGAAAAACGTGTTCGGCTCGGATTCAAAGGATTTTTATCATGAAATCAATCCGCAGCTTAACACGAAAGAACGTCTTTCTGGTATCAATGCCCTGCTGTCTCAGATAGGCTATAAGGCCGGGTACAGCAACGGATATTTTGTATTCAACGAGAAAACAGGAATGGTAACGGCAACGCAGGTGGAGGCGGATGACCGGCGGACGATCCAGCTGATAAAAGATATGCGGGACAAGCTCCAGGACTGCTTGAATGGTGCGATTTATGCATTGAGTGTGTATGCGGACCTGAACGGCTTGGCACCGGCTGGGCTGTATGAAGTGACGTATGACTTCGGAGACATAACCTACAATCGTGAAGAGGACCGGGCGCGCTGGTGGCAGTATGTTATGCAAGGAAAAGTGCCGGCATGGGTCTACTTCCAGAAATTTGAAGGAATGTCCGAAGAGGATGCGAAAGCAATGGTAGAGGAAGCACAGCCAAAAGAACCAACGCTGTTTGGGGAAGAGTAAAAGGATGCAATAGAGGAAGTGAGGGCGGCAATGCTTAGACCGGCATATTTGGCGGCGATTGCGGAAGGAAGCGAACAGATCGCTTCGGAGCTGCATGATTATATTGTACAAGCCATTGTGGGGCGGATGATGGAGCGCATCGGCAGAGGAGAAAAATATCTGCTGACTTCGGCGGACCGCTGGCGGATCCAGATCTTGCAGGATGCTGGGGAGTTGCTGGAGAATATAACGGCGGAGCTTGCACTGTATACAAGAAAGCAAATACAAGAGATTCGTTTGGCAATGGAAGAGGCGGGAGTGAAAGCGCTGGAAGCGGATGATTTGATATACAGTGCTGCCGGTCTGTCTACGGTACCACTGTGGGAGTCTCCAGCGTTGGTTCGGCTGATGGAGCGGAATATGAATGCATCGTTGGGTGAATGGAAGAACTACACCCGCACGACGGCAGAAGAGGCACAACGGCTCTATATAACAGAATGTGATAAAGCATATAACCATGTTATGAGCGGTGCAGTTGCGTATACTCAGGCAGTGAGAGAAGCGGTTGAAACGATATCTTCTGCGGGAGTGGCAGTGAAATATCCAAGCGGGCATACGGATACGCTGGAAACTGCGACAGCGCGGGCAGTTCGCACCGGGATCGCGCAGGCAACCGGGGACATATCCTTGAAGCGCATGGAAGAAATGGACTGGGATATTATTCTAGTATCTGCACATATTGGAGCCAGAACCGGAGACGGCGGGCAGAATCCTGGTAATCATTTGTGGTGGCAGGGGCAGTTTTATAGCAGGAATGGAACAGACAAACGCTTTCCTCCGTTTTCGCAAACGGGGTACGGAACAGGAGAAGGGCTGTGCGGTTGGAACTGCCGTCATAGTTTTGGCTGCGGCGACGGTGTCCATAATCCATATAAAGACATTCAAACCGAAGATAATGTCCGGATGGAGAAGCTGGAGAAGCGCCAGAGGGAGCTGGAACGCCGTGTTCGGAAGACCAAACGTGCGGTGATGGGGATGCAGACGGCAGTTGAGCAGTGTCAGGACGAGGCTGCAAAGTTCGCCCTGCAGCAGGAACTGGATCGGAAGTCGTATCTTCTGCAAAGGCAGAACCAGGCATATCAGGATTTTTGCAAGTACAATAGCCTACGTCCTCTTTTGGAACGCTTGAAGATAGCCAGATGGAGCAGGGAACAGGCGGCAAAAGCCAGAGGAGCGGCAAGACGGTATCAGAATGCGAAAAGAATATGATAACAGAAATCAATAAAAAGTAATTGTAGAGATGTGAAACGTGGGGGGAATGGATTGGGGAAAAACATGATAAAATGGCAGTATGTTGGAGGGGAGAAGAATGATAAAGAATGGATGGGTATGCTGCAGAATATGCGGCAACAAGACCCGGACAAAAATTCGGCCAGATACGGAAGCAGTAAATCTTCCAGTATTTTGCCCGGTATGTAAAAACCAGAGCATTGTAGATATTGTAAAAGGGAATGTTTTTTATATGCAGAGCCAGACGCATGACGCAGAGCCGAACGAGTAAGAAATTCTTACAAGTTTAGACTCTGCGTTTTCTATATGTTGGGTAGACTCCTTTCATGTTTGTGTGCGCCCTTAAAAGAAATCCCCAGCTAGGGGAGAGGTTGAAAAGCGGATGCAATTTCCGGCGCACACTTGCAACGCAAGTTGCACATACGTTATCATTTGTACCCCCTGTTGTGCCAAGCATAGCACATGAAAGAAAATGCTAACCGGCCTGTGCCGGTTTAGGACCGTTAGCTCAGTGGGTTAGAGCACCCGGCTCATAACCGGATGGTCCGGGGTTCAAGTCCCTGACGGCCCAGACCATATGTTTAAATATTAAGGAGGATGAGAATGGAGAACTATGAACAGATCCTTAAGGGAGTAGGGATTGAAATTCCCGAAGACAAAAAGGCAGATCTGAAAAAGAAGATGGAAGAAAACTACAGCACAAAAGAAGATTATGACCAGGCGGTAAAAAAGAGAGATGAGTATAAGACATCGCTGGAACAGGTACAGGGAAAATTAGACGGCTTTAAAGATGTGGATGTAGATGATTTGAAAGGGCAGATTCAGAAGCTTACCACAGACTTGGCAGATGAGAAGAAAGCCAGAGCAGAAGATGCCCGTAAGGTAGAGGTAGAAAAGACAGTCAATTCGTTTCTTGCCTCAAAGGATGAAAAAGGGGAAAAGCGGTATTGTTTTCTCAATGACATTACTGAAAATCATTTTCGGGATGCTCTTGTAGCGGAACTGGACAAGGATTCGGCAAAAGGAAAATCTATTGCTGATATTTTCAAAGGAATGGTAACGGATGATGAGGGAAAACAGAAGCCGGGAATTTTTGTAGATAAAGCGCAGGCAAACAGTGCCAAATTTACGGTTCCTGTCAACAAGGATAAACCGGCGGGCGGACATAAATATACGATGACGGAGGTCATGCGTATGAAGAATGAAAACCCAGATCTTGACATTGACTCTTATATCAATGCCTGACGGCACTGTACAAACCAACAAACCGCGATAAGGTAGAAAGGACAAGCAATGGCATTATTTGATTTAAAGAATTTCAACGGCGAAGTGTTTGGGCGGTATGTAGATACTGTTCCGAATCTGAACAGAAACCAGCTTTTAAAATCTGGAGCAATTATTGAGAAAAGCCAGTATGCAGCGATGCTCCCGGATCAGACAGGAGGAAACTATATTACTGTACCGATTAAAGCACGTATCGGCGGTACACCGGATAACTACGATGGTTCGACGGATATCAAGTCGGATTCCCGTGATACGTACACGCAGGGGCGTATCGTAGTGGGTCGTGCTCACGGATGGACCGAGAAAGATTTTTCATCGGATATTACCGGAGAAGATTTCCTTCCAGCAGCGGGAGAGGTTGCGGAATACTGGGATGGCGTGGATCAGGTTACACTGTTAGCAACGCTGAAAGGTGTGTTTGGTATGACTGGAACCGAGAATGTGAAGTTTGTTACCGCTCATACCTATGACGTATCGGAGAATGCAACGGAGTGCGGATTTAAGGAGATCACTCTGAATAATGCAATTCAGAAGGCACTGGGAGACAATAAAGCGAAATTCAGTTTGGCAATTATGCATTCCAAAATCGCGACGGATCTGGAGAACTTAAAGCTTCTGGCGTATATGAAGTATACCGACAAAGATGGTGTTGAAAGAGATCTTACGATAGCTACACTGAACGGAAGAATCGTACTGGTTGATGATAATATGCCGACAGAGGCAGTCGAAGCGAAGTATGTTAAGGCAGTACAGACGGATCCAGGCGCACTGAAAGTAACCACAGACGGAACAGGAACGGGTGAAATCAAGAAAGCAACGGTTTCGACTGATATTCCGGATGCGGCAGAGGGAGATTATGTAAAACTTCTTCCGGCAGGAACGGTATATACAACGTATGTTCTGGGAGCGGGTGCAATTGAATATACAAACTGTGGCGTAAAATATCCGTATGAGATGGATCGTAATCCGAAAACCAACGGTGGCGAAGATACCCTGTATTCCCGCCAGAGAAAGATTTTTTCTCCGTATGGAATCAGCTTCAAACGCCCGTCGTTTGTCTCCCCGACGGATGCTCAGTTATCAACTGGTTCAAACTGGGAGCTTGCAAATAATAATGCAAGTTCCGGAACAAAGTATTTCCCGTCGAAAGCGATCCCGATCGCACAGATTAAAACCAGAGGTTAAGGAGGTTCCGGCATGGCATATGCAGATTATGAGTTTTATGGAAAAAATTATTTCGGCAATGTCGTGCCGGAAGCAGATTTTCCCAGACTTTCGGAGCGGGCATCGGATTGGCTGGATACAGTAACTTTCGATCGTTTGGTTGACGGTCTGCCGAGTGATGAGAGAACCCAGAAACGTATTCAGAAGGCAGTCTGCGCTCTTTCAGAAACATTGTATCAGATAGAGCAGGCAGAGAAACAGGCTATGCAGATAGTCGCTTCGGGAGTTTCAACGGGCGAGAGTGGTGCTGATAACAGAATGGGTGTGATAACATCCCGATCCGCTGGAACGGAATCAATTTCGTATGCGACCCCTCAGCAGCTCGGAAGTGCCGCGAAAGAGTGGAGCGCTCTCTATGCCGCTGCGGGGGATGTGAGCAAAACGAATGATCTGCTCCTCAAAACAGCGCTTCCGCTGCTGATGGGAGTAAGAACAGACGATGGGATACCAATTTTATATGCGGGGGTGTGAGTATGAAATGCAGACAGTGCGGAAAAGAACTCAAGCCACATTGGAGTACTGATATTTGTCTTGAATGTTCAAGAAAAAATGTGAAAAAGATATTCAGAGAAAATCCCGAAATAAAGCAGGCATTCCGTGAAACTATTGAAGAACTTAAAAAGCCTGAAAATGTTGAGAAAATGGCTAAAAATACAGCCAATTTTATGAATGTTGTTCAGGCGTTAAGAGGTGGTAAATGATGGACATTTCAACATTAGGTTCATGCATAGCAATCGTTATGATCTGCTACATCGTAGGAATGGGCTGTAAAGCATCAAAAAGAATCTCCGATGAATGGATCCCGGTGATTATGGCGGTTATTGGTGGAATTCTCGGAGCAGTCGGGATGGGAGTTATCCCAGATTTTCCGGCAACGGACTACATCACGGCAGTAGCGGTCGGTATGTTCAATGGTCTGGCGGCAACAGGCGTGAACCAGTTATACAAACAGAGCAAGAAAGCGTAGTTGAATGGGCGGACGAGGTGCTTCGAGCGGTATAAGCGATAAGGGTAATTCTTACGGCAGCCAGTATCACACCGTCTTGAAAAGCGGAAACATAAAATTTGTGGAAGCAAATGACAGGCACTCAGAAAGCCTGTTTGAAACTCAGACAAAAGGTCGTGTATATGCAACAGTGGGCGGAAATGATCTTCTGAAAATCATATATTACGACCGACAAAATAAAAGAGCAAAACAAATTGACCTCGACCATAAACACAAGGGGATGCAACCTCATATCCATCATGGATACTATCATAATGAAAATGATAGTGCTAAAGGAGCCAGTCACTTGACTTCTTCTGAAAAGAAAATGGTTGAGAGGGTAAAACAGATATGGTACAATCATATAAACAGAAAGCATTAGTTTAAACGAACAAAAACAGTGTGATCAGCACATGATTCCCATAAAGGGATGCTTTTTGCCAGCAAGTGTCGTATACCCTGGTGATTACGCCTTGATGGAGGAGAGTTCGGTTCAACTCCGAACACTTGCCGAATGAGAGATATCATATCAGAAATGATGTGGTATCTCTTTTTTGTTATACGGAGGTAAAGATGGGCGTACGCGGCGGAAACAGCGGAATGGCTGGAAAAAGTACGGGATTTTCGTACAAACGGGGGAACAGAACTGTAACGGTGCAACGAACAGCGGCAGGAGTTACTCTTGTGGATGGAAGACCGAGCAAGGTTGATTTTAACACATTGCGTAAAAATATGAGTCAAAAAGATGGGTTTAAAAATTTGACAGATTCAGATCTGAGGAAAGCACGCGAAAGACGATATGAAAATCAAAAGCATGATTATGAAGTTCTTCCGAATGGAGAACGTGGAAAAGGTAAAACAGTATATCGTCCGCGTAGAACGAGGTAATCAATGGCGAATAAGGAAAGCAGTATTGCATATGAAAATCTAAACCGCCGGATCTTTCCTGGTGCTGGTGAATACGGCATACCGCGCTTAGAAGCGGAGACCTTTGATGGAAACTGTGAGTTTGTGGGATTCAATTATGCCCGCGGTAATTGCCGGAATCCAGAGAAAAAAGCAGTTCATTTCTTTATTGACGATTATCAATTCGATGCTCTATGGCGCAACGTGGATCGCTATGTGGACAAGCTGAGGCAGTTTCAGTATGTTTTGACGCCAGATTTCAGCACCTACACCGATTTCCCTAAAGCTATCCAGATATACAACCATTACCGTAAGCATTGGGTAGGTGCATACTTGCAGGAGTATGGCTGCCGAGTAATCCCGACGATCTCATGGAGCACACCAGAATCCTATGCATGGTGCTTCGATGGGGAGCCAAAGGGCGGCACACTGGCGGTTTCTTCGGTCGGATGCATGAACAGTGCAGAAAAAAGAAGTCTGTTTTTATCTGGGTACGCGGCGATGGTTGAGCGGTTACATCCGGAGACAATCATCTTTTACGGCAGTGTACCGGAGGAGTGCAAAGGAAATATTGTCCGGGTGCGGGCATTTAGCGATAAATTCAAGGAGGCGGTATGTGATGGGTGGTAATTATGTATAGTGATACGGTTACAGTATTTTGTTATTACGAGTCATCGGACGAGGCCATCTGGTACCCATATGTCTTGTCGGGTGTAGATTTGAATATGGATCGGGGTGCAATCTTGAAAAAATATGGTCCAGGCAGTACGGACAACACACAGCTTCATATCGAATATCAGGAGCAGGATGGTAGCAAGCTGATCCGGACGGCAGCAGGATTCTTCCTTCCGTGGCTTCCGCCAAAGAGTTGGAAAAGGCAGGAGGCGGAAGAAAGGGCAGCCAGTATCACGTTTGGCAATGATGATTTTTTCATAGCTGGAGAATGGGAGGCAGGTGCCGTGAATGATGCTGATTACCCGGATGGTTTTTATCAGTATCTGAATGCGGAACGGGATTACTGCTTTAAGATATCCAGTGTGGGCGGACCGTACAGCCTGATCCCGCACTTTGAAATTCTAGGAAAGTAGGTGGACGACATCGCCAGAAGGAGTAAAAGAGGTGCTATGAAAAGCTTCTCTACCGTCAAGGGAAATGTTCACATAACATTGGATATGTCGCGGTTTAAGCGACAGTTTCAGAGGGCACAATATCAGCTTGATGGGGCTGTTATGGAAAGTATGGTTCCATTTATGCCGATGATTACCGGAAGTTTTATAAATACAACCCGCGCGGCTAGTGCGGCGGTGCAAGGCAGCGGTGTTGTATATGCTGCCTATGGTCTGCAGGGGCGATTCTTGTATGAAGGAAAAGGCATGGTAGATGAGCAAACCGGCAGCCCCTGGGCGCGTAGGGGAGCGAAGAAGGTTTTGGTCAGCCAATATGGCGGAAAGACACGGGCAAAGGAACGGCTGGAATATACGAGGCAGGCGCATCCGAAAGCGCAAGCGGAGTGGTTTGAAGCAGCCAAGAAGGCAGATGAAAAGGCATGGATTCACCTGGTAAAAGAAACAGCGGGAGGTGGTAAACGTGGCTAATGTATTGCAACCGATAGGAACAGATGCGAGTGGTTATGAGGTACTGACGGCGGCGATCCAGGAGCTTTTGAATCAGTATCCGGGTCTGCCACAGGGAGAACGGATTAAGTTTGAAGAGCTGGAAAAAGACAAAGGAATTGCTTTTTCAGCGGACAGCGGTGCCTTGATTTATGAGGAGAATGAGGATGTGATAGGGAACATCTTTCAAACCTGTCAGTTTCCGTTCTATGTTGTATACCGGACGGCATCCGATCGGGAACGACGTAAACTATCGGCTCAGAGCTTTCTAGACGGGCTTGGAAAATGGCTCTGCCGGGAAAAGGTTGTGTTAAATGATAAAGAATATCGTTTGACTGAATATCCAAAGCTCTCCCAAGAGAGAAAGATAACAAGAATTGTGCGGGAAAATGCATATGGCTTGGAACCGCAGGAAAATGGTGTACAGGATTGGGTTCTTCCGGTATCTGTACGATACAGTAATGAAATATTAGAGCCAGACGCATGACGCAGAGCCAGGATCAATTTGATTTGAGGCTCTGTTTTTTTATTCAAGAAGGAGGACGTTATGAGCAAATTAACAAGAGGTGCTTACAGAACATTTCTGGATGCGGCATTTGGTGGTACTGGAACGCCTAAATGGTGGAGACTGGGAAAGTACACCGATGATTTAAGCGTTAATCTGAATCCGGATGTTTCATCCAATAAGAATGTCTGGGACGAATCATATGTTGAGGACAACGGTTATGAACCGTCGATCGAATCGACCACTTACTATGCGGATCCGACCGATCCGATTTATCCGAAACTGCGAGATATGGCAATGAACCGGTTAAAGGGTGATGATTGCAGAACAACGATTCTGGAAGTGATTGTAGAGGATACCGCAGCGGCAAAACACAGGGCATGGAAAGAGGATGTTGTGGTGAAGCCGGAAGAGTACGGCGGCAATACATCGGGCTTTCAGATCCCGTTCAGTATTCATTTTGATGGAAACCGGAAGGAAGGTTCTGTCACGATCGCGGATGGCGCTCTCACGTGGGATGATGCCAAGGTAGGAGAATAAGGGAAGGTGTAACAGATGGGAAATGTAATTCAGATTGATGATGGCAGTAAGGTATACGATATTACGAATATGCGTGGGGAACTTTTGGGACAGTTCAAATTTATTCCATCTGATTTCGATCTTATCCGGCGTTATGATGAGACGGTTTCTGCTTTTGAGCAGATGTCCGAGGAGATCAAGGGGAAAAAAGATGCACCGATTTCCTATGTAATGGAATTGGATAAGCGTATCGGAGAACAGGTGGATTATCTGTTTAATGCGCCGGTGGCGAAAAGCTTCTTTTCGATTACCTCCCCGTTCACGATGCTGGACAGCGGGCAGTTCTTTGTTGAGAATGTGCTGAACGCCGTGAAGGGGATCATTGAGCAGGAGAGAAATGTAAAGCTGGAAGCGGTGCAGGCTCATGTTCAGAAATACACGCAGAAATACAAAACGGGTCCGGGCGGCTATATTGCCCCGGTAAAATAGTGTTTACCTGGGATCTTCCGCAGACGCTGGAAGTTGGCGGGGGAATGTATGAAATTCGGACAGATTTCCGCCCGGCTCTGGATATCTTGGTGGCATTCAATGATCCAGAGCTGCCGGAGGAAAACAAAATCCAGGTAATGATGGAGATTCTGTTTGTAGAGCTTCCACCGGAGGAGTACCTGAATGAAGCCGTAGAACGGGCGTATTGGTATCTGGATTGCGGGAAACGAAGTGATGGAAAGGCTGGTCCCAGAGTCATGGATTGGGAGCAGGATGCATCCATGATTTTTCCGGCGATTAATAAGGTGGCAGGATATGAGCTGAGAAATCCCCAACGCTATACGCATTGGTGGACGTTTGCGGGGTATTTTGACGAAATAGATGAAGGGACCTTTTCGCAGGTTCTTGCCATACGCCAGAAGCGTGCAAAAGGGAAGAAGCTAGAAAAATGGGAAGAAGAGTTTCTTCATGAACATCGTTCACTTGTGATTTTGGAAAATAAGACATCGGAGGAAGAACAGAAACGGATTGCGGCAGAAGAGGCGGCGGTCGATGCGTTATTTAAGGGGGTGTACTGATAGATGGCGGACGGAACCATAGTAATTGATACAGCGATCCGGAAAGATGGGTTTGATGCCGGAATTAATGAGATAGAACAGGCACTGGACGGCGCATCGGCGCAGTTTCATGATTATGGGGATTCTGTTCAGAAGTTCATCGATGACTATATGAACGGAGCCGGACAGGCATCTCGGTACACGAACGAATTAAAGCAGCAGGTTGAAACGCTGAAAGAGCAGTTGAAAGAGCTTGAAGGGAAAGGACAGTGGTTTGGAGACAGCGAATACGATGAGAAGTATTTGCAATATCAGAAACTTCTGCAGGCGGCAAAGGATTATAAAAGAGAAATTGTAAGCCCTACACCAGACGCAAAGATGTTTAATTCGAGCACCCTTGAAGGACAGATTGAAAAGCTGAGCGGCGATTTGATGAGACTGCGCAACAGCGGAAAGGGATTTGGGGATGAGACTTTCGATGCGACGGCGACCGCGCTGAAACGAGCCCAGCAGTCACTTGCAGATTATCAAAAAGAACTGTTTAAGACAGATGAGCAGCGGCAGAAAGAGGCAGAAACAGCTAGGAAGCAGGAAGAAGCGCAGCGGCGTGTGAATGAGAGGCTGGAGGAAGCGCGGCAAAAGGAAGCCGCCGCCGCTCAGGAAGCTGCCCGGCTTTCGGCGATCGGTGAGAATGCTAAAATTTCGAATCGACGCATCGTGTCCCTCAATAAGGAACTGGCTGCCCTGGAGGCACGACAAAAGGAACTGTCAAAAGCGGGCGTAGGGCCGGGATACAAAGAATATGACAGCAACGCCCGGAAAATAAGGAGGCTTAGGGAAGAACTGAGCCGTTACCAGAGCGGCGCAAAGGCATCTGAAAAGCAGACTAAGAAACTGAATAAATCCTTGGATAATACCAAGAAATCGGCGGGTGGCGCCCGGATGAGCATGAAACGGATGTTGATGATGTCTCTGATGTTTTCAACGGTGTTCCGTGCACTATCTGCAGTTGCTTCGGGGTTAAAGTCCGGTACGGATAACCTGGCGCAGTATTCGGATGATACAAATCGGGCGCTCTCTATGCTGGTGTCTGCCCTGACCCAGTTGAAAAACAGTTTTGCAACTGCATTTTCTCCGGCGATCGAGTATGCGGCACCGGTACTGACAAAAATGATTTCACTTTTGTCGGAAGCGGTTACGTGGGCAGCACAGTTGGCGGCTGCTTTGACGGGCAAGGACACATATACGCGGGCAACTAAGGTAGAAGAGGATTACGGCGCCGCTCTGAAGGAGAGCAACCAACAGTTAAAGGATAAGGAGAAACTGAATAAAAAGCTGCTGTTTAGCTTTGATGAACTGATACAAGTGCAGAAGAACAGCAGTGATACAAAAGATTATGTCGGACCAACACCGGATCAGATGTTCAAAACGGAGGAAGTTCCGAATGAAATGAAGGATCTGGCTGCGGATATAAAAAAGACATTCTCTGATTTGTTTGACCCGCTGAAAGAGTCGTGGAAAGAAAATGGTCCGGAAGTGACGGAGGCTGTTAAAGCGGCTTTTACGGCGATGAAGCAGCTGGCGGGGGATGTCGGGGCTTCCTTTATGCAGGTCTGGAATATGGAAGGATATGGGAAACGTATCACGGATGATCTGCTGATTACGGTTGCCAACCTGGCATGGACGGTCGCTAATCTGGCTACACAGTTGGATGCAGCATGGGTGGCAGGCGATACCGGCACAAACATCATGCGGCATCTGGGAGATATCATTTTAGAAATCACAGGCTTTTTCCGTGATGCATCGCAGAGTATGAAAGACTGGTCGGCAGATTTGGACTTTTCTCCGTTACTTACCAGTTTTGATGCAGTTTTGGCGGCACTGGGACCGGTGGTAGGAGACATTGGCGACGCGTTGCTGTGGTTATTGAATAAATGCCTTCTCCCGTTGGCAAAATGGGGGCTTGAATCAGGGCTTCCGGCGGTATTTGACCTGATAGCGGCGGCGCTGACGGCATTACATAGTGTGCTCATGGCAGCAGAACCGACATTCGACTGGATGTGGAATGATTTCTTCCAGCCGATTGGGCAATGGACAGGTGAGTTAATCATCGGAGCACTCCAGAAGCTTACGCAGGCGCTTTTTAGGTTTTCAGACTGGGCATCTCAGCATAAGAGTACGATTCAAGCGCTTACGGAGGTTGTAATCATGTTCTTTGCGGCATGGGCGGTCACAACGCTGGTTTCTCATGTTGGATTGATGATCGCGAATCTTGGGAAGCTGATTGGCGTTCTGGCAACGACCAATATCAAATTCTTGGCGATTGTGACGGTTCTGACAGCAGTTGCAGGGCTGGCAATGAAAGTGGCTCAGGCGTGGACAAAAATGACACCAGGAGAGCGGCTGGCGACGAAGATCATCGCGGTAGCTGGTGCGATTGCATTGGTGGTAGCGGCGATCGGAGCGTTGACCTCCAATTATGTGATGCTTGGTGTGGCGATGGCGGTTGCGGGAATCGCAGGATTGGGAATTTCCAGTATTGTGAGCAGTGCAAATTCCAGAAGCGGAAACAGCCGACCGAATACAGCATCTGCATATCAGAATGCGAACCGGGCAGTTTCTTACGCGAGCGCACCGTTCAGGATGCCTCGTCTGGCAACTGGTACGGTGGTACCGCCGAGAGCGGGTGAGTTCGCTGCTATCTTAGGAGACAATAAACGGGAAACTGAGGTGGTATCTCCGCTTAGCACGATGAAACAGGCTTTGAAAGAGGCACTGGAGGAATCTGGAGCAATCGGCGGCGGAAGAGATATTCATATAGATTTGATACTGAACGGGCAGAGATTTGCCAGTGCAGTATATAAGGCGAACAATCAGGAAAGACAGCGTGTAGGAGTAAGGATGGTGCAACAGAATGCCTAAGAATGGAAATGGAGTATTTGAGATTGACGGAATGACGTTTCGGTTATGGGTTAAAGAGCTGAAACGCTCTTTCAAAGTAACCGATACGGATAATTCTGGGCGGTTGAAAGATTACAGTATGTATCGGGACATTGCAGGTACCTTTTACAATTACACGCTGACGCTGGATCCGGATCGGAGCAATCGGGCTGATTACGATAGTTTTTATGAGATCGTGTCAGCGCCGAAAGCCTCTCATCATATGGTGTTTCCATATGGCCAGGGGACCTTGGAGTTCGAAGCGTATGTAACCAGCGGAGATGATAGTTTGAAGATGCAGGGGACGGATAACGGACATATCAATAAATGGTCGGGTCTGTCGCTGAATTTTATAGCCATGAAACCGAAAAGGAGACCGTGATGGGAGAAGGACTGAAGATTGTATATGACGATGTGGCGCCATATGCGAAAGAAAATAGCACTCCGCAGATTGTAAAAGCAGGATTGCGCCCTCATAAAGGACTTTTCCCGCGGGCGGGGTTGGTGCCGGCAGCGACAACCGTAGAACGAGAGTTCTTGGATCTACGCCGGGATGATTTGACCTATCCCGGTTACGCGCTTTGTTATCCTGGCTTTTCGCTGCTGGATGGAAACTATATCAATATGCCAGCTCCGGCAGTTGATTACGGATATATTTCGGATGAATGGTCGGATGCGGACGGTAATTTTGGATGGAGATATAGCAGAAAAGGGCTCACACCTCAAAAAGGGCTGTACCCGCGAACATTTCTATACCCAGCACCTGGCGGAAGTACCTGGATGGATATGCCAGCACTGACGATCAGTTTCAACGGGAAGTTTTCAAGTGTAGGTATTCTTCTTACGTTCAATTTGCTGTCGGGAGATTATGCGCGGAAGCTCAATATTAAATGGTATGCAGATGATACTCTGCTTTCAAATAAGGATTTTGAGCCGGACAGTGCGAGATATTTCTGTAGCAATTATGTGCTACGGTACAACAAGATTGTACTGACATTCCAAAGTACATCAAAACCATACCGCCCGGTATTCCTTACCCGCATTGATTACGGAATCTATCGTGATTTCCTTTCAGATGAGTTGCTTGAAACGGATTGCTTGCAGGAGATCAATGCGATTTCAGAGAGTATCAGCATTAATACGCTGTCATTTACTGTTCGGGCTAAGAATAATATTCCGTTCGATCTGCAGAAAAAGCAGAGATTGGGATTGTACTTCGACGGCCGCTTGTTGGGAAATTTTTATTTGAAGAGCGGCGCCAGAAAGAACCGGATCGATTATTATATGGACACACACGATGCACTGGGGATTCTGGATGGTAATGAATATCATGGAGGGATCTGCTCGGCTGTGAAAGTAGATACGGTACTGCAAGAAATATTTGCCGGGGAAGATTTTGGGTATACATTGGATGAGTCCTATAAGGATGTTACGCTGACAGGGTACATTCCGTATACGAGCAAGCGAAATGCGCTGGTGCAGGTGGCATTTGCCATTGGTGCGATCGTAGACACGTCTTACGGAGATTGTGTGCGGATTTATCCGCAGCCACAGGAAGTAACGGGAATTTTTGATAATTCGAACACGTTTGATGGATTGACCCTGGAGCATAGCGACATAGTAACCGGAATCCGGCTGACCGTTCACAGCTATGCGGAGACGGATGAGGAGGAAGAGCTATACAAGGAAGCACTGAATGGAACCGCGGAGATTGTATTTTCGGAACCGCATCATAGCCTCTCGATCCTCGGCGGCGCTTTGGAAGAGAGTGGAGCCAATTATGCGATCATAACAGGAACAGGAGCCGTTATTACACTGACTGGGAAAAAATACGGTCATTCGACATCCCAGTTATCGAAAGATAATCCGGATATTATTTACAACAAAAATATTAAAGAGGTAACGGATGCAACTCTCATAAATCCAGAAAATGGACCGGCGGCACTGGAACGTATTTATGAATATTACCAGCGGGCAGAGAGCGTTGTTGGCGATGTGCTTCTGGAAGAGGACAAGCAGTTGGGACAGAAAGTGCAGATTGACACCGGCTACGACGGCATCCGCACAGGAGTAATAGAAAGCATTGATCCGAGTTTTGCAACAGGAATAAGAGCGAGGATAAGCATACATGAGTGAGATTCTTGACAGTTTGATATTTGACCGGGTACAGGAAGATTTAGATAACCTGACGTGGAAAGCGTATATTGATTATTCTGATTTGAACCGTATTGAGGGGGCTATAAAATGGGTTTCTTATGTGCTGAATCGGTATGGCTATAAAAATATGACACATAATAAGCTGAATTGGAAAATGAATGACTTCCGGACAGAGAAAGAGATGAAGCGCCTGCGGGATAATATAGCAGCTATCCGGGCGGCTTATTATACCCCAGACAGTACACCGCTTACGCCGGAAAGAATTACATACACATCCATTTATCAGGCAAATGCGATCGAACGAATTATTTATGATATTGGCACATTGATTGAAACCTCTTCACCGGGAATGCAGCATTTAAGCTTCAGGCTGGGAAGTGGCAAGGCATTAGGGAACAGGAGCGTGACAATATGAATTTAAAGACGGATTATAAAAATGATATCTTTTCTGGAAAACGAAAATATCATATGACCAATAATGATGATGGAACAATTTCTCTGGATGATGTAACTACCTATGTGCAGGAGGGGGATATTCTTTCGGCAGATGATGTGAATGCAACCAATAAGGCCGTGAACGAGCTGCGGACGGGGAGTGATTCGTTTCAAGAGGAGATCACAGAAAAGGTTAAAGCTGTTTCGGAAACGGCAGATGCATTGACAGGAGAGGCGCTTCTGACGTTCAAGAGTTCCGGATGGAGCGATACAGCGCCATACACACAGAAGGTTACATTTGCAGGAATAAAAGAAAAAGATATTCCCGTATATGGTTTGCGCTTGACCGGCACACTGTCAAATGTGACGGTAGAAGCCCAGAAACTTGCATGGGGTTACGTAGACCGGATTGCATCGGGAAACGGTGATGTAACGGCATATTGTTACAGCAAAAAGCCAATGACAGATATTACAGTATCGGCGAAAGGGGTAAAACATGGCTGATGGAATTTTGTTAAAGCATGGTGCCGGTGTGGATAATACGGATTTGACCGCGGTATCGGGGGATGTCCTGGAAGGAGAGAAGTTCTTGGGAGCTGACAGCAAGGAAGCGCAGATGGGAGCGATGAAACGGATAACGGCGGTTGATAAGTCAATGACCGTCAATGAGACTTACAACATCCCTGCTGGATATCATGCTGGTACGGATTCTTTCCATCAGTCAGGGATTCCAGTTGAGGATGGTCCGCAGATTGATCCAGGCAGCGGTGGAATTACTGTAAATGTAAAAGGAAAATACCTGCAGAGTAATGCAGTTCTTATGTCGGTGGAGAACCTACGACCAGAAGTGATAAAGTACGGGGTTCAAATCGGAGATATTACGGGAAATTATCAAGGATTTCCAGATGAGGAGGGGTAACGGTGGATGGATTGCTGGATATGGTGGTGCAGAGCGCAGATTTTGATGCGCTGACAGCGACACCGGAAATGGTATTGGAAAAGAAAAAATTCATTGGTCCAGATGGCGCTATCAGTGTAGGTACAATGCCTGATAGGGGTTCCCCTACGATTTCCCTTCCCTTGAATGGAACAGCGTCAATACCGGCAGGAAAATACAGTGGAGGAAAGGTTACGCAGAATATCCCGGCAATGGGAGGTTATACAATCTATCCGACCAGTAAGGAACAGCAGATTCCAACAAAAGGGGTCTATATGGGTGGAAACATCATCGTTCCCAAGCTGAGCAATCTGGTGCCGGAGAATATCAAAGAAGGGGAATACGTCGGCGGCGTCGGGCCGGGAACCTGGAAAGGGTTTGTGGTGAATGATCCGTATACGCTGTATTATCGGGGAACGTTTGGCCCGGGGCAGAGTATAAAAATACTTAAATCATACAGCAATTCACATACGGTGAATCCTACATATGAAGAAAAGTATATTTACTTAGCGCCTGATGGACGTTTGACGGAACAGTTTTGCAGATTTAATCCTATTGATATAACGGGAAAGAAAACATTAATAATTGAATATACGGTTTATTTGAAAGCGATAGCATACAATACTTGCTATATGAAGCCGTTTTTAACTACGTTTGATCCAGATGATGGAAGTGGGGGGCGATTGGATGTTCTCGGAGATAAAAATTTGTTGGGAATAACGACGTTGGGAAGAGATACTAAATATACGGCGCCAACCGCTGTAAGTGGTGATGGAGCTCATGATGGTGATCAAATAGAAAGTCTTCGGGTGGATGTATCATCTTTTTCACGAACGGTATATCTTTCCTTGTATGTATCTATGACAAAATATGAGAAGTATGCTTGGTTTAAAATTCATAGCATAAAATTCGAATAAAGGAGAAATCAATATGGGAATGAATGATAAACACAATTACGATCCAACAAAATGGGTAGACAACAGCGAACCGGATATTGATGCAGAACATTTGAATAAAATTGAATCAGCGCTGCAAGAATACGGTGTCAGCATTGATGAGCTGGCGGCAGCAGGGGGTACCGCCGCGAAAGTCAAGGCTACCGATACATACGGTTTGGTAGTGAGTGCCTTAGGGGAGAGTACCGCGCAGGCGCTGATTGACGCGATCGCCAATAAGGTTATGAATGAGCTCATCAACAAAAATAAGATTGTAAACAACCTTCTGGCAACGGATGCCTCCACCGTTCTGGCGGGAACGCAGGGCGCGGCGCTGGATAAAAGGCTGGTGGCGGCAGAGAAAGCGGTTACTCAGTTAAATAGCGACCTAGGAAAAGAGTATTGGGGTGGCGCAGAAACCTATAATATTTCTTCTGTAAATGCATGGGTTAAAGGTGCTAAATCACTGGTGCTCCCAGCTGGCACTTATATCATAGGATATAGGGCTGACACGAATTGCGACAACGGTATTTATATTGATACTGGAATCAATACTTCAAACCTCGCTCTTCCATTGTTTGAAAAAAATATAAATATTCCTCCGTCAAATTTAAGCGTAAATATGGCAACATATCGTTCTGGCCACAATACAGTTATGATTACTCTTGCCAACGAAACCACATTATTTTTTTATTGTTGGTCAACTAGCCCTATTGTTATCCAATATGAGCTTTGGGCGATGAGAATTAAATGAAGATTTAACCTAATAACAATTTACCGAAGCTTTCACACTCGTGGTTTATTGGTCAACCGGTTATCCAGGCGCATATCTTTCTCAAGAATATACACATTATATTGGTAATAGGCGTGCCATTCAGAATTACAATGCGGATGCAACAGTTTGGAAAAAGTATGAATTTCAAATTACCATGAAATAGCGACCTGGGAAAACAGTATTGGAGCTCATTGGAAACATATAATGTTTCTGTCATAAATTCATGGACTCGAGGAACAAAATCAATAACGCTTCCTGCTGGCACATACATCATAGGGCAGCGCTCTGATGTAAACTGCTCAAACAGCATATATCTTGATACGAGAATAGATACCTTCAAACAAGATCTACCTTTATATGAAAAAGCCTTAAACATTCCCACAACCACAGCACGTAATGATGTGACTGAATATCGTTCATGTAATAATACCTTTGCTATGGGGTTTTCCAAGGAAACCACTTTATATTTTTTCTGCTGGGCTGATTCGCCTATCACGATTCAATACGAAATATGGGCGATTAAAATTAAGTGAAATAGCGAGACCTTATTTACCAATGCTCTTCATACTGTCGTTAGCACTGACAGTATGAAGAGCATTGGTAAATAAGGTCTCGCTATTTTGTGGAGAGAACCAGAAATGATACATCATGCTAATATAAAATAAGTAAATCCTATTAATAAGGAGGAAAAATATTATGGATAAAATGATTCTCAAAGACAACACAACAGTCGAACTGCAGACAGGAGCATCCCTGTCAGCGGTAACAGCCAAGTTTGACAGCAAGGATGCTATGCTGGAAACTTGGAAAACACTGACTCTGGAAAATCTGGCAGAAGTAAAATTCCAGAATAATGCTGGAATGACTGTCGGGACATATAAGGACTTGATTCTTGAATCTGAAACCTCGCAGGAAGTATCTGATGGCGTACAGACCACGTTTTCTTTCCGTGCGAAAACCGACACAGAGAAACGCTTGGATGCTCTGGAAGAGGGGCAGACAGTGCAGGACGAGGCGATCAGCGACCTGGGGGAAGCCACCAGCGAACTGGCAGAGAAAGAAGGTGTAGAGTAATGGGTGCGTTTTATGGGAAAAGAATCAGAAGCGGGAAAATGACACTGGAAGAGGTGCCGCTCTATTGGCGCGCAGCAGCAGAAAAATGGTTAAAAGAACATCCGGAGGAATAAGATGAATACAGAGATTATAGTAGCCCTGATAGCGTCCGCCGGTGGTATCCTGGGAGCCTTTGTTGGTGTGATTGCATCAGCGCAGCTGACCACCTATCGCATCCAGCAGCTCGAGAAAAAGGTGGAAAAGCACAACACGGTGATTGAGCGTACATATAAATTAGAAGAGAACCAGGCAGTAATGGAAGAGCAGATCAAAGTTGCGAATCATCGGATTGCGGATCTGGAAAATGGAAAGGAGGGTTAAGGTATGCAGATAAAAGATTATGTAAAACCGGAATTACTGGTGGTGGCGCTCGTGCTGTATTTTATTGGAATGTGGCTGAAACAGAGCGAAACGGTAAAAGGCAAGTATATCCCATTAATAAATGGCGGTATCGGCGTGCTGATTTGCGCGATCTATGTCTTCGCCACCTGCGGGTGTTCCAATGGTCAGGATATTGCTCTGGCTGTGTTTACGGCACTGACGCAGGGCGTTCTTGTAGCCGGATTATCCACTTACGTAAATCAGCTTTTAAAACAATCAAATAAAGAAGAATAGGAGGAGGTGATCCAACTATCTCCCGCCGGCAGTCCGGGTTATGGCTGCCATCGCGAAACAAACGGGGAAAATCAGCGAATATCGATAGAATGAAAAAGATTTCTATGCTATAATGTCAAAGTTACCGCCTCCTATACCGGTACGGAAAGGAGGTGCATAGCTTGGAAGATGCAGTTATTTCTCTTATTATTTCTATCGCGGCAGGTGTGATTAGCCATCTCATTTGCAAATGGCTGGATAGAAATAAGTAGTCGGTAACCAGCCTATGGTATAAGCCGCCATGCAAGAATGGAATAGAAAACCCCAAGGATTGCGACTCCTTGGGGTTTTCGTTTTGCATAACTTGGATGCAATTATTTCTCTTAGCCTATTGGCATTATAGCATATGCGAAAATTCTTTGCAAGATACCTCGGAAGACAAAATTTCATATTTTTTCATATTATTAAAGAAAAGAGGACAAAACCATGAGAGATATCACGTTATGCCACCCGCGCCTCCAGAAACTTATCGCACAGCTTACAAGCGAATGCGCGAATGCCGGACTGCCGATCAAGATCGGAGAATCGTTTCGGAGCGTGACCGAGCAGGATGCACTGTACGCACAGGGCAGGACTCAGCCGGGCAGTATTGTCACGAATGCTAGGGGCAGCAGCTATAGCAGCCAGCATCAATGGGGCATTGCAGCGGATTTCTACCGGGCAGATGGAAAAGGCGCCTATAATGAATCAGGAGATTATTTTAAGAAAGTCGGAGAGCTTGCCAAAAAGCTGGGGCTTGGATGGGGCGGCGATTGGAAAAGCATCGTAGACAAGCCACACGTATATTTGCCGGATTGGGGCAGCGGTACTGGGATTTTGAAACAGAAATATGGGACATTTGAGGCGTTTAAAAAGACCTGGGCGGCGGAGAACAACACGGTACCAGAACAGCCAAAAACGGTGATCATCGATCTTAAAGAAATTAAGAGCGGCATACGCGGGTTGAGAGTCACTGCGTCCTCACTTATCATACGAACAACTCCAAAAGGTACAGACACAGGCAAGCGCTACACCAAGGATCAGCGTGTGCAGCCAATTAATAAATGCTTTGCCGACGGCGATCCGTGGATCCAGACTGCGGACGGCTGGGTGTCTGGCAAGTATCTTACTGGCTGGGTGTGCCAGGACGGACGCTGGTGGTATCTGACAAACGACTACACGTATCTGCATGATACAGTCTGCCAGATTGACGGACAGGCGTATGCGTTTGATTCTGACGGCTGGATGATTACAGCAGATCGGATAGCAGAGGACGGACATATCCAGAATGTGTGAAGTGATGTAAAAATAGTCCTTTTTTCGTGTTGCATTCGTGTTGCATAATACCTTTAAAAAGCCTGTTTTTACATTTACATGTTTTACCTCTAAAACACCAAAAGCCCTTGAAAATAAAGGAAAAATCCAATATTTTCAAGGGCTTT
>OGYX01000206.1_pt1 | contig 43612 bp, 50 predicted proteins | sample 1576601 | NCBI WGS metagenome assembly OGYX01 (sample SAMEA3541561, study PRJEB24748) | human gut metagenome | biome: human gut; feature: human-associated habitat; material: faeces | place: China | collected 2012 | reverse complement strand
CTTTAAAGAAGTTGAGGAGTAAAGCGTATGAAACAGAAGTTGAAAATGATATGGCTCTTATGATGGATAATAAGAAGTAAAATATATAGGTAAATTAAGATACATTCCAGGAGACTTGGTCTATCAAAAAGATGATGAAGGTTATTGGAATATTAGGTCTTTATCTGCACTTAATTTAGCTCTTATAAATTACAAGAATATTAAGCCAATTCCTCTTACTTCAAAAATTTTAGAAAAGAATGGTTGGAGAAAAATATAATTAATATGAACAGAAATCAAGCTAAAGAATTTTATCCTATCCTGCAAGCTTATGCTGAAGGAAGGGTAATTGAGTGTAGAACCAAACCAAGTGCCATAGAAGATGAGAACATTCCGAATGAATGGGCAGAAATAAAGGTTATAGAGTTTAATGGCAATAAAGAGTATCGCATTAAGCCAAATCTAGAACCTGGATCCGAGTACCGTCCTTTCAAGGATGCTATAGAGTGCTGGACTGAAATGTGTAAACATAAGCCGTTTTCAATCTTGAAGGATAAAAAAGATGGACATCGGATTCAAATCTCTTCTATCTCTGATGGAATTAATTCAATTAGTTCAAGTCCAGATTCAAATTTTTGTTGTGATTTTAAATACAGAATGGAGTCATGTACATTTGATGATGGTGCTCCGTTTGGTGTAAAAGTGGAGGAATAGTTATGTTTGGATTTTATATTATACTTACCCTAGCTGTTCTATTTATAGCTATCATGGGTGGAGTTATCGGTTATTTAATTGGTAAATATTGGAAAAAGATGTAGGCATGAAGAAACGAATTTACTTCTACTGTTTATGGTAGAAGTACGTGCTCTCTTAGCTCAGTTGGATAGAGCAATGGTTTCCTAAATCATAGGTCATTGGTTCAAGCCCAATAGGGAGTACTAAGGTGTTATTTGTAAAGGTAATTTGATTGTTTTTAGGTAAAGGATTTTAGTTCGGGCAATAGCAATATTGCTACAGGTCAGAGGTTCGTGAGAATATCTGACCTTTTATGATGTCTCCATAGCTCAATTGGATAGAGCAACAGATTTCTAATCTGTAGGTTGTGAGTTCGAGTCTCACTGGAGACACAATGTCTATTTAACTACTATTTCCTGACCATGCAATGGCAAAATGACTGAAAATGTGGTGCTTGTAGGTAAGCTACTGTTTCTTGTTTTAGCTTGCACTTTGTTCTTAGAAAAGAAGCAAAGCAATTGGAAAATTCATAAAAAATAATTATAACTGTAAAGCTTGAAAAGAAATGACAAAAGAGGAAGCAATTAAAGCTATGCAGACTCACAGAGTAAGGCATAGACACTTCAGTAAAGAAGAGTGGGTAACTCGATGCACTAATGGCATGTTATGCTTAGAAGATAGTGTGATGTGTGACCCAGAAGAGTTCTGGAGATGGAGACAAGGTCCTGAATGGGATGATGGATGGGAGATTATACCTAATCCTGAAAGGAGTGTAGGATAAAGTTACAATGATGGGAGATTAATTAAGTATAACTTGGTTAATAATCAGCAACTCCCATCATTTGCACAATGGGGCATTTTGGTTTTGATTGCTGATTATTTGGTAAGAGAACATGCAAAGACTGATGGAAAGACATCAAAATAATAACTGGCAATACTTCTTATAGAGTTGCTGCCTAAATAGGCTGAGTAGCACTTACTTGGAAACAGAAAGGTGCAAAGCCTGAATGAAGACTAAGGCTGAGGGTCCGACTTTAAGAGCATTAATAGGCTGTGGTCTCGCAGAAGGTAACTCAACTTTTTCCTTGTTTATGGACAATAAAATAAGGTGGTGGAAATGCTGTAAATCCAGTTAGCCCAGTGGGTAACTAACCACATTAAAAAGTAGTAAGCATGTGTAATTCTTTTATTAAAGATTAGTAAGACAGGGGTTCGATTCCCCTATGCTCCACAAAATAATCTTAGTATTAATTAAAAAAAAGTATGTTTTACGTATTAATGTTTGAGTTCATGCTATTGGGAGTAATAGGTGGACTATTGGGCATATTCTATAGGAATTGCCTGAAGGTTGAGGATATGATATTCCATCCTTTGTACAGTAAAGTGTTTGTACCTATGGTTAAAAGTGGTAATAGGTTCTTACATTTTATAGCATATCCATTAGGATTCTGCATCTATTGTAGTACCTTTTGGATAACCATGCTCATTCTTATACTCTTCCTGACAAGCTGGGATTCACTTCCTAAGTGGCAGGATATTGTAATAGGAATTATAGCAGCAGAAGGTGTAGCTCACCTGATAGTGTGTATAAGTTGCAAATTCTTGATACACAAACATCCTGACTTAGATAAGGATTACTTAAAACATTTACATGAGTAACTAAAACATTGAGTATTTATTTGTGATTAATTTATTTTTAATAGGATTATGATTGATATTAAGTTGAATCTAAGTATTGAACTTCCAGGAAGTACTATGCTTAGTAAGGAGGAGTGCCTTAAAACAACTCGCAAAGTGATTGAGAAGAAGACCAAAGCTGGTAAAATCTACAAGAAAACCATTGAGGTAAAAGTAGAGGATTGGGACAAGATGGAGAAGCACTCTATGAGAGTGGCTAACATAAATGGCACCAGTCCAGAGATTATCACTTTCCATACAAGAAAGTGTAAACCAGCTACACAGTCCCTGAACATGAGCAAGGAGGCTTATGAGTATATGATTGACAAGGATTCTTGTCCTTCATGGTCTAAGCCTGGCAAGTGGGCTGCAATGAGTGAAAAGGAAAGACTTGAAGCTCATTTGCAGAGAACAGTAGAATACCTTGGAGGTATATCATATACCTATCAGGTGTTTGAGGACTAAGTGGGAATATTCTCATAGTAAGGGCAGGGGTACTAATAACACTCTTGTCCTTCTTTTTTTTTTACAACCTACTGACTAAGTGGGATAAAACTAAGAGACTATGGGATATGTTCCTAAATTTATACACCTCGACCATTTCATTGATGTAGTATACCCATTTGGTGTTCATTGGGAGCATAGTTATATACAACAGAGTGCAAAAGCAATCTTCAATACATATAAAGAAGATATTGAGGAAGGTACAAGCATTACTTTTGTAGCAAGAGGTACATCAGGTGCCATGATTGCAGGTGCTATGCTTAATGAGTTACACAACATTAACCCAACTACTAAGACCTATATCCTGATTGTCAGGAAGGACAGTGATACAAGTGCTAATTGTTCTTCATTAAGAGGGATTGATAAGGTTGGTACTACAAGGTTTATAGTTGTGGATGACTTTATATCATCAGGTGAAACCATTAGAGCAATTATACAGGACTTAGATAGGCAGTCTTGGGTGAGTTATCCCCCATCTAATAAGTATGATATGCTTTGTGTAAGTAACTTCATTGATGCAAAAGCATTAAAGAAGAACTCATGTGATGATTACAGGAAATGGAAAGGAATTTGTTCAAGATTTGAGTATGTAATATGTTGTCCTAAACCAATATAATATGATGGTATATAATGTATTACTCCTCATTGCATTATGTGTTTGGGTTATCATAATGTACAATAGGTATCTTCCCAGAATTGATATAGTCATTTCAGGGAATAAATACATTGTACTATTGTGGTATAACAAATGGTATTGGAATGAGCAGTATAAGAGGACTTACATAAAATTGTTTGAGATATGATAGAATTTACTATTAATAGGAACAGGAGTGGGAAGAAGTCAAGATGGGCTAAAAAGTACCCAAGAAAGAGAATATTAAAGAGAGGCAGTGAGAAGGCTGCCGGATGGTATTTTCATAATTGGCTTGATGATGGTTGTCGCCATTTCCACGGGGATTTGCATAAATTCCTATTGAAGAATGTAGGCAGACCAGTAGATAAGGTGTTTTCTGAGTTCTTACAGAGATGTAGAAAAGGGACTGAGAAGTATAACTTAAAAGAACTATTCTATGATATGTTTGAAGAAAAAGAGGACATAGACTATAGAGGAGGTTTCTACTTGTCCAATGGCATTATCAATTACAAGAAGAGAAGCAAAAGACCTGAAGGTTCTCATGCTCCATCACCTTTTACATTACAGCAACTTAATACTCAAAGTCTTCCAAGCAAGAGAAAGTTGTATGATATATGTAAGAGAGCTAAGGAGACACATAAGAAGCAACTTCTTGGTACATTCTACATCTCAACTGGTTTATATAAGACAAGAAAGGCTACAGTGTATGTAGCTGCAAAGTTAGACTATGTGGCATCTTATTTTTATATGGGGATTGCCAAAATAGCAGAGGTAGGATTAGGTGTTGGGTTCTATGTATGTAGAGCACAAGATGGGAAAGAATATATTGACCCAAGGTACATCACCTACTCTGAATATAAATGGTCAAGCAATAAGAAGTTGCCTAGCTATGTATTTCTGACCAAAGAAAGAGACTAAAGTCTCTCTGACTAAGCAATATAAGTTTAACAAAAAAAACATGAAGAAAGTAGATTATGGGTAAAGTAGTAGTAAAAGTTGCTGTATGGTTTGTAATCTTCATTGTCCTATTGACATTAGGACTTGAAATGATTTCAGCACCTAATACCATTGAGAATGTGATAGGATTCTTTATGGTAGTGGCAATATTATATCTATCAGTCAGAACAAAGTGTTTAACAACAATTAAATTAGAAAGAAAACATGAAAAGTAAATTGATTTTGGGGCTTCTGTCCCTGTTTATGGTGTTCTCAATGACATCCTGTGGATATGAAAGAGTAGATGCAGGTTGTGAAGGTATTAAAGTGAATCTCTATGGCTCTGACAAGGGTCTAAAGCAGCAGTGGATTGATAAATGGGATGGTAAGCTTCCTGTATATGGTAGTTTGCCTACATTGTTCAAAGGCATTGAGTAACTATGACTTGGGTTATAATTGGTTTAATATCCTTCATAATCCAGATATATGTACTAAAGCATACTTACTCCTGTAGAGTAAAAGGTGGTGCTCCATTTGATTGGAAAGAAGCTGAAAAAATAGGTATTCCTTTATGTATAGTACTTATTATGCTTATTACTAGTATCATTCCATTTGTTAATATAGCAGAAACTATTGTGTTTTGGATTGTATGGCTGAAATATTATCTCTATCCTGATGAAGGTCCATACTATGATACTTGGTACACATACTGGAGATTTAAGGATAAATTCTTTTCAAGAAAGATATGAGAAATAAATGGTTGAAAGCACTCATTGTAGCAGCTACAGTGGTGCCGTGGAGTGTAGTAATTGTATTACTCTTGCAAGTCAAGAGTATAGTTTCTCAACAGCCAAAGGTTGAAACTGTCCCTGTCATAGAGGTAGCTGATACCATTATTAATGAGCAACCAAAGTTCTTCTCTCAGACCCCTAAGGAGGGTCTGGAGGAGGCTTTGTCTTATTATGGTTTAGAGCATAAAGATATTGTCTATGCTCAAGCTGTTCTTGAAACAGGACATTTCAAGTCTAAGGTATGTTTGAAATACAATAATCTCTTTGGTCTTTATAATAGTAAAGAAAAGAGATATTGTAAGTTCAAGCATTGGGCTGAAAGTGTTGTAGCTTATAAGGAGTGGATACAGAAGAAATATCAACCTCCGGATAACTATTATACCTTTCTTGAGAATATTAACTATGCAAGTGATAAAGAATACATAAGTACATTAAAAAGTATTGTAAACAAAAAATGACAAGAGAAGAGATACATGATTTAGCCTTATCTAAGGTAGATATGACTAAGTATATGATACTGGAGCTAATCACAGGCTTTGGTAAATCCAAATTGGCAATAGACCTCATTAATCATATATGTGATAGAGTATTCAGGAATGATGAAAGCCCTACTACTATACTTATTCTTGTAGCTAAGACTGTACATAAGCAGACTTGGAGGGATGAGATTGAGAAATGGGGAGGTATCAAGTCTGACTATATTACCATTGAGTGTTATGAGTCACTAAAGAACTATGAGAACTCATACTTTGATGTAGTAGTGGCAGATGAGATGCAGCATTTATCAGAAGCAAGAATTGATGTATTGGAGACTATTCATATCAATGAATCTTTCATTGGATTGTCTGCCACTATCAAGAGAGACATGAGGGATTATTTCATCCACAGTCACAAGGCTGAGGTCATTAAATGTGGTCTCAAGGAAGCTGTAGAGGATGAAGTATTGCCTGAGCCTATAGTATATCTACTGCCTTTGACTTTGGACACTACTAATTATACCTATAAGGTTAAGAAGTTTGGTCGTGATATAATCACTACTCAGAAAGGTTATTATGATAGTGTCTCTTCACTTATAGAGTGGTACAAAAATAAGTACTTTAACTCAAGAAATGAGAGAATGAAGAACTTATGGCTTTCAACAGCAGGCAAAAGGCTGAAGTGGTGTGCTGAACAGAAGGAAGCCCTTGTATTATCTCTTCTTGACAAGTTCAGGAATTACAAGACTTTGACTTTCTGTAGTAGTATTGAACAGTCAGAGAGGTTAGGTAAATACAATATCACCTCGAAGAATAAGGCTTCAGTGAAGAACCTTGAAATGTTTAATCTTAACAAGATTAAGCATATCACTGCCTGTAACATACTCAATGAAGGTGTGAACTTGACTAATTGTAGGATAGGTATATTCTGCAACTTGAATAGTTCAGAGATTGTAGTAAAGCAAAGAGTTGGTAGAATACTTAGACATAAGTCTCCTATTATCATCATACCTTATTTCAAGGATACAAGGGAAGAAGAACTTGTACAGAAGATGATAGAGGAGTACTCTGAGGATTCTATCATTAGTGTTGATAGTATTAATGACATTAAGCTATGACAATATGTTTAAGTAAGGAAGGGTGTCAGAAGAACAACATTAGTCTTGCTGAGGCTCTTTTAATGCTTGCCATCCATAATAATGCTGACCTTGATGCAGCCCAAAAGGAGCTAATCAAGAAAGGCTATATAACTGCTAACAGGGATGACCTGTTTCAGCAGGTTGGATGGAGACTCACTAATAAAGGTACTGAGGTAATAGATTCTGTAATTGTAGACTCTGATAAGAAACAAGAACCTAATGACAGGTTAGTTCAGCTGGCTACAAGGCTCAAGGAGATATTTCCTAAGGGCAAGAAAGATGGTACTAACTATTATTGGGCAGATGGAGTGGCTTTGATTGTACGAAGATTGAAGTTATTCTTCAAGAAGTATGGAAATACTTATACTGATGAGCAAATCATACAGGCAACCAGTAAGTATGTGGAGGGTTTCAATGGGAACTATACATATATGAGGTTATTAAAGTATTTCATATTCAAAGAGAAAGTTGGTGCTGCTGGTGAGGTTGAAGGAGACTCAGAATTGATTAGTTATATTGAGAATGCTGGTCAAGAAGAGAATCTAAGAAATGATTGGACTTCTACAATTAACTGATTATGAGTAGATTCAAACAAGTAATGGGAAATCTAAGGTTAAGGAGAGACAGGGTTCTTAATGGACTTTATAACTGTATTCCTTTTCCTTTTCCAAGATTTAGAGCATGGGTTCCAGGCATTGAAACTGCTAAGTTCATAGTGGTAACTGCCAATCAGAAGGTAGGTAAATCAAAGTTCTGTGATTATCTATTTGTATATGAACCCTTGTTCTTTATATTGGAGCATCCTGAGATGAGAGTAAAGGTTCTCTACTTTACTTTGGAGATGAGTCCAGAGGAAAAGTATAATGAGTTCTTGTGTCATCTGTTATTCAGACTGGATGGGATAGAGGTGTCTCCTACTGAACTGAAAAGTACAGATAGAGACCATCCTATTGATGAGAAGATTCTTGAATTGCTTGAGACTGATAAATATCAGAGGTATATCAAGGCATTTGAGGATATGGTTGAGTATATTGATGACCAAAGGAATCCTACAGGAATCAATAAGTACTGTAGGGACTATGCCCTTACTCATGGACATCTTAACTTTAAGAAAGGTAAGAGGAAAGACCCTATCACAGATAAAATCATAGATGCAGATGTGGTAGATAATGATAATCCTTATACCCCAGATGACCCAGAGGAGAGGAGAATAATCATCATAGACAATGCCTCAAATCTATCTCTTGAAAGTGGATTGAAGAAGATGGAAACTATTGATAAGATGAGCAAGTATGGTATTACTCTCAGAAATCAATTGAAGTTCATCTTTGTATTGATTCAGCATCAAGCACAAGCTCAAGAAGGTATTGAGAACCAAAAGCTGAATAAGCTCAAACCATCTTCTGATGGTCTTGCAGATTGTAAGACTACTACCAGAGATGCCAATATGGTTATGGGTCTTTATAGTCCATTTAAGTATGGACTAAGAGAGTATGAAGGATATGATATAACCAAGTTCAGGAACCATATAAGGTTCATGGAAGTGATTGAAGATAGAGACTATGGAGCAAATGGTCAAATCTGTCCTTTATTCTTTGATGGTGCAGTGAGTACATTTTATGAACTCCCAAGACCTGATGATAAGGAAGCACTACAAAGAGTATATAACTATATGGAATCAAGGAAGAGCAAAACTGCTAAGACTTTCTTTAGTTATGGAATAAATAAAATGAATAAAGAGTTGCACAGGTGGAAAATATTTCATAAATTTGCAGCCCTTTTCAAGTAAAAGTAACATTATAAAACAAAAAAAAAACAATGGCAAAGATTTTAGTTTTGGCTAAGTCAGGCTTTGGAAAGACTACTTCCTATTGTGGTAGGGAGAAGTTAGGTATCAAAGGTCTTGACCCAAAGGAAACTTATGTTATTCAGTGTATTGGTAGGGGTGTTCCTAACCCTAACTTCAAACTGATTGAGGGTAGCATTGGAGTAGAGAATGTAGGTAAGCCTACACAGAAACTTACAAATGCAAATGCCCTTGGTACAGGTAATAGGGTACAGGTAGATAGTCTTACAGGTCTTGATAGGTTTGCAGTGATAGCAGAACTCATAAATATGCTGAAGAAGTCTCCTTTCAAGAACATTGTGATTGATGACTTCAATTATCTTGCACAGGATTTCTATATGGCAAATGCCATGAAAGGTGGATGGGATACTCCTAAGCAGATTGGCTATGGAATGGGTCTCATCTTTGATGCTTTCAAGGGACTTCCTGAGGATAAGAATATCATCTGCTGTGCCCACTATGAGGAGTATAAGGATAAGAATGGTGACTCCATTTCCTACAAGTTCAAGACCACTGGAAAGATGGTTGATGACTACATTACTCCTGAGGGTAAGTTTGATATTATCCTCTTTGGCAAGGTAGGGTATGATGCAGAAAATAAGAGACCTATCAAGCACTTTGTCAAGGAGTTTGATGGAGAATATCCTGCTAAAGACAGTCTTGGTGCATTGGATGACCTTCCTGATGAGATTCCTAATGATTTGTCTATAGTAGTAGACAAATTGAGGGAGATTTATGGATAGGAATGAGACTGTAAGAATATCAAGGTTAGCTGCCTTTGGTGGACTTACTGAAAGTGATGCCAGTATAGTACTTATGCAGTATTGTATGGAGCATGGGAAACCATATCATGAAACTGCTATATTTGTGATAAATGTGCTGAAAAGTAAACAGCTGTTAGCACATTGTCTCAACATAGCATTAAGTTTCTACGAGAGAAAGTTCACAGTATATAAGCTATGGAGTGCTCCCAATCCATTAAATAAGAGGGGGCAAGAAAGAAAGTTATTACAAATCTTTTAATATAAGAAAATATGAAGACATTAACAGTAAGACAGTTTGCAGGTGTAAAGAGAATTGCACAGAATGTTAATCCTTTGGTAGTAAAGAAGAATAAGATTGCTGCCAAGATTGGTGAACTCAATGCAGAGTATAATGCTCTGACTGAGGAGATTGAGGGACATGAGATGGGTGTCAAGGCTTTGACAGGTGGTCTCACAAGTGAAGACTTGGTTGTCAAGAAGGTAGAAGATACTGGTAAGGTTGATAAGGATGGTAAGCCTGTAAAGGTTACTAAGTATGAGCCTAAGGCTGGTACAGTAGTATTCAATGAAGAGGCTAATGTGTATGAGATTCATACAGAGGAGCCTGAGGTTGAAGATGTTGCTCCTGAGACAGTAGATGATACTGAGATGGCACCTGAGACAGAAGTAAAGGCTGGTGAAGAGTCTCCTTTTGACCCTACTAATCCTTTCAACAATGGTGCAGAAGACAGTGACAAACTGCCCCTTGGAGAGTAATCAGAGTAGTAAGAAATAGAATCAAGAACAAGAAAAATCATTAGAAAATGAAGAAGACAAATTTTGCATTTATGGCATTTGCTGCTGGTAAAGTATCTACTGAAGGCAATGCAGTAAAGAGATATACAGGTGTAGCTCCTGTATCTATTTTGGCTGTAAATCCTGACAAAGCAGAGCTTGAGAAGCTGTATAATACCCAACTTGAAAATGACCCTGAGTATCTGGGTGAAGTTGAGGTAGGTGAGGATAAGCATAAAGTACAGAATGTCAGACTTGACTTCATTGTTAAGACTGATGCTGAGAAGTGTGGTGGTATTGAATTTACTACTAAGGTAGCTTTCTTCATCAGAAAGGAGTACAGATACAACAGAGACCAGACTAAGGTACAGGTAATTGATAAGTATGGTAGAACTGCTTGGGTTACTGTAGAGCAGGCTAAGGCACATGAAATTCCTGTATATAAGAATGGTCCTGCCAACATTGATAAGGGCTATAGACCTGCTTATCATGGTGAGGAAGAGCTTACCAACTTCATCAAGGCATACCTCAACATTCCTAATGTAATGAAGTATGTCAATAATACTTGGGTTATGGTAGATAAACCTGAGGACTGTGAGGCAAGACTTGAGAGTATTGATGAGTACTTCAAGGGTAACTTCAAGGAGCTGAGAGATGTTATTGCATTGCAGCCTAATAACAAGGTTAAGGTACTGTTTGGTGTAAGAACCACTGATGATAACAAGCAGTATCAGGCTGTTTATAATCAGATGTTCTTGAAGAACAATATCACTGACTACAGCAAGTTGGATGCAGACTTGCAGGAAAGAAAGGCTGCTGGTGCATATCCTACTACTGAGTTTACTGTAGGTGACTTGAAGGAGTATGATGTAGAATCTACTGACCTTAGTAACTCTGGTGCATCAGGTGATATGCCTTTCCCTGCTGGCAATGATGCTGGTGGTACACCTTGGAATTTTGGTAAGTAAGTAGTAATTTCTAAAAAAAAAAGCAATGGCATTCAGTTCTGGTAAATCTTCTGTGAGCCTTGATGATATTCTAAGTAAAGTGACAGAGGCAGACATCCTGTCACATTACTTGGGAGTCACGGAGGTTCCGTGCATAATCAATAGTCCCCTTAGGCAGGATAGGAGACCTTCCTTTGGTCTTTACTCTTCTGATGGGATAAGGATATTTTATATAGACTTAGCTACAAAGGATAGTGGAGGTCTGTTTGACCTTCTTGGTAAAATGTGGAATTGTGGTTTTAAGGAGGTCTTGAGTAAAATTAATGAGGATATTTCAAAGTTCTGTGGTGGTGCCAGTATTCATTCATATACTCCCTGTGCTGTAAGAAGTACAAGTAGTTACAACAAAGATACAGATTTGCAGTGCAAAGTCAGAGATTGGAGAAGTTATGATATTGAATATTGGGCTTCCTATGGTATAACCTTGGAATGGCTCAAGTATGCAGAGGTTTATCCCATATCTCATAAGATTGTCATAAAAGATGGTCATAGATATGTGTTTGGAGCTGACAAATATGCCTATGCTTATGTAGAACACAAGGAGGGAAAAGTTACTCTAAAGATATATCAGCCTTTCAATAAAGCTGGTTATAAGTGGAGTAACAAGCATGACAATTCTGTAGTAAGCCTATGGACTAAAGTACCTGAATATGGGGAACAGATTTGCATTTGTTCTTCACTGAAGGATGCTTTATGTCTATGGGCTAACACAGGTATTCCATCTCTTGCCATTCAAGGTGAGGGATATAGGATGAGTGATACTGCAATTAGTGAGCTGAAAAGAAGATATAAACAAGTCTTCATTTGCTTGGATAATGATGAGCCAGGATTAAAAGATGCTCAGAAATTATCTGAAGAAACAGGGTTTACTAATGTAGTATTACCACCCTTTAATGAAGGGAAAGATATTTCAGACTTGTATAAGGCTAAGGGCAAAGATGAGTTCCTTAGAATAATCAAGCCTTTATTCATCTCTTCAAGACAAGAGGACAATGATTGGAATGATTTGCCCTTTTGTATAGATTAAAGTTTCAATAAGTTCAATTTATAAAAAAAAAAGTGAAAACATGGAAGCAAGAAAAATTACAGTCGTACAGACTAAGAATCAGAAGAAGAGTGTTATTATGTCAGCAGCCACGACCCTTGCTGAGTTGAAAAGTGACTTGAGAGCCAATGGTATTGACTATGATGGTATGACCTTCTTTGAAGGCACATCAAAGGTTGAATTGAAGAATGATGATTCAGTTCTGCCACATGATGTTCCTTACAAGGGAACTGTCACCAATGAGTTGGTTTTCATGCTTACTAACACCAACAAGAAAATCAGAAGTGGTGCTGCTACAATGAGCAGAGCTGAGGCATATAGTGCCATCAAGTCTATGGGTTTGCAGGATGCCTGTGTAAAGAAGTTTGGTAAGAACTTCACTATGTGTAAGACTATTGACCTTATTGCACTGGTACAGAGTAATGGTGCTGCAAAACCTGCACCTGTTGCTCCTAAGGCTGAGGCTAAGAAGGAGGAAAAGGTGGAAACACCTGTAAACACTCCTGAAGCAAATGCTCCTGTAGCACCTGCAAGTAATGGTGGTGAATGTGTTGATACTGTAGCAAGAGCTGCTATCAGTAAGTTGGTGGAAATTCTTGAGGACAATGGCACAATTGAGGATTATGAGAAAGAGGAAGTGATTAGTATTCTTGGGGGTAAGGTTGCAGTAAGTGCTGAACCTTCTGAGGAGTACAAGCCTAAGTCAGCTTCTCCTTACTCTGATGATGAGATTGATAGTATGTTCGCAGGAATGGGTGTCAATTAACAAAGGTAAGTAACAGTAGGTAAGGAGGTTAGAAATGCCCCTTACCTACTTTTTTTTTACAGTAATATGAGTGGAGAAACAATTAAATTAATTGAGGAGAAGATAGAGGAACTATATAACTCCTTGATGGACAAGCCACTTCGAGTATTAGGCATATTCAATGACTTCTTTGGGGAAGATAAAGTTGATATGCAAGGATATTGGAGTTTGGACAAGTTCAAATCTTGGATGAATATAGAGCCTTTATCTACTTATATTCCTGATGGTAATATTGTAAGCATGAACAGGAATGACTGGAGTATGTATAAAACACAGGCTATTACTGATTTACCTGGAGACCAGGCAGAAAAGGTTGTTAATGTGCTTACAGATAATAGAGTAAAGGAAAGAATTGGTAATGCTAAGTTCAATGGCATATTCATTCTTGTACATTTTCCTCATGTAAGAGTAACTAATGAGCATGACAGATTTGTGGATATTAACCACCTGTGGGCTAAGGTGAAAGTGATGTATAATGGCACATTGAATGGAGGATTCACACTTAACAGGTCAGAATATACCCTGCTTCACATTAGAAGTGATTACATGCACAGTCATATCATGACTATCCCTAAAAATGATTTCACCAAATTCCAAAATCCTTGTACAGGCAGTGGTCCTATTAATGGTACTATTAGTGCCCTCAATAGGGATTATGATGAGGATATGTGGAATATGTTCTGCCTTGAACTGAGTAAGTATGTAACTGTAGAATCTGTTGCTGGAGTACCTTATAATTACTTGGAGAAGTTAGGTACCAATGATATGGAAGTAGGTGTAGATAGATTCATTACATATCTGTCTCCTAATTACTATAGAGGTGCCTTTGCTCCTGGTAAATTCAAGGAGTTTGTAAGGTACTTTATTAACTCTAAGAAGCTCAAATTTAACTATGTCAATGGCTCTTATTCTATTGGAATGTCACTTATTGAATTTATTGTACTCATCAGTAATGAGTTCATTAAATGGTATAATGACCAGTTCAATAAAGATGAACTAACTACTAAGTTTGCAGACTTGAAGAGCCTTGGTATCTTGAGGGAGTGCATCATAGACAATGGAAAGATTTACTATGATGGAGACAGGAATAATGTAAACAGCTATGCTCAGTATATAGGCAAGAAAGTCTGTGTATTCAAGGGAAAAGAGATAACTGTAGATATTACAGATATTGCAGAAGTGAGGAATGAGAACAAGAGTATAATTCTTGATACTCGGACTGCATTATACATATTAACAACAATACTCAAAGTATTAAATTACAGATATGGAAGAAACAAAGCAACCCACAAAGGTAATCAGCTTGGTACAGAAGTTAGGTACCTATAATTATAAGCTGATTATTCCAGCAGAAGTGGAAAGAAAGATAAGGTTTACCTGTCAGAAGGTATGGAATACTGAATGGTCAGGTACATTGTTCTTTACACATGAAGGTTCATTTGAGAATAATGACCTTGTAATAAGATGTGTGGACATTTATATCATGGATATTGGAACTCAAGCCTATACAGAGTTTGATATGAATCCTGATGTAATATCCTACATGTGTGAAAATCCTGAATTGCTTGATTGTCAGATGGGTCTTATACATTCCCATAACAATATGAGTACTTTCTTTAGTGGAACAGACACTGCTACTCTAAAGGAAGAAGGTAGGGATAGGAATAATTTTGTGTCTCTTATTGTGAATAATGCAGGTTCCTATACTGCTGCAATCACAAGGAGAATCAAGTCAAAGCAGGTCATGGAATCTGTATCTTACGAGTTCTTTGGTGATGGTGAAAAACAGGACACTAAGAAATATGTAAGTGATGCAGATGAGATTGAATGGTTCTATCTTAAAATAGAGAAAGAAGGTGAGAATTATTCCTTTCCAGATATGGCAGCAAGACTTGAGGAAATCAAGCAAGCTAAGGCAGAGAAAGCCAAGAAAGCTCAGACACCTGTATATTCAAGTGGCTATGAGCCTGTTATTGCTAACTCTTATAGTACAAAGGCAGGTCCAGCAAATCTTGTCAAGAAGGAAGATAGTAAACCTGAGGTAGTTCAGCCAACTCTCTTTGATAATGCAGATGACTTGCCATTTGAAGAGGGATATGAAATACCTTATGGTCAGGTAACATTTGATAAAGTTACTTTGAAGTCTCTTGTACTTCAATTGATTACAGGCAGCATTATTATCTCTAATGATAGTAAGATTGACATTACCAAATGGGCTAAGTCAATGCCTGCATTGTATGAAAATAGATTTGGTAAGGGTGAAGAAGGCATGAAAAATTTCAAAATGTGGGCAGATACCTATGCAGAATATCTGACATGGTATGTGACAGACGAGAAGTTGGAAGAGCTTGGCTTTGATGAAACAGAAATTTGTGCTATTTGTGCCCATGATATGATAGAGGAGCTTACAAAACTCCCTGAAAATGATTATATCAAAGGGTATATTGATGCACTTCAAAAATATTTAATATTATGAATGAAGAAGTAACAGCCCAAGAAAGCCTTCCTGCAACTTTACAGGAAGCTTATAATTCTTTTATAGAGGACCTCAATGAGAGTACTGTACCTGAATCAGATAATCCTATGGAAAATGATGGTGATAGTATTGGCTTTGAACTTTCAGAAGAAGAACAGGCTATCCTTGACCAAGCTGTAGAGGATGCACATCAGGAAATACCTACAAACTCTGCAACTTTGCTTGTAGATGAAGCTACAAGTAGGTTTAGTTCTGCCATTTGGTATGAGAATATTCAGAAGAAGACTGTCATTTTGGCAGGTGTAGGTGGTATTGGTAGTTATGTAGGCTTCTTATTGGCAAGAATGAAGCCAGCTTCTATGTTTATCTATGATGATGACATAGTAGAAGCTGCCAATATGTCAGGTCAGCTGTATGGTCAGTCTGATTTAGGCAGAACTAAAGTATCTGCACTGGCTGAGATGATTAGAAACTATGCTGGCTATAGCAGTGTCTTTGCAACAAATGAGAGATTTACCAATGAATCTGAAGCATCAGACATTATGATTTGTGGCTTTGATAATATGGCAGCAAGAAGACTCTTCTTTAATAAATGGGTAAACCATGTTCAGTCCAAACCAGAGGAGAAAAGGAAGAATTGCCTGTTCATTGATGGTAGGTTGGCAGCAGAGGAGTTTCAGGTATTGTGTATTAAGGGAGATGATGAGTACAACATCAATAGGTACAGTAATGAGTATTTATTCTCTGATGCAGAAGCTGATGAGACAATATGCTCCTATAAGCAGACTACCTTCTGTGCAAATATGATTGCATCTTATATGGTCAATTTGTTTGTGAACTTCTGTGCTAATCAGTGTGAGCCTCTCATTGACAGAGACCTGCCATTCCTCACCACATATAATGCAGAAACAATGTATCTCAAAACTGAAGTATAATGGAATTTAGTATAAGATTTGCACGCAGTGTTAGAAGTGTTTTTAACAGCAGTGACTGCAATAATCCAACCCAGCTTGAAAGAGAATTATCTCTTGATAGTAATAATGTGTTTAGGAGAAGTCTTATCATTGAAGTAAATGATGATGAGGTAGAGATTCCTGTGATTGCAAGAGAACACTTTGAGAGCTTAGTGTCAGAGAAGATAAATCATCCAGCTGTAGGAACCAAGAGGATAATACTGCCATTGTATGATAATGCCCCAAGTCAGGAGAGAAGAACCTTTGATAGTATCATAGTGCAAATGTTCAATAATGTAAGATTTGACATGAGGTTGCAGAAGATAACTACCAACAAAGGTGAAGTGTATTATGGAGGCAGAGGCATTATCTTTGATGAAAGCTATGCTCCATTGCTGTTATGTACACTAACTGCAAGAAAGGTACATACAGAAGAAGGTGGCAATAGTATGGTCTATTATAGACCTGTATGCCATGTTAGCCCTAAAGTATTCTTAGAGTCTGACAAGTTGATTAACAAAGGTATTATTAAGAAACTTATTCCTTTCTATACAAGTAAAGAAGTAAGTTTTCCTAATTACAAGTTTGGTGTCAATCCAGAGAGTAAAAAGGTGAAAGTTGTAGTAGATAATTTTGATAAGTTCTTTATAGAGCCTATCAAGCCTACTCCATCTGCCACTACTAATGATGCACTGAATGAATGCCTTATTGACAATATGGATGACATAATGATGTTGATATGACATTAGATGAATACTTTGGAGATTGGATGAAAGTAATTGATAGGGCAGAGCTAAACAATGTAATGGCTAAGGTTGGACAGGAATATAGGAGGAAGCCTCTATGTCCTGCCCAATCTGATGTGTTCAGGGCATTTGAGCTTTGCCCTCTCAATGACTTGAAAATAGTCATGGTGGGCATGGACCCATACCCAGATAAGTATATGGGTAAGCCAAGAGCAACTGGCATACTTTTTGGTAACAGGAAGGAGGTTGATGAGGATAACTTATCTCCTTCATTAAATGTTGTTAAAGAAGCAGCCATTAATTTTGAGGTTCCACATTATTGTATTACCTTTGACCAGACTTTAGAGAGTTGGGCTAAACAAGGGATACTAATGATAAACTCTGCTCTTACTGTAGAGATGAACAGGATAGGCTCCCATGTGATGATATGGAGACCTTTCATAGCTAAACTGTTGAAGAACCTGTCTGAATATGACACAGCCATAGTATATGTGCTATTTGGCAGACAGGCTCAAACTTTCAAACCTTATATCAATAGTAGATTCAATCACATTATAGAGATTGAACATCCTGCATACTTTGCAAGGAGTGGCACTAAGATGCCACACCAACTATTTATTGATATAAGTAATAGAGTAAAAGGAATTTATGGTGTACCAATAAAATGGTATGAAGAGTATTAATAACTAAACAATAAAAAAAAACAAAATGGAAAAGATTTATTTGACAAATGGTAAAGAGGTACAGATTGGAGACACTCTGACTAAAGTATCTAAAGTGAAAGACCCCTTCTTTGGTAAGGGCACTATAGTTCAGCACATTGTAGTGACTAAGGACATTCTTCCTGAACTCCTTGAGGCTGGTATTGTTACTACTACCAAACCTGCAAAGTCTGTAGTTGAGACTGAGGTTCCTATGGAACTGGAGTACTACATTCAGAAGATTGCAGACAAACTTGGCTGGAAAGTTGAGAAGGTCTATAACTATCTCAATAGTGTAGATGCTATCCTTCCTGCTGCTGCATTCTCTATGGTACTTAGAGAAATAGCCATTGAGTTGGATAAGAAGTATGAGGACCATATTGAAAAGAGTCCTGAGATTTATGTAATCTCTATGCTTGATGGTAGAATTATAAAGGCTAATAAGGCTCACATCAAGAACTACAGGAATTTTGCAGCATTCAGAACCATTGAGGATGCTAAGATTGCTTGCAGGATTACAAGGGATATTCTTAAAGAAATGTTCAAAAGTGGCAAATAAGAAAATTAGAAATGCCACACAGAGTAGTTCTAAGGGTATAACATTCAAATCCCAGTTGGAGAAGAGCATATACAATACTCTTCTTCAACAAGGGTTTGAACCTCAATATGAGCCAACTACCTTTACTTTGTGGGAGGGTTTTGAGCCTATTACCCCATATTATGACAAGGAGACTGATAAGCAGAAAATCAAAAGATTATCAGATGGCATAGACACCCGTACTTCAAAGATACTTATTCAGAAAACAGGTAAAATTGTTGGTATCAGATATACACCAGACTTTTATTTTAAGTATAAAGACCTTAATGTTTACATTGAAGCCAAAGGAATAGAGAATGATGTATTCTATATCAAGAAAAAGATGTTTATAAAATATCTTGATAATCTGTGTATTGAGAAAGGTGAGAGGTCTATATATTTTGAGGTATATACCAAGAAACAACTCTTGCAGGCAGTAGAAATTATCAAGAGTTATGGACAATAGAGAACCAATAGACAGAATAGAGGCTTTGGTCTCTTCATTACCTGAAGGAGATGCAAGGCTTGCACATAAGTTCCTGAATAGCAGGGACTTTGAGTCTCTCCAACTCTTAGTTGATTCATCTCTTGTCAGAGTAAAGAAAGGTCTTAGTAAGGAAAGTCCCAAAGAGGAGTATCTGAAAGCAGACCTTGGAGAAATGAGAAAGTTGAAGTCAGAAGTAGACACCTATTGTGAGGCACTTGAATTGCCAGAGCAGGAGGGATATGAAGATTTCAGTAGTGAAGAATATAATCAAGATTATTACTAATGGATAGAAAATCTTTAAGAAGTATATCTTGGGATGTGTCTGAGGAAACATATAGGGCAGACCCAGCATTAAGCTATTCAACCCTTGCAAGATATGAGAGGGAGGGATTCAATAACTTGGATAAATTATTTGACAGGTTAGAGACACCTTCTCTTACTTTTGGTAGTGCTGTAGACAGTATTATCACAGGTGGTCAAGAAGAGTTTGATGAAAGATTTATGGTTGCTGAGTTTCCTTCTACTCCAGACTCTATTACAAAGATGGTAAAATCTTTGTTCAGTCAGTATGGAGATTCTTATAGGAGTCTTATTACAATTCCTGATGATGCAATCATTAAGGAGACTGAATATCAGAGTTATCAGATGAACTGGAAGCCTGAGACAAGGGCTAAGGTTATCAAGGAGAAAGGTGCTGACTACTATAACCTGTTATTCATAGCAGGTAGTAAGACTATACTTGATACTCAGACCTATCAAGATGTGTGCAATGCAGTAAGGGCATTGAAAGAGAGCAAATCCACTCAGTTCTACTTTGCAGAGGATAATCCATTTGAACCAGACATTGAAAGATTTTATCAGTTGAAGTTTAAAGCTTGTCTTGAAGGAATAGATTATAGATGTATGTTTGATGAAATAGTCATTTTCCATGATACTAAAGAGATACTTCCTATAGACTTAAAAACAAGCTGTAAACTTTCTGATAAAGAATGGGATTTCCCTAAGCATTATGTAGAGTGGAATTATCAATTACAAAATCGACTTTATGTAAGAATACTTCAAGATAATATACTAAGGGATGACTACTTTAAGGACTTTAAAATTCTTAATTATAGGGATATAATAGTCTTTAAAGGGAATAATACTCCACTAGTATGGGAAGTGCCCTTTACTTTTGAGAAAGGAACTCTTACTTTTGGTAAGTATAATCAGATAGAAATGAGAGACCCATTTGAGATAGGTAAAGAGCTTCATCATTATCTTACTTCAAGACCAAAAGTTCCTATGGGAGTAAATGAGACTGGTTTAAATAATTTAATACATTGGTTGAATTTACTATGAGAAAGTGGTGTGTTTACATTCATACTACCCCATCTAATAAGGTGTATGTTGGTATAACTTCACAAAATCCAATAAAGAGGTGGAATAATGGGTTAGGCTATAATAGGCAGGTGTATTTTTATAGAGCCATATTGAAATATGGTTGGAATAATATAAGGCATGAGATAATAATCTCAGGAATCTCAGGTGAGGAAGCTAAATGTCTTGAAAAATACTATATAAATCTATATCAAGCCAATAATCCTAACTCTGGTTATAATCTTACCAATGGTGGGGATGGTACTTTAGGATTTCATCATTCTCAAGAATCAAGAATCTCTATGAGTATAAAACATACTGGCAAGAAGAGACCTAAAGATGTTATAGAGAGGATTGCTTCTAAGAATAGAGGTAGAAAAATGTCTAAGGAAGCTAAAAAGAAGATGTCAGAAGCTAAATTAAATCAGTCATTTGAAACTAGACAGAGAATAAGTAATGCTAAAAAAGGAAAGCCCCACAGTAAAGCTCATTGTCTTAATATTAGTAAGGCTCTAAAAGGTAGAAATAATGTTTGGAATAATAAAGCAGTATTACAATGTTCTAAGCAAGGAGTATTCATAAAAGAATGGAACACTATATCCGAAGCTTCAAGGATATTAAATATTTCTCAAGGGAATATTGTTGCTTGCTGTAAAGAAAGATTGAAATCTGCTGGTGGTTTTATTTGGAAATATAAATAAAAAAAAAATATGCAGGTAGTAAAAAGAGATGGCAGTATAGAGGAATTTAATGTTGACAAGATTATAAATGCTGTAGAGAAAGCCTTTAAGTCTTGTAACAAGAAAATGCCTCAGTATCTGTATGATATGCTTGGTGCTCTATTTGGCACTTTGGATGGAGATACAATAGGTATTGAGGAGATACAGAATAAGGTTGAGGATGTTCTTATGAATGACAAACACTTTGATGTAGCAAAGAGTTATATCATTTATAGAGAGCAACATAAGCAGGCAAGGTTCATTAGGGAAAGAATTGATTATATGAATGAGTATAGTCAATCCAATGAGAATGCAGCTACTTCATCAGAGACAGATGGTAATGCAAATGTAACTATGAAGAATGTTGCCAACCTTGAGGGTGAAGTGTATAAGACTACTAATAGGGTTATTCAGAGGCAAAGGATGAAAGACAAGCTGAATGAAATGTACCCTGAAGTAGCAAAGAAGTATGAAGAGGATTTGAACTCTCATATCATTTATACACATGATGAAGCAACCACTCCTGTCTTGAAGCAGTATTGTATGGCTGTGAGTCTATATCCTCTTATGATGGAAGGAGTAGGTAATATTGATGGTATCACTCCAACACCTCCTAATGACTTGCAATCATTCAGTGGTCAAGTAACCAATCTTATCTTTTTGTTATCCTCTCAGTGTAAGGGTGCAGTGGCAGTAGGTGAATACTTTATTGCCCTTAACTATTACATTGTACAGGAGTTTGGACCTAATTGGTATGAAAAGTTGGATGTAGTAACTACTACAGACCATTGCAGTAAGCAGAGGACTATTAGAGATGCTATATATAAGGCATTCAAACAGTTTATCTATGGTGTAAATCAGCCTGCTGGCAATAGGTCTTATCAGAGTCCATTCACTAATGTGTCTTATTATGACCATACCTACTTTGATTCATTGTTTAGAGAGTTCTATTACCCTGATGGTACTAAGCCTCAATGGGAAGCAGTAGATTGTCTGCAAAGACTATTTATGAAGTTCTTCAATAAGTTGAGAACCAAGCAGATTCTTACATTCCCTGTAGAGACAATGGCTATGGTTTATGACCCTAAGACCAATGATATTATAGACAAGGAATATAAAGACTTTACTGCTGAAATGTATGCAGAAGGTCATAGCTTCTTCACCTATATATCAGATAGTGCTGATAGTCTTGCATCATGTTGTAGATTGAGGAATGAACTTGCAGAGAATACCTTCAATCCTACATCAGGTCTTACTGGTGTAATGACTGGTAGCTGCAATGTTATCACTCTTAATATCAATAGGATTGTACAGGATTGGTATAAAACTGTGGAATATTGTACTGTTACTTGTAATGGAGTTTCGGTTACTGCTAAATATGACCCTTCTTTTGATGGCATTGATTATGTATCTTTAAAGAAATATTTAATCTCTATTCTGGAGAGAGTTTACAAGTATCATATTGCATTCAAGACAATGCTCTATGAACTCGAAGATAAGGGAATGTTTGCTGCTTCAAATGGTGGATATATTCACATAAGCAAGTTATACAGTACCATAGGTATCAATGGCTTGAATGAGGCTGCAAGATTCTTAGGTATGACTGTTGGTAACAATAAGAAGTATATTGAGTTCTTGCAACTGGTTCTTGGTACTATCAAGGAGCAGAATAAGGCACACTCTATCCATGATGCTAATAGACCATTCCTATTCAATTCTGAGGTAGTTCCTGCTGAAGGTCTTGGTGGTAAGAACTATAACTGGGATAAGGAAGATGGTTATTGGGTTCCTGAGGATGAGAATTTGTATAATTCATACTTCTATGATGCACATGATGACACCTCAGTACTTGATAAGTTCATACTTCATGGAAGACAGACTTACCAATATACTGATGGAGGTAGTGCAGCTCACATTAATCTTGAAGACCATCTGAGCAAAGAGCAGTATCTCAAGTTGATAGACTTTGCCATAGTTAATGGAACCAACTACTTCACATTTAATATTCCTAATAGTAAGTGTGATGATTGTGGCTACATTACTAAGCATCCTATCACTGAGTGTCCAAAGTGTCATAGTAACCATATTACCCAATATACCAGAGTGATTGGCTATCTCAGACCTATCAAGTCATTTGGTAAAGACAGGCAGGTTGAAGCAAGCCATAGAACCTATAGTGATGGAAGGGGTGAGATATGCTAAAGTATGTAGATGCAAAAGTAGTCTTTGCTGAAGTGCCAGATGAAGTAACTCTTGCTATCAACATATCTAATTGTCCATGTCAATGTAAGGGCTGTCATAGCTCTTACTTGGCACAGGATATTGGAGAAAGACTTTCTTTTAGGTCTCTTCATGAACTAATTACTGAAAAGAATAAGGGAATTAGTTGTGTGGCTTTCATGGGAGGAGATAGTGACCCAAGTAGGATTAATACTTTAGCCTCTTTTCTTAGGGCACATCATTATCCTGTGAAGATAGCTTGGTATAGTGGGAGACAAGAGTTAAGTAATAGCATTGACCTATTCAACTTTGACTATATAAAACTTGGACCCTATAAGGAAGAGTTTGGTCCACTTAACAGTAGGACTACCAATCAGAGATTCTATAAAGTCAATGGAAGGGAGTTGGTAGATATAACAAGTAAATTTTGGAAACATGAAACTGAAAATTAAAGTAAAAGTATTGACTGAAGGCTGTATGCCTGTGATTAATGAGAATGGTGATTGGGTTGATTTGAAATCAGCAGTAAATATTACTATTCCTGCACCACAGTCTGATGTCCTCAAAAGGAAGACCATTGAAGGAGAGAGAGTAGGTCATAGGAATGTAGAGATTCCTACCTATTATATTCCTCTTGGAGTTGCAATGCAACTACCACAAGGATTTGAAGCTATTATTGATTCGAGGAGTAGTGGTCCTAAGAAGTTAGGATTATTCACTCCAAATGGTCAAGGTGTAGTGGATAATACATACAATGGTAATAATGACCAGTGGCACTATGTATGTTCTCCTATGAGGGAGACTGTCATTGAAGCAGGTGATAGAATCTGTCAATTCAGGATTCAACTTAGTCAGAAAGCTACTATGTGGCAGAAGATTAAATGGCTGCTAAGTTCAGGTATTGAACTTGTGGAGGTGGATGACTTAGGTGATAATAACAGAGGAGGATTTGGTACTTCTGGTGTCAAGTAATAACTAAAAAGAAAGCATGAAGCATGGTATTAGAAGTAATTGGTATTATGCTTGCAGTAATCATTATATCTATTATCATTAATGATATAGAAGATTACTGTAAGCAGAGCAAAAGGGTAAATATGTCTTTCAAAGAGGCTATGGATTTGGTAGAGTTGCCTGTGGTAACATTCTATAATGGAGATAAGAAACTTAACTTCTTGTTGGACACTGGAAGTAACATCTCCCAAATCAACAGCTCTATTCTTCCTCTTCTTGACCATAAGAAGATAGAGGAAAAAGACATGGATGTAACAGGAATTGAAGGTAATAAGGTGAACACTGAGTTCTGTGAAATGACAGTCACTTATAAAGGACAAGAGTTTGTAGGTGATTTCTGCATTCATGACTTGGATGATGCCTTTGCTATTGTCAAGGAGGAGTCTGGTGTACAGATTCATGGTATTCTTGGTAGCCTGTTCTTCCAAAAGTATAAGTATGTCTTTGACTTTGAAAGTCTTATTGCTTATTCTAAGAAATAATGGAAGATATTATAAAACTTAGGTCCAGATATGAAGCTATAAACTACCTCAAGAAAATGCCTAAACCTGATGGTACTGATTCTAAAACTTATGTACTTAAAACTGATGTACCCACATTAAGAGTAGGTGAAGTTCAGGGAGGAAATAAGTTTATTGACCCATCAGGAGGTCCAATGATTGTGGTAGGATGTGAGCTTGAAGAAGCCAAGGCAGTTGTCAAATCTATAGACTTTGTTGAGGGTTATGGATGGACTATAACATTTGAATGATGATATATTTTGTTACTGGTCAGAGAGAACTGTTTGAGTTTCCTAATGCTAAGTATAAGTGTATCTCTGTAGAGGAGTCTCTTAAAATATTAGAGCCTCTTCGGGTGGTAGGTTTAGATACTGAAACTACAGGTACAGAGATATGGCAGGGTAAATTGCTTACTCTTCAGCTTGGTAATAAGGAAAATCAAGTTGTAATAGACTGTATGACTACTGATGTCAAGCAGTATAAGGATTATCTTGAAAGTGACAGATTATTCATCATTCATAATGCAAAGTTTGATTTAAGATGGCTGTATAAGGAACATATTGTAGTCAGAAATGTCTATGATACTTATTTAGCTGAAAAAATTCTATTTCTTGGATTCCCACCTGGCATTGTATCTTTGTCCTTGCAAGCTTGTTGTGATAGGTATTTAGGTATCTTTCTTGATAAGACTGTTAGAGGACAGATACATGCAGGTATGACAGAAGAGGTTATAGTTTATGCAGCAAATGATGTTGTGCATCTTGAGGATATTATGGACTTACAGCTTAAAACTATCACTGCAAGAGGTCAGAAAGTGGCACTTGACATTGAAAATGAGTTTGTAAGAGTCCTTGCATATATTGAATATTGTGGTATTAAACTTGACCCTGTTAAATGGAAGGCTAAGATGGATAAGGATGCTGAGAGGTTAAGAGTTGCTGAACAGAAACTTAATGAGTGGGTAGTGGATTATGTAATGAAGAAGGGTGACCCTTCTCTCATAGCAAGAAACTATGATACTCATAAGAAAGGCAAGCCAGCCAAACTTGCAGATAATGTGTATGTGGTAATACCACAGCCTTCATTATTTGCTGAGTTTGATACTGGACCTCAATGTATCATTAACTGGAATAGTTCTAAGCAGGTAATCAGATTGTTTGAAGAACTTGGGTTTGACCTATTAGTCAAAGACAAGAAAACAGGCAAGATGAAAAAGTCTGTGGAGTCTAAGTTTATAGAGTTGCAAGCAAGTAAGAGCAGTATTGTTCCTTTATACTTGGAGTATTCAGCAGCTTTCAAGGTAGTGACATCTTTTGGTCAGAACTTCCTTGATGCCATTAATCCTGTTACACAGAGAATCCACCCAACATTCAATCAAATGATGGATACAGGTAGGTTGAGTTGTGGTTCAGGAGGAAAAGGCAAGGGAGGTAAGACTAAAGATGATGATATTGCAGAGGAGGCAGATGAGAACAAAGACACTTCTACACAAGCAAATGATAAGAGTGTTAATGTTCAACAACTGCCAGCCACAGAAGAAACAAGGGCAGCATTTGTACCTGAAAAGGGTCATTTGCTGGTAGATTGTGATTATGGAGACCAAGAGGGTCATGTATTCACTGAACTATCCAATGATAGGGAATGGATTGCATTTTATAATGACCCTGCCCAGAGAGATGGACATTCCTTTGTAGCCAAGATGTGTTTCCCTAAAGACCTTGATGGGGTTGCAGAGAAGGATGTCAGGAAGGTAAGAAAAGACCTTAGAGACTTGGCTAAGAAGGCAAGGTTCTGTTTCAATTATAATGGTCAGGCTCCTACAATGGCAACTAATTGTAACATTCCTGTGGACTTTGCAACTGAGATTTATAACAACTATTTCAAGAGATTTAATGGTATAGCAAGCTATTTCAAGGTACAAAAGAGAGATATGTGGAATAGAGGCTATATCCTAATCTCAAAGATAACTGGACTAAGGGCATACATCTATGACTATCCTATACTGAAAGGTATTGAAAGGAGAAAGAATGGTATGGAAGATTTCTGGGATATATACAAAGCTGCAAGAGATAGTGGTAGAGTAATATCTGAGATTCCACCATCTGTCATGCAAGAAATTGCAAAGAAGTTTGCCCAAGGTGTTCCTATTGAAGAAATAGCTGTTAGGTATTCATATAAGGTTAAAAAGGCAGGCAAGGTAGAGGAAAGATTCATTGATATTAACAGGGAGACTGTATATGTGTCAGTGATGAAACACTTATGGAAGAGAAAGAGTGCTTCTGACAATCAGTCATGTAACTATCCTTCCCAAGGTACTGCTGCTGCAATGACTAAGATAGCAGGTATTAGATACTTTAATCACTTGGTTAATGATGGGCTTATATTCAAAGTCCTCATTCCTAATGATGTACATGATGAGTATCTGATAGAGCCACCTGAGGAAATTGCAGAGCAGGAAGCTAAGAAGTTAAGTGAGTGTATGGAGTATGCAGCAGCAATCTTCTGTAAGAAAGTAACTATTAAAGCTGTGCCAGAATTAGCAGACCATTGGGTACATTGATATGGAAACTTGGAGAATAGTTATTTTTGTAGTAGTGTATATACTGTGTGGAATAGGTGGTATATGGTATATAATAAGGCTAAAGCTGCAAGAGACCAGAGGTAAAACTTATGTTTATCCTAAGACAGGTCATGAGTATATGCCACTCTACAGATGCAGGATGAAGAATCCTGTATCTGGAGAATGGTTTAATGCTCTAATTTATAAAGGGATGAATGATGGTGAGTTGTATGTCAGGGAGTACAAAGACTTCTTTGACAAGTTTGTGAAACTTTTAGACTGGGAAAATGAAACAAAAGAAACAAAAGAGAGTGGACAATGTTAATCATCCTCCACATTATACATGGCTTAAAGATAAATGTGGGATTGAGGTGATTGATATAGTAAGACACATGGATTTTTGCTTAGGCAATGCCATTAAGTATATACTTAGGGCAGGACATAAGCAGGATGCAAGCCTTACAGATAATCAGAAGGAAATTGAGGATTTGAAGAAGGCTATATGGTATATCAAGGACAGGATAAAACAATTAGGTGGTGAAGTATGACATTTACAATTCATTTCAAAGATGGACATAGGGAAACCTATAGTAATAGGTATGATGAGGATGTAGAGCATGAGAGAGATGCAGCTTGGGATGATGCCTATGCTACATTTCCTGATGCAGAATACATTGAATCTTTCTAAGTCCATCATAGGAGGGTAGAAAGATGAGTGGAATTAAGGTTAGTGTTAAAACAAAGGCTAAAGAGACTCTGAAACTATCTAACCACCTAAGGTCATTTCTTTTTGAACAGGAGTATAGTGAATTGAGTAACTGTACTCCTGCTCAGAAGAAAACCCTTAGGGATGCTTTGTTAGTTTTGAACTCTGTGGTCAGCAAGAGTAAATGATATGACAGAGAAGCAACTGAGATGGCAGAAAAGAAATAGAATACTTTTTAGGTTAAAAGGTATGACAGGCTTCTCCTTTGAAGAAGGAGTACTTACGCCTCTTGAAAGGAATGAGCTGAATACTGCCCTTAGTATCATTAGAAAAATAATCCGAGATTCAACAGAGTCAAGTATTGAATTAGGATTTAATGCCAAGAAAAGATGCTTTTGTGGGAAGCCTGTTGTGGAAGGTAGTGAGTATTGTGCAGAACATAAAAATTTAGTAAATGATAATAGCAGTGGATTTTGATGGGATTGTGTTACACATGAGTTTCCTAAAGTAGGCAAAGATATAGGAGCTGCTCCTATCTTGAAGAAGTTAGTAGAGAAAGGTCACAAGATTATTCTTTACACTATGAGAAGCCATCCTGATAAAAATAATCAGGGTAAAACTCTTAGTGGAGAGATTGTATCTAATGATACTTTACAGGATGCTATTGACTGGTTCAAGAAGAATGGAATACCTTTATGGGGAATAAATGAGAACCCTAAACAAAAGGAATGGACATCATCTCCTAAGATATATGCTAATATCTATATAGATGATACAGCACTTGGAACACCATTAAAATATGATGAAGATGGTATGGTATCCAGACCTTATGTAGATTGGAACATAATGAGGACTTTATTAAAGATTAAAGGAGTTTTATAATATGGCTAAAATAATTTTATGTAGAGGTATTCAAGGTAGTGGCAAAACTACATGGGCTAAACAATGGGCACTTGAAGACCCTGAACATAGAGTAAGATTCAACAATGATGACATCAGAAATATGTTAGGTAAGTATTGGGTTCCCAGCAGAGAGGATTTAGTAAAAAGCTTGAGAAGTGCTTTCTTGCTAAATTCTATGTCCTATGGTTTTGATATTGTTATTGACAATATGAATCTCAATCCCAAGGAATTGGAGTACTATAATGGAGTGCTTGATGGTTGGAATAATCCAAAGTGGGCAATGCCTGATGTAGTAAGACCAAAGTACAGCCTTGAATTTAAGGACTTCTTTACACCTCTTCAAAAGTGTATAGAGAGGGACTCAAAGAGACCTAATCCAATAGGAGAAGAGGTCATAAGAAAGACTTATGAGAAGTATAAAGACATTCTGAAAGTGTAGTATGAGACAATATACATCAAGAGAGTTCATAAAGATAGTGGAATTTAATGGTTTCTATTATAGCAGACATAATGGAGACCATGCTATCTATGTGAATGATAAGGGAAAGCATATCAGCATACCTAAGAATCTTGAATGTGTAATTGCTCGAAGACTAATTAAAGAGAATAACTTGATAACAGACATTAAAAGAAAGAAAAAAAAATGACTGAAAGTGGATATTATCCTCCAGGGACAGAACATAACCCTAATGCACCCTGGAATCAGGTTGATAATCCTGAAAGGGAAATTGAGGTCACAGTAAGTGTCACCCTTAGTAAAACTGTAAAGATTAAGGTATCTGACTATGAGATTACTGACTCTGGAAAGGATGAAGATGGTGAGTATTTTGAGAATATAGATTACTCAAACTGTGATCTTAAAGGTGCAGTTGAAGAGCAAATTGTATTGCCTCAGAAAGCTTGGAATTACATAGCTCCTAAAACAAAGAAGGATGTTAAAGCCATCTCTGATTTGAAGGACTGGAATGTTGATGACTTTGAAGTGATTGAGGAATACTAAACTTAAAGAAGTATAATGAAAGTATTAAAGATTTATTCAAGAACTTGTGGACCCTGCAAGGTGCTGGAGAGCAATCTCCAGCTTGCAGGTATTCCACATGAAAGTATAGATGTTCAATCTGTACAGGGTGAAGATATAGCATCCAAGTATGAGATAAGGACAGTACCTACTCTCATCTTAGTAGATGATGAGGGAAATGTTGTAAAAAGACATAGTGGTCTGTTAGGTATTCAAGAATTAAAAGAGTTTTGCAATGAAGCTGATTAAACCAAGTTTTGAAATATGGGAACAGCCTGCTGGTCTTGAAGGAGTTTATAAACAGATTGAGAAGGTAGGTAGGGTATGCTATAAGTCCGAGGATAAAATAACAGAAGATTCTGCTAAGGGATTTGTAGATAGGATGATTAAATCTGGTCATGGTGCAATGTTGGAACATGGTACTATTTATATGGAGTTTGCTCCTTATAAAAATCATCCAATGCCTAAATTTTATATATATAACCCATATAGTAAAGTAGTTGAATGTGGTGGTAATATGTATGTTACTACCAATATGAGAGTCTTAGTAGAGAATGAAAGGCTCAATGACCTGCAATATATATGTAAACCTACAGAGTTCCATGAGAAAAGAGTTTGTGTACACTTTGTATGTGATAGAGGTGTATCACATGAGTTTGTAAGACACAGAGTAATGTCTTTTGCTCAGGAAAGTACGAGGTATTGTAACTATTCCAAGGATAAGTTTGGTAATGAACTTACCTTTATTATTCCTTGTTGGTTAGATATACCAGAGGGAAGAGCATATTGGCATGATGGAATAAATTATAGAGTTGGGTCTACAGAGGAGAATCCATTTGGAGAATCTGTGAACTTCAAGGCTTGGGTAAATAAAAAGAGTAATTATGTAGAAGTATGTGATTACATTCAAGCATTAGATAGTGCTGAGGAGGCATATTTTAGGTTGATGGATAAATGGGAAAATAGAGTTGCTGATAGAAGATATACTACAGGATTTAAAGGTAATCCATGGACACCTCAGCAAGCAAGAGCTGTTTTACCTAACTCCTTAAAGACAGAATTGGTTGTAACTGGATTTACATCTGATTGGAATCACTTCTTTGACCTAAGAGCAAGGGGTACTACAGGTGCTCCACATCCTCAGGCTAAGGAATTAGCAGAACCTTTAATGAAGGAATTTATTGCAAGAAAGTATATTAATAACTAAGAAAAAAAAAATTATGGCTTTTGGTATGAAGAAAACAACTATAGCCACTCTTCCTTTTAGTGAAAGAATGGCAAGCATTAAGTCTATGTTTAAGACTGCACATGAGGATGCAAGTAACCTCCATGCAGAAATGGAGCAAGAGATTGCAAAGAAAGAGTCTCAAATTGCTGCATTGCAGGAGGACATCAAAACTATTGATGTTACTAAGCAAGAGGCTGAAACATTTATGTCTAATATAGAAAAGCTTATTTAATATGATTGAACAAATAAATCAGTTAAAGCAAGGTTCCATTATTAGTGAGAGTTCTCACTATATTGTGAACAGAGTGTCAGGTTCTAATGCTTGGCTTACTCATTTTGAAAGTGGTGAAGAGGTTCAGATTGGTATGAGTTATCTGAAGAACTATACTAATTCTGCTGACTTGTTTGAAACTACAGTAAAGGTAACTAAGGAAGATAAGAAGGATGGTACTCTTGGTATTAGAAGTATCTGGGAGAACATCCATTCTGGTCAGACATTTACTGTATGCTTCAAGAAGCAGGATAAGCCTAAGAGTAAGAAGAAGCTCAATGAGGAGATTGACTATCTTGTAGACCAGTTCTCTAAGGATATTGATAAGGTTAAAGCAAGTAAGAAGGGAGTAGCTGAAAGGGCTAAGCAACTCATTACTGAGCTTATCAGAGAACCTATCTTGCCCTATGAAGAAGGTGAAGATAGAGTCCTTAGAGGCTATAAGATTCAATTTGAGTCAAGAGATGGTAGATATGATTGTGTAGATATGGATATTACCAAGACTGATAAAGAGTCAGGTATTAGACCAGTCAATATCAACACTATCAAGTGGCTTATATTCAATGGTGTCAAGTACATTGTTGAGTAATCTTATAAGGGAGAATAAGTTAAATACTTGTTCTCCCTTTAGCTTTTTGAATAAAAGCTTGTGTATTACAATTAAATTCCTTACCTTTGCACAAATAATATTTTAAATTATATGAGTTGTTTAATTATAACACCAGAAATTAGAGAATTAGCTAAGAAGTTTCCTAATGAAACAGAGCAATCAGTACTTAACTTGGTTGGACTGTGGCAGGAAAAGAATAATAAGTCTATTGAGGATATTCCAATGGGATATGAACTTCAAGAGTTTATTAAGGAGCTGAGAAGTAGTGAGGCTACTGAACAGCTTGATGAGGCACTTAGCAGTTCTTTTGATACTCCAAGGATTACTTCTGTTGAGGAGCAGCAAAAGGTGGACCTACTCTTTGACCCAAGAACAAGAAGAGATAGAGTAACCCTTATTGCAAGATTCTTCAGCAATGAAGTTGATAATGCCTTGCAGGAAATGACTGATTCTTTGAAGAGAAGAATTGATGATGCCAGTGGTGTAGAGAAAGAAGAATTGCAGGCTGAACTTAATAGCTTGGATAGATTCTCTGCTATAAAGAAGTACACTCCTGCTGGTATATTCAATAGAGTAGCTAACATCTTCAATTCTTATGTACAAGATACAGAAGAAGGTAGAATACAGCAAGAACTTAATGCAATCAATTCTATGAGAGGTGCAGATAAGTTCTCTGATGAGCAGAAATTAGAAGCTGCCAAGAAGAAAGCTACTTATAAGAATCAGGAATATAAGAAGATAGTTGATGACCCTTATGTCTACAAGGCTCTTGCTGAGGAAGCAAGTACTTTGCTTGTAATGACTGAGGGTATTAGGATAGACCCCAACTACATTGCACCTGCTGATGCAAACCTCAATGATGATGACCCTGATGGTAACAGTGAGGTAGATAATGAAGCAGAGGATTGGAGACAAGAAGAGGCTTATAAGGATGGGTGGATGACTAATTTCAGACAGGTAAGTTCACATGAGTCTCTGTCACAAGCTGTAAGAAAAGTAATCAGACAAGTACCTAAACTTGACTATAGAGGTAAGTATGAAAAGGATGATTTAGGTTTCACAAGATACCTTGATGCTGACTATGTTCATGCTACTTTCATTGACAAGTTAAGGAACATGATTAACTCTGATGATATGCTTCCTTTGATGCAGGATTTGCAAAGAATCAAGCCTTGGGTTAAGCAAGTAACCAAGTTACTTCAAGGTGATGAGACTTTATTCTCTCAGTTCTATCAAGACTTCAGAAAGGATTTTATGCCTTACTGGATTCAAAAGAAGAAGATGATGCCTGATGGTACTTTCAAGATGGAAACTATTGCCATCAATAAGCCTGAAGGTGTGTATTATCTCCTTGATGCTTGGAGAGATAACTATGAGAATGGAGTACAGCTTGATGATGATAGTGTATATGAGAAGAATGGGGAAATAAACAAGGATAATGCAGCTAAAGGTTTACAATGGACTGAGACATTGAACAATATGTTCCAGAACCTTGATACAGAATCCAGACTTCAACTCTTGGAGAGAGAAGATGTATGGAATACCATAATGAAGTTACTTCATATGTTAGGTATTGATGCCAATCCTTCTGTATTAAAGACTGCATTAACTGATATAAAGACAGCTCCAGGTATCACATTTACTGACCCAATTATGCTTCTTTTACCACAATTGAATGTTATATTCAGTGGTATTAAGAAAGGTGAAGTCAAGTCTGAGACAAGAGAGGATGGCACTGAGAAGAGAGGAGACCTTATCAATACTTTTGGCTCTGCTTACAACATGATTGCAAGTATGATGGCAGAAGTAACTGAGGATGCTATTGAGAGTAGTGTCAGAGAGAATGATAAGTCTTACTATTCTCATGTTACTCCTAACTACTTAGGTAAACTTATTAAGAATCTCAAGAATGTTATGAATGACAAGGAGAGGTTTGAACAGTTTATGCAGACTGAGTTCAAAGACTATGAGTGGTTCTTTAAGGATGGTCATTGGAGAAATGACTGGCTAAGACAGCTTGCAGAGTCTGATGAATTGAGAAGAGGTCTTAACCATAAAGTAGTGCTGAACTCTGACAAAGTAGACTATACTAATTGGGATGATTTGGACTATACTTTAGCTCTTCTTACAGAGTATTGGGGAGACCCTGACTCTGCAAAGTCAAGTATAAAGTATGCTTGGTATCATGTTCCTATCCTTTCAGATAGTCCTTCCGCTGAGTTTATCAGATTCAGAAAGTACACAACAGGTGATGTGCTTGATGAAAATGGTAAGAAAAGAACCTATGATGATGTTATCCTTGACAAGTTAGTAGACTTGGTTAATCAAGAGTATGACAGAATCATGCTGGTTAGAGAAAGGGATGAGGCTTATCAGAGTGGAGATAAGAGTGTAGAACCTATTGCAAACTATGATATTGTCAGAAAGAAAGATGGTAGTATAAAGAGTATGGGAGGTGCAGAATTTAAGTTCCTTCCTGCACTTAACAACCTCAGATATGACAATGGAGAGACATTCATTGATAGGTTAAGCAGACTTAAATCCACAGGTACTGGTGCTGAACTCAGAAACTTTCTAAGAACTACTCTTAATGACATGATGGAAGATGGTTTTGAACAAACCTACAGAGATTGGTCAAGGGCAGGACTGCTTGATGAACTTCCTAATGGCAAGTACAAGTATCTTCCTTTTGAAGGTCAGTCCAAGCAGAATGCAATAACTGCAAAGGCACTCATTAAGGCTAAGGATGCTTTAGGTTCATTATGGAATACCAATATGGAGCTAATGCTTAGAGCCTACAACAATAATAGTGCTTTTGATAGCAGAGAGGCTAATAGCCTAATGGAGCAAATCAAGGCATTACTTACAGATAAGGCAACAAGAGGTGAGATGGAGTTGAAAGATGCTCAGTCAATCTCAAGAAGCCTGTTTGTTAAGAATAATGCTAAGGATGCACTTAGAGAATACTATTGGAATAGTAAGTTAGCTACTTCACAAATTATCCAGCTTACTACTACAGACCTTGCCTTCTATAAGAATCTTGAGGACTTTCAGAAGAGATATAAGGAGGTTCATGCTCCTGCCCTCAGACTGAATACTAAGGCTACTTATAAAGGTGAGAGAATTGGTAGGGACTGGGAAAGAACTATCTACTTGAAGGATGATGAGATAGTATCTTCTGTACTTGAAGACATCAAGACTGTACTTGATGAAAGAGTTAGAAGAAATGAAATGACTAAGATAGACAGAGATAATATCATCAGCAAGTTTAGAAATGTGAATGTAGCAGATGCTCAGGCATATAGAAGTTTGAGTTCCTATAGGGCAATACTTGGTATGTCAGGTCAGTGGACAGATGATATGGAGCAGGCATATAACAACTTCAAGAATGGAGATTGGAATATCAAAGACTTCAATATCATTTGGCAGACTAAGAAGCCTTATGTTTATACACAAGTCAATAATAACAGTGGCATTGAAGGTCATACTGGAATTAAGACTCCTGTACAGCATAAGAACTCAGAGTTCCTATTACTTGCTATGCACGAACTAATTGCTGGTCCTTTAGGAAGGTCAGGCAAGCTGAAAGCCATAAATAAGTTTATGGAGGATAATCAGATTGATGTAGTTCAGTTTGAGTCTACTACTAAGGTTGGAAAACAAGGTGTAATAGATTTGAATGATGTAAATACAGAGGCTGATGTAATTCAGAGGCTTAAAGATGCTACAGGCATTGGATTTGGTAATGAGAATCCTAATGTAGTACATAAAGTATCTTATGAAGATTATGGTATTCAGACTGCAACTCCTGAACATGCTATTGATGCTGTTCAGTTGGTAGGTACTCAGATTAGAAAACTAATTACTGCTGACATCTCTGATGATACAATCATTGAGGTTAATGGTAAGAAGATGACTAAGAAAGAGTGGCTTGACCTGTACAATGCTATCAACACTGAGAACATTCTTCAAGCATTTGCTGATGCAGATGAGATATTCAAAGACCCAAAGAAGGTAGAAGAAATCTTACTTGAAGAGATAAGAGGTAATCAAAGATATGGTATGGATATGATGAGGGCTTGTACTCTTGATGAGAACAACAACTTCAATATCCCTCTCTTTGACCCTGTGCAATCTCAAAGAGTACAGACACTCCTTAATAGTGTAATCAAGAGTAGAATTACTAAACAGAAGATTAGAGGAGGAGCTTTAATTCAGGTATCTGATTATGGCTTGACTGATGAACTTCATGTAGTATTTGAAGGTGAAGGTGCTAACAAAAGGATTAAGTATCTTGAATGTTATATGCCTGCATATAGTAGAGAGTTCTATGAGCCTCTCATGGACCCAAATACTCACCAGCTTGATGTAACTAAACTTCCTGAGGATTTGAGAAAGTTGATTGGATATAGAGTCCCAACAGAGGATAAGTACTCAATGGCTCCTCTGTATATTAAGGGATTCCTTCCTCAACAGAATGGTTCTGCAATCATGCTTCCTGCTGAGATTACTACCCTGTCAGGTTCTGACTTTGATGTGGATAAGATGTATATCATGTTACCTGAGTTCAGAGTTAAAAAGTATGATATGAGACAGGCAAGAGAGGACTATGCAAGAATGAATAGCCTATTCAATCAAGTATTGTCACAGTTCACTCATAGCCAGTTGGCAGAAGATATTCTCAATGCAGATACTGATGACTTTAAGGAATGGTTCAAGGAGAATAAAGAGAAGTACAGATTTGCCAAGCCTGTTATAAGCAAGGTAAAGTATGACTTCAACAAGTCTCCACAGGAGAATAGTCTTGAAGCAAGAAATAACTTGCTGATAGATATGATGTATGGAGTTCTGACTAATGCAGATACAGCTTCAAAGATTCTTAACCCAGGTGGCTTTGATTATCAGAAGAAGTCTGCAAGAATAATGACCATTCTCAATGATTCTTATGAGAGTGACTTGGCTCAAGCATTAAAGGATGTAGGTGTAGAACTTAATAAGACTGTACAGAAAGGTGTAAAGTCTTATCCCAAGTCTATTGCTTCATATCTATTTGACTTAGACCTTGATACTCTTGATAAGTTGGCAGAAAAGACAAAGGTCAAGATGGACCCATTATCACCAAGAACTCAGGTAATGCTGCATCAACAGAACATGACTGGTGCTAAGTTGATTGGTATTTATGCCAACCATAATGCAAACCATGCTTTGATGCAACATACTCAGTTAGCTTTGGATGAAGAAAATGGCTCATTTGTATTGAATGGAAAGAGACTTACATCTCTACATGATATTATGAATGGTGACAAGGAATTTATCTCAAAGAATAATGCTGGATTCTTGGCTGCTTCTGTGGATAATGTTAAAGACCCTGTGCTTGCAGCACTTAATCAGAATACTTTCACTGCTGATGCTTCTATGCTTCTTTCAAGATTAGGTTATAATCCTATTGAGATAGGTCTGTTAATGATGCAGCCTATTGTACAAGAGATTACTCAGACCTATTTCAGGGAGAGTAGAGAGGGCAAAGGCAAAGATACTATCATTGATGAAGTACTGGATAAGTATAAGGAGAAGGCTGCTCTTAATAATGACTTGACTTATGATAACTACAAGAATAATAGCTTCTATATTGAAGAGCTTGCAGACAATATAATGCTTGCTAAGGAGGCTGTTACTGACAGGTCTCAGACTTCTGATTTCAGAAAGATTGAGTTCTATCAGAAACAAGTTGCAGTTGGATATTTGTTCAAGAGAATTATGAACTCTGCTGATGCTTTAGGACAGTTAGTACAGGCTACAAGGTCTGATACCCAAGGAGGTGCTGCTGGTCCTACTATTGCAGATACAGAGTTGAAGATGCAGAAAGTGAAAGACCTGTTAGACCAAATAGAGAATAATGACAAGTTCCCATTGAAGAATGCCAATGTAATACTTGATGGTCTGTTATCAGACAATCCTGACACTGACACTCTAAGAGAAAGACTATTGTCAGCTCCTCTTCCTTTCTTACAGGCTTTCTATACTCTTGGCTTACAGAAAACAGAAGAAATGTTAGGGTCTTATTTCCCTCAATATACTGAATCATTCAGAGCTGTAATTGATGACCTTAGAGACATGACAAAGACTGGTAAGTTGAATGTAAAGACTATGAACAGTATTTATAATGACTTGCTTGCCTACATCATGTCAAAGAATGGATTCTTTGGTTCTGAATTGATTGTAAACCCAGACTCAGAAGTAGGTGATGTTATTGTAACTTCCTCTGACAAGAGAAAGGATTTCATCAATAACTTCCCTGAATACTTCAAGAGAGTGGTTACAGATAATGAGGATATAGCTGACCTTGAATTTATTAAGAGACTCAAGGTAATCAGGGCAAATGACAGTAATCCTGTAGACACAGTAGTGTTTAAGAATGTAGGTCAATTAAGTCCTACTTTGAGAGAAAGATATATGAGAGATTGGGCATCTCTATTGTATATGAGTAACCCAGAAGCTCAGAAACTTGCTCTTAACTTATTCAGATACAGCTATTATAGGAATGGCTTTGCATTTGGACCTTCAACCTTTATCCATTTGGCACCTGTGGCAGTGAGAAATGCTATCCCAGAGTACATAAGTACATTGAGAACTCTCTTGTCATCAAGTGATGACTATAGTCAATTTGTAGACCAGTATGTCTATAACCACTTGGATAATAGAAAGTTGGTTCCTGAAATCCCTGATACAGCCTCTGTCCAATTCATAGGAGAGGATAATGAAGTTAAGGATGAAGTTACATTTGTAATTGATGATAATGCTACCTTTGGAGATAAGAAAGTTATCAAGAAAAGGATAGATACTCCTGATGGTCCTGCTTATGACTTCTTTAAGTATATAGGTAGAAGAATCAGAGGAAGTTATGTCTATTACAAACTATCATCTGTAGGTACTGAACAAACTAATGTTGCAACCTATGAAAGGATTGAACCATTAGGCTTCAGAAACAGCTTCATTGAATATGAATATGGCAAGGATGTAGAGGAGATGGAAACTGTAATTGATAAGAATAGGAAAGATTATGACCCTTATGCAGATACATTGTCAAGATTTGACCTTGGAGATGCTGATGTTGATTATGATTCTATGCCTGATTATCAAGATATGCCCCAAGAGTATTGGGATTCTATTCCACAAGTAGATACTGATGCCTTCCAACAGGTATATGGCACTCCTCTTGATACTTCTGCTCCTAAGGCTGATGATGTAACAGCTATTCAGCCTAATACAGAGTATAAGGATGAGAATGGTGATAATATTTGTGGTGCTCCAACATTATATAGTTTATAAGATATGGCAAGAAGTTGTGCAATTATTCCAAAGGTGAAGAATAGAAATGGTCAAGTAGTGGACAGCAAGTTATTTAAGGACTTGCTGTCCTTCACCTCTAACAATAGAAGTGAAACTACAAGACTGTATCTTATCACAAAAAGCAGTCAGTTCATAAAGGACTGGCAACCAAGATTAACATTAGATGAAAACAATGAACCTACATTGAGAAGTTTGCTAAAGCAGACTAATCTTAGTAAGGTCATTCCAGAGACTAAAGTACTTGAAAGGCTTAATAGAGAAATAGGGTACTATAAGAAGGGAATGGACAGACCAGCCTTATGGGTAAACAATGATGAGAATTATCAGAAGTTGAAACAGAAGGCTATAGCCTTTAATCAGAACTCAGAGTATAGGGATGATTATGTGGCTAATATAATCAAGATACAAGATTCTGAATCTCCAAGAGTATTCATTGGAGTAAAGGTTGAGAAAAGAAACAGGCTTAACTCTGTTGATGCAGATAAGATGGAATACAATGAAAACCTTAATAATAGGTTGAGAGGTATTCTTGAATCTCATGGAATAGGGATAGGTGCTTTGACTGACCTTGAAAAGAGAATGGGTATTCATGGTGTAACTGACTTTGATGTTGCAAGAAATGCAGCAAATGGTCTTGTTGAAATGATTAGGCTTGCTAATGGTATTCAAGGTGAAAGAGCACTTCCTGAGGAATTTGCACACTTTGCCATTGAAGCTATGGGAGATAATCCACTTATCAATAGACTTATCAATAACATATCTTCCAATGGATTGGCAAGAGAAATTATAGGTGAGGACTATGACACCTATGATACCTTATATCATAGTGATGAGACTAAGTTGGCAAAGGAAGCTGCGGGCAAATTACTTGCAAAACATCTCCTTCAAGGAGAGAAAGTCCCATCTGCTCCTTACAGTAATCTGCTGCAAAGAGTAATTCAAGCAGTTAAGAATTTCTTTAAGAACATTAGTGCAAGTCCTATACAAAGAGCTATGAAGGAGGCTGATAAGAACTTTGGTTCTTTAGCACAGCAAATCCTTGATGGTAGTATGGATGAGGCTATTGACATTAGCAATATTACTTCAAGTGAGGTGTTTTATAATACCTCAGAGAGAGTGGCAAGAGATAAAAAGCTACTTCAAGGAATCATTGAGAATGAGTTGAAGAGATTGAAGATTTATGAAAAGAGAAATCCTAATAGCCAGTTTAGTGCTAATCAAAGGTTACTCATTGATAGATTGGATATTGAATTAGCTGACAACAATGAGATTGAAGGTATCTATACTTTTGTTGAGAATGCTCTTGAAGAATTAACCAAGGTAAGTGATAGGCTTACTATGTTGCAGAATACTCCTGCTACCAATGTTAATGAAAGAGCTGGTGTTCTAAGAGATGTCAGAAACTACTTGTACAGTTACAAGCATATTACTGATGATATTAGAAAGGCTCTTATTGATGAAGAGAGACATGCAGACAATAGGTATGGTCAAAGAGTAAGGGTTGTGTTAGACAACACAACTACACTACTTGGAGACTTGTTTGTCAGATACAACAATGTAGCAATGCCTCTCTTTGTTGATTTTATTAAACCTTTTGTAGGGGAAAGTATAACTGTTCCTTTTGGCAAGTACAAGGGTAAGACTATGACTGCTGAAGACTTGGTTAAGATAGCTGACAAGGATATATCTTTCTTTGATAGATGGCTTGATTCTATGGCAGACTCTTCAGATTATATGCTGAAAGTTATGGACCAGGCTGTCAAGAAGAGTAAAGAAAATGCAAGGTTGGAGACTATCAATGTTATGAAGGAGCTTCAAGCTGCTACCATTAAGTTAGAGCAAGCTGGAATTAAGAACACTGATTGGATGTTTGAAAGAGACAGCAAAGGTAATCTTACAGGTAATTATATCTCTGAGATTAACCAAGGCTTATTCAAGGAGAAAGTCAGAGAAATGTTCAAGTCCCTCAATGAGAAGTATGGCAAGAATCCTGTAGGAGATAATGCAGAGAAGTACAGAAAAGAGAGACAGGCTTGGTTCGATGCTAATATGGAAGTAGTCAATGGAAAGAAGCAACCTAAAGTATCAATCTATGGCAATAAGGCTTATCAGAATTTGAATCCTGCCCAAAAAGAATACTACAATAGAGTTATGGAGATAAAAGCCAAGCTGGATTCATACCTTCCTGACAAGTACACTACCTTAACTAATGCAGTTAAAATCAGAAAGGACTTACTTGAAAGAGTGAAATCCTCTGATGGTGTAAAGTCTGGAACCAAACAACTGTGGGAAAGTGTAAAAGATGAGTTCATTAGGAGAACTGATGACACTGAGTTTGGAGACAGAGCTACAGTAAAGGACTTTGAAGGTAAAGAGGTGCAAGTGCTTCCTATCTATTATACCAAGATGAAAGAGGGTAAAAGTCCTAATGACCTATCTACTGATATAGTATCTACTCTTACAGCCTATGCAGCTATGGCTAATGACTTCAATGAAATGAATAAAGTAATTGATGTTCTTGAGCTTGGCAGAGATATGCTGAAAGAAAGGGAGATTATACAGACAAGAGGTGGTAAACCATTGGTTGAAAAGTTCAAGTCTGTAGGTAGGAAAGTTGAATCTACTCTCACTAAGTCTGGTGATGAAACAAGGTTCATGCAGAGACTGAATGACTTCTTTGAAATGCAAGTCTATGGTAGGTATATGGCTGATGAGGGTACATTTAGCAATACTAAGATTGATAAAGGAAAGGTAGCTAACTTTGTTAACAGAGTTACTTCTCTTAATATGTTAGGTCTAAACCTGTTAAGTGGCATATCAAATGTTACTACTGGTAAAATTATGATGAGAATTGAGTCCTTTGCAGGTGAGTTCTATAATGAATCCAATACCTTACATGCTGATAGAAATTATGGTAAAGCATTGCCAGAGTACTTAGCTGAGATAGGTAACAGAGTCAAGACAAGTAAACTTGCCTTATGGGATGAATTATTCAATGTATTGCAGGAATATGAAACTGATGTCAGAGAGGTAAACTTTGATAGAAAGACTTGGTTCAGTAGAATGTTTGGTACTTCTGCTCTGTTCCTTATGAATAATGCTGGTGAGCATTGGATGCAGAATAGAACTTCATTAGCACTTGCAGATGCTTATAAGATGAAAGCTCCTGATGGTAAAATAGTTTCCTTATGGGATGCTATGGAGGTGGTTCCTATAGATAAGAACAACAAGAAGTTAGGTGCCAAGTTGCAGTTAAAGCAAGGTTATACTAAGGAAGATGGGTCTGCATTTACAAGGGATGATATTATAGCATTTAGTAGGAAATCTGCTGCTATAAATCAGAGAATGCACGGTATTTATAATAAGGCTGACAGAAGTGCAGTGCAAAGATTAGCTGTAGGTAGAATGGGCGTTATGTTTAGAAAGTGGATTAAACCATCTCTTAACAGAAGGTTCGAGTCTGCCACATATAACTATGATTTGCAAGCATGGACAGAAGGTTATTACAATACTACAGGAAGATTTATGTGGCAATTAGCCAAAGAGCTGAGGGAGGGTCAATTTGCAATAGCTGCTAATTGGAAAAACCTTACAAAGACAGAAAAAGCTAATATTAAAAGAGCTGCTACTGAAGTAGGTCACTTCTTAATTATTGCTGCATTCTTAGGTCTCATGGATTGGGATGATAATAAGGATAGACCTTGGTTACAGAAGATGATTGAATATCAAGCAAGAAGACTTTATACTGAAATTGGTACTCAGGTTCCAGGTCCTCAAATGGTAGGAGAGGCTCTTAAAATCTTAAAGTCTCCTGCTGCTGGTATTAATACTGTAGAGAATGTTTTGGATATGGTAGGATTATTGAATCCTATGAATTATGAAACTTTTGCAGGTGAAGATGCTATTATTCAGTCAGGTAGGTTTAAAGGGGATTCAAGAGCAACTAAGTTATGGTTTGAGTCTCCATTAATTCCTATGAATAAGACTATATATAGAGGTTTACACCCAGAAGAAAGCATTCCATTCTTTAAGCAATAAAGTTAATTGTTAATAATAGAAAGGGGAGTGAGTAGATTAAGTTCTACTCCTCCCCTTATTTTTTTTT
>OGYX01000203.1_pt1 | contig 43657 bp, 43 predicted proteins | sample 1576601 | NCBI WGS metagenome assembly OGYX01 (sample SAMEA3541561, study PRJEB24748) | human gut metagenome | biome: human gut; feature: human-associated habitat; material: faeces | place: China | collected 2012 | reverse complement strand
TGCTTGCACTTTTATACGCATTGATAAATTTACTGAGTTCTGATTTTGGCTGTGCCCGAAACATAACATGCACATGATCAACATCATGATTCCATTCTTCCAGTGTGATTCCATAATCAGGTGCAATACGTTCCCAGATCTCTTTTGCACGTTCCGAAATCGGATCATCTATTACTTTTCTTCGGTATTTTACAACCATGATCAGATGATAATACATCAAATATACTGAATGTGCATTATGATCCATTTTGTCCATATAATCAGTCCTTTCTATCCTTTCGGCTACTCTTTCGACTGATTATAGTATACCACACTTCGCATTTTAGAACAAGTGTTCTGTTTTCTTTTTCTGCAATTCATCTCCCACCTGTAGCGGAAGGAGAATTCTTGCTAACTTTTGTTAAAAGAGCTGTTTTTCCTTCCGATTCCTGCTTCCACTTTCGCATTTTTTCATATATTTTTCGTTTAAACATAGCTCTTTTCCTTTCTCCGCATTTTTTATATGACCATTTTACCACGTTTCCGCATTTTTTATATCTTCATTCTTGATTAGTTCGACTCATCAGAATTCAAGAATGCTTCCGCATACAAAAAAGTACAGCCCGCTGCTTTCAGATGATTGATGTAATTTCCAGTATTTTGCGAGCATCATTAAATCTGGAAGTGCGCTGTCTGAGCCTTTCCTCAGGCGAGTTTGCACGTACAGATTTTAATAGATAGCGCAGCAAAATCTGCGAAATTCATCACATCTGAAAACAATGAACTGTACTTCTTTTTATTGTATCTACATGATGCCCACGGATTGCTCCGTGCTTTGCACTCCCACAATCCTACCCAATATTCGAATATCGTGTGGCTTACGCCCCACTTTTATTCTCATATTGGGGCGGGTCACTAAGTCATATAAGCATTTATGTGCAAGCACAACATGCTTATTGACTTTTGACCCTGGCATCATTATATTCTCGTATTCTTCTCTCTCGACACTTTCAACCGGTTCATGGCTCTTGCCAGGGATGCTTTCGTGTGATAGTATTCCTGGATACTCTGCTTCTGACGAAGTTTTTCTTCCATGACTTCACGCCGTTCTTCTGCTCTTCTGGCGTCAATTTCTTCCGGTTTTTCAGCGGTCTGTACCAGCATGGTAACACGGTTGTTAACAACCTCAAGGAATCCGGTTCCAACGGCAAGTGTCTCCCACGTTCCGTCTTCCAACTGCATCTTCGCTTCACCGACTTCGATTGCTATGACCATGTTCTCATGATCTGCCAGAATTCCCATCTGACCGCCGTCGGCTGCAGGTACGATCACCTTCTGGCATCGTCCGTTATACGCCACGCGGTCACTGGCTATGACTTTCAACCAAAATGTTTTCATAGTTTACGCACCTCTTACTCTCCGTCTTTCAGTGTCTTTGCTTTCTCGATAACTTCGTCAATCGTTCCGACATTGAAGAAGGCTGCCTCCGGATATTCATCCATTTCTCCGTCGATGATCATTTTGAATCCACGGATTGTCTCTTTCAGTGGTACATATTTTCCAGGAATTCCTGTAAATGTCTCAGCTACGAAGAATGGCTGTGACAGGAATTTCTGAATCTTTCTTGCTCTCATAACCGTTGCTTTATCTTCATCGGACAGCTCTTCCATACCAAGAATGGCGATGATGTCCTGAAGTTCTTTGTACTTCTGAAGAATCTCTGTTACCTGGTTGGCTACTTTATAATGCTCTTCACCTACGATGTCTGCCTCCAGGATACGTGAGTTAGACTCCAGCGGATCTACAGCCGGGTAAATTCCCTGCTCAACGACCTTACGTGAAAGTACGGTTGTTGCATCTAGATGTGCAAATGTTGTTGCCGGTGCAGGGTCTGTCAGGTCGTCGGCCGGTACATAGACTGCCTGAACGGATGTGACAGAACCATTCTTTGTAGAAGCAATACGCTCCTGTAATTCACCCATTTCTGTTGCCAGTGTCGGCTGATAACCTACGGCTGATGGCATACGTCCAAGCAGGGCGGAAACTTCGGATCCAGCCTGTGTGAATCGGAAAATGTTATCAATAAAGAGCAGCACATTCTGATGTTCTTTGTCACGGAAATACTCAGCCATTGTAAGTCCTGTCTCAGCGACACGCATACGAGCTCCAGGCGGCTCGTTCATCTGACCAAATACCAAAGCGGTCTTCTCAAGTACGCCAGACGCTTTCATCTCTGTCCAGAGGTCATTTCCTTCACGGGAACGCTCTCCGACACCTGTAAAGATAGAATATCCACCATGCTCTGTTGCTACATTTCGGATCAGCTCCTGAATCAGTACAGTCTTACCAACTCCGGCTCCTCCAAACAGACCAATCTTACCACCTTTTGCATATGGTGCAAGAAGGTCGATGACCTTGATACCTGTCTCAAGGATCTCGACAGCAGGACTCTGCTCTTCAAATGTAGGCGCCTGTCTGTGGATTTCCCAGCGCTCTGCATCTTTCTCTATTTCTTTTCCATCATCGATGGTCTGACCAAGCACATTGAACAGACGTCCAAGTGTCTGATCTCCAACTGGAACTTTGATACCGCTTCCAGTTGCACGGACTTCCATATCTTTGTGAAGTCCTTCACTTGCAGCCAGCATCAGACAACGTACTTCGCTGTTTCCCAGATGCTGTGCAACTTCCATAATACAAGTCTTGTCTCCGTTATCTACCTCAAGGGCATCTTTGATATTCGGAAGCTCTCCGTCTTCAAATAAAACATCGACAACAGGACCCATGACCTGTACAATTCGTCCTTTATTCATATCTGTTCTCACTTCCTTTTCCGTTTCTGTGCCTTCGCACCTGCGCATACCTCTGTGATTTCCTGCGTAATGGCTGCCTGTCTTGCCCGGTTATAAGCAATAGACAAATCTTTGATAATTGCCTCAGCACTGTCTGTCGCTGACTTCATAGCCGTCATTCTGGCATTATGCTCACTTGCATACGCCTCGACCAAACAACCGTAAATCATTCCGGTTACATAATTCGGTACGATATTGTCCATGACGCTCTCGACAGACGGATATAACTGAATCGCCTCACGCCTTAAGTTTGCCGGAATGCTGTCCTCTCCGAATGCACTTCTCTCAAGCGGAAGCAACTTTACAGTCTCCACCTCAGATACCATAGAATTCTCCATTCGCATATAGACAACATACACTTCGTCCAGTTCGCCATTATTAAACTGTTCCATCAATGTCTCAGAAATAATTCTGGCTCTGCTCAGGTTCGGTTTCTGCACAGTATATTGGAAATTTTGTTCAATCTCATGTCCCTGACTTACAAAATAATGTCTTCCAAGCTCACCTACAACAAACAATTTGTGGTGTCCCGGCATTTTCATGATTTCCTCTTCTGCTTTTTCTACATTGTGATTGTAAGCTCCTGCCAGTCCTTTATCACCGGTAATAACTACAGATCCGATTTTCCGTTCTTCTTTCGGAATTTCTTCCCTACTGTCAAAATACTGGTTGCTCACTTCCGGCATATGACGCAGGATTCTGGCAATCTCAGCCTGCAATTTATAAAAATACGGCTCTGCATCTGCCAGTTTCTTTCTGGCCTGACGCATTTTTGTAGAAGAGATCAGGTACATGGCATTGGTGATTTTCATCGTATCTTTTACACTGTTAATTCGTGTCTGTATTTCTCTGATATTTGCCATACATTAACACCTGCTCTTTTTGAATTCCTCTGCAATCTCCACGATCTTCTGGGACAACTCTTTAGACAGATCCTTTGTCTCCTCAATTTCTCTTGCGATTTCCGGATGTGCACTTGCAAAGTAACTTAACATATCCATCTGGAATCCTTTTACTTTTGCAGTTGGAATTCCAAGCATGACTTTATGTCTTGCAGCACAAAGTGTAATAACTTTATCTGCCAGTGACATTGGTTTTCCAAGCGGCTGCTTCAGAAGCTCCATCAGTCCGCTGCCATATTCCAGCTGTTCTTTCGTTGCATCATCAAGGTCTGAACTGAACTGTGTGAAGACTTCCATCTCACGATACTGGGCCAAATCGATACGAAGACTTCCTGCTGCCTTCTTCATAGCCTTTGTCTGTGCATCTCCACCTACACGAGATACAGACAATCCTACGTTGACCGCCGGACGCATTCCTGAGAAGAACAAACTGCTTTCCAGGAAAATCTGTCCATCTGTAATGGAAATAACGTTTGTCGGAATATATGCAGATACATCTCCGGCCTGTGTCTCGATGATTGGAAGAGCCGTGATAGATCCGCCACCTTTTTCCTCACTCAGACGGCTGGAACGCTCCAGAAGTCTTGAATGCAGATAGAATACGTCTCCAGGATAAGCCTCACGTCCAGGAGATCTTCCAAGTAACAGTGACAATGCACGGTACGCAACTGCGTGTTTGGAAAGATCATCATAAACGATCAGTACATCTTTTCCTTTGTACATAAAATACTCTGCCAGTGCAGTTCCCGCATAAGGAGCAATGTACTGAAGCGGCGCACAGTCGCTTGCTGTTGATGCTAATACGATGGTGTGATCCATAGCTCCTGATGTCTTAAATGTATTTACAACTTTTGAAATCGTTGATGCCTTCTGACCGATGGCAACATAGATACAGATCACTCCGTTTCCATTCTGGTTCAAAATTGTATCTGTTGCGATAGATGTCTTACCAGTCTGTCTGTCACCGATGATCAGCTCTCTCTGTCCACGTCCGATTGGGAACATGGAATCAATAGAAAGGATTCCTGTCTCCATAGGAACGCTGACGGATTTTCTGTCAATGATTCCAGGTGCTTCATTTTCAATTGGGCGATAATCATCTGCCTCAATCTCTCCGGCACCGTCGATTGGTGCACCAAGGGCATTGATAACTCTTCCGATAAATTTATCTCCTACCGGGATTCCGGCTTTTTTCTTTGTACGTGCAACCTTTGTTCCTTCTTTGATTCCTGTATCTGATCCAAATAAGATACATCCGATCTCGTCTTTCTGGATATCCTGTACCATACCCTTCAGACCATTTTCGAAGGTAACGATTTCGCCGTACATTGCATGATCGATTCCGTAAATGGTAGCGATTCCATCTCCGACTGTTACAACAGTTCCGACTTCGCTGTCTTTACTGATCTCATCAAAATTCTCTATTTCACTTTTCAGAATTGAAATAATTTCATCTGAATTGATTGAACTCACTTACGTTCACCTCCAGGTCAATTTTTGTTCTAACCGGTTCATTCTTCCACGAATGCTCCAGTCATATTCATCACTGCCCGCTCTCAGGATAAATCCTCCAAGCAGTGACGGGTCTTTTTCGACCTCCAGATTTACCTTCGATTTATGATATTTATCCATAATAAATGTTTTCATCTTCTCAGCCTGCTCTTCGTCTGGCTCGTCTACACATATTAAAGTCGCAGTCATAACTTGCTGCTGCTCCTCACAATATTTATCATAGCTTTCGAAAATGTCCCAAAGCATGCCCATTCTCTGGTTCTCGCATGTTACCTTCAGGAAATTACAAATAGACTTTGGAAATATCTGTTCGATAACACTGTATTTGTTCTTTGCCGTAATTACCGGATTTAACAGTACTTCATATACTTCCGGTACCTGACAGAAGATTTCTTTTGTTTTCTCAATATCTGCTTTCGGAATTTCCAGTTCGTACAGAACTCTTGCATAGCGCTTTGCTGCCGGCTGAACGAACTTTACTGTATTACTCGTCTTTACCGTCATGAGCGTCACCTACGCTTTCCAAAAACTGATCATAAATCGCCTGATTTCCTTGTTTTCTTGTCTCTTCATCTACAATCTTTCTGGCTGCCTGCATTGCAAGTCCTGCAATCTGTGTCTCAACGCCATCCAATGCCTGCTTTCGCTCAGTCTCGATGGTCTTTCTGGCACGTTCGATCGTGGCATCTGCTCTTCTGTCCGCATCTGCAAGAATCTCATCTGACTGTCTCTTAGCCTCTACACGGGCATTTTCAACGATTTTAACCGACTCCTCTTTTGCACCGGAAAGAGCTGACTCATACTCTTTTTTCAGAGCCTCTGCCTCTTCTTGTCTGTCACTTGCATTTTTCAGTCCGTCGGCAATCATCTGCTCACGCTTTTCCATGATCCCCATAACTGGTTTGAACAGGAATTTCTTCAGTAATAGATAAAAGACTACAAGGTTTATTATGGTCCAGAGAAGGCTCAAATCTACTTTTATCACCTTTTCCCACCTGCCTTTCTTCTTTTCTCCTGCTTCTTTACGAACTGCTAATTATTTCAGCATCAGGATAATCAGAAGACCGATGATAAATCCATAAATAGCTGTTGCCTCTGCAAGGGCACAACCAAGAATCAGGTTCTTGCTGATCTTTGACTCAGCCTCTGGCTGTCTTGCGATAGCGTCTACTGCCTTGCTTGTTGCAAGACCAATACCAATACCTGCTCCTAAACCTGTTAAAACTGCGATACCTGCTCCAATTGCTACTAACATAATCTTAATCTCCTTTTCTTCTTGTCTAAAAATGTTTTCTTAAATCCCTTTTAAGTCTGTTCGTCTTATCTTCCGGCTTTACTCCTGTTCCTCATTCATGAACAGCGCCGTCAGAAATACAAATACATAAGCCTGTAAGAATCCATCAAATATATCAAAATAAAAACTAAACGGGATTGGTATAATCGCCGGAGCTACTATTTTTAAAAGCTCCATGATTACAAATGCTCCCAGTACATTACCGAACAGTCGCATGCACAAGGACAATGGACGGATTACAATCTCCAGTACCATGATCGGCGCGACGAACGAAACCGGCTTTGCAAAATGTTTGACCCAGTGTTTTAATCCGTTTTTATGTATTCCGGAATACTCGATCAGACACATACTCATAACAGCCAGCGCTATTGTGACATTCAGATCCTTTGTCGGCGGTTTAAACCCAAACAATCCAATGATATTGGCAATTCCGATATAGATCAGCACCGTGATAAGATATGGGATATATCTTCGGTTTTCTTTGCCCATAACATCTTCAAAGAAGTCCACTCCTTTTCCGATTGCGGATTCCAATAAAAGCTGAGCTTTCCCCGGATTCTCTACACTGAGATTCCTTACGAATATGACACACAGCAGTACAACTACAGCCATAATGATCCATGTGACCGCCACGGACTCACTAATCTTAATTCCCCCGAATAACGGAATAGTAAATGCTGTATCACAATTCAGCTCTTCCAACAGACTCTCTGTTAATTTCTCCGTATGACTCCCTCCCTTTCTTCTTCAAATTTCGTGATTACTTTACTCTCCTGTTTTTTAAATGTCAATCATTTCTTTTTTTCTTAACAATTACTTTATTTGACAATTTTTTAAGCATATTCTCTTATTTGAGTTTTTTCATTTGTCCAAAATTTAGTCACTTTCCTCCCGTTTTTATATACCTTCTCCTTAATATGTTGAAAATTTGCACAAATTATTTGTGTTTTTCAAAAAAATTTTAGTCGTTACGCATATTCCTTTCGGCAATATGATATAGATATGGCCGCTATACACCATTGAGTTTGACTTTTTTTGCCAAAGCCTGTAAACTAAGGCAAGGCAAAAATCTCCCGGATTTGGGATGTTTGCAAATAAAGAAATACAACAAATAAGGAGATCATATATGCGACTTAGAAATATACCCCGCGCCGAAGGCGTGTTAAAAGAGTGCAGTCAGGTTATCGAGACTCCGGAAGAATTCCGTGGTCACTGGGCATCTGATGTATTCCAGAATGACTACCCGGTCCACATGGAAATCGGCATGGGAAAAGGCCGTTTTCTCATGGCACTGGCTCAGAAAAATCCACAGATCAACTACATCGGAATCGAGCGCTACACAAGCGTTCTTCTCCGTGCTGTGGAAAAGTTAAACATATATATAGAAGAAAACGAAAGCACTCTGCCAAACATTCGCTTCATTTGTATGGACGCACAGGACATAGCAAATGTGTTCGCTGAAAATGAAGTTGACCGGATCTATCTGAACTTCTCCGACCCATGGCCGAAAGCCCGCCATGCAAGAAGGCGCCTCACGTCACCGGATTTTTTTGCACGTTACGACAAGGTGCTTGTCCAGGACGGACAGGTAGAATTCAAGACAGATAACCGTGATCTTTTTGATTTTTCCGTTGAGTCTTTAGGGGAATCCGAAACATGGGGCATTTCCGAATGTACTTATGACCTGCACCATGATGAAATTATGAACGTTGGAAATATTATGACAGAATATGAAGAGAAATTTTCATCCATGGATCACCCGATTTGCAAGCTCATTGCTAAAAGAAGATGTCTGCTGTGACTTTCTTAGCGCTACAGTGCATATATTATTAATGAGAAAGCCTTCGGAGTCTGTTCGCCATGAGCCGAAATTGTCATAACAAAAAAAACTTCCGACAAAAGTTTTTTGAATACACTTATCGAAATCGGTGTCTGCACAGGTGGATCAATTGTTTCAGAAAATCCCTGAAAGAAGTATATGATATTCTGAACCACGGTTCTGACTGCCGAAGGCACTGATCAGAAAGGTTGATTTGATGTTACATTTAACTGCAAAAAATTTTCAAATAGAAGTAAAAGATACCTCTCTCCCGGTCGTCGTTATGTTCTACGCTATCTGGTGCGGGAAATGTGCCATGATGAAGCCGGTCGTGGAAGATATCGAAAAGAAATACGCCGGAAAGATCAAGTTCTGCGAAGTCGAAATTGAAGAATCTGCAGTACTCGCCGCAGAATACGCCCCGGAAATCGTCCCGACATTTGTTCTCTTCAAAGATAAAAAGTCAGTCGGTGTCATGGGGGGAATGATGGATGAACACACATTTGAATCCAGAATGCTGGAAATCCTGTCTTAGTCCACAGATGTACAAAGGCCGTAACAAAATCTTTCGAAATAGTTAAGAATTTTTTACTTTTTACTTTTACACAAGTATGCTATTATTGGGGGTACAGAAAGGAGATGTGGCGTCTGACACCACAGGATAATTATGAGTATGAAAAAATTAAAAAGGGTTCTGCCGTTTAGCCTGGCAATAATTCTGGCATCTGTAAGCCTGCCGGTAACTGCCCTGGCTGACAGCGCAAAAGTAGTCACTCTCGGAGCGAACTTATCCGACGAGCAGAAAGCTTCTATGTACAAATACTTCGGTACTTCCGCCGATCAGGTAGACACGATCGAAGTCACGAACACAGACGAAAGAAAATATATGGAAGGGATCGCGACCGAATCCCAGATTGGTACAAGAACATATAGCTGTTCTTATGTTGAGCCGACAGACAGCGGCGGAATTCAGGTAAAAGTCGCAAACCTGACATTCGTAACAAGTTCTATGATCGCCAGTACACTTTTGACTTCCGGCGTTGAGAACTGTAACGTTGTTGCCGGATCTCCAATTGAAGTATCCGGAACCGGTGCACTGACAGGTATTATGATGGCTTACGAAAAAGCCAGTGGAAAAGAACTTTCCGAAGACCAGAAAGCAACTGCAACAGAAGAGCTGGTAACAACCGGTGACCTCGCCAAGGATCTCGGTCAGGATACAGCATCTGATCTGATCAACGATGTCAAAGAATCCGTTATTGAAGACAAACTGACTGATCCGTCCGATATTCAGGACGCGATTTCTGACGCAGCCGATAAGCAGGGAATTACACTGACCGATGACCAGCTTGCGAAAATCACAAGTCTGATGGAATCTATTTCCCAGTACGACTACGATGTCAAAGCACTGAAAAAGACTCTCGACAACCTGGACGGGAAATCCGGAGGATTCTTCAGCAACCTGTGGTCCTCCATCAAAGGCTTCTTTGGCGGAGATAGTTCTGGCGGTGGAATTATTAACAATACGGATGATGCAGCACTCGGAAATGATGCAATCATCGACAGCACATTAGATGCCGTAAAAAGCAAAGCAAACGATGCCGTAAATCAGGCAAAAGACGAAGGTCTCTGGGATAAAATCGTAGGATTTTTCAAGGATCTGTTCGGAGGCGATGATACAGGCAACTCCGATAATACAGATAGCACTGACGCAGTCGAAGAAAATACGGACAACAACACCGATACAGGCAGCACCGACAACAATGCTGATAACGACACTTCTGATAACACTGCAGAATCCGAAGACAACTCCGAAGGCAACAGCATCGGAACTGAAAACAACACGACAGATAACAACACAAACACTTCTACAAACGCAGAATAAAATTAATTCATAACTTTAGCAGGGAGATGGAATACTCAAATTCCATCTCCCTGTTTCTCTTCCACACCTCCCGGCATAAAGTAGATAATTAAAAAGTTCTCGAATAACATTACATATTTCTATCATTCGATTATTTCTTCCTTTCCACACCTCCCGGCGTAAATTACATAATAAAAGTGGCACCAGGCGGTGATAAAATCATTGAGTGATTCTCGTTATATTTTCGAGCTGGCCTTGCAGATTATGCACTGTCTGAGTCTGTTCACAGACGAGTTTGCATAATCCGCAAGCAATAAGCCAGCGCAGAAAATATAGAGAATCAGCTCAGATTTTAGAGCTGTCTGGTGCCTCTCTTATTATATATTTTAAAATTCAAAAACTGCAACCCCATACGGCGGCAATTTGTATCCAAATGAATATGGTCTTCCATCACATTCTTTCTTCACGGCATGATAAATATTCTGTCTCTTCTCGCCATTTCCGCCATATTTCACATCGTCACTGTTCAGAATCAGCTTATACTGCTTCTTTCTAGGAACGCCTACACGATAGTCTTCTCTTTCCATCGGTGTGAAGTTGATCACGAACAGAAGGTTATGCTTTCCATCTTTAGAATGGCGGATAAAGCTGTAAATGCTTCTGTATGCGTCATCTGCATTAACCCACTCGAATCCTTCCCATGACTGATCCAGTTCATAAAGCGCCTGTTTCTTTTTATACATGTGGAGTAGATCACGCATCCATGACTGAATTGCCTGATGCTCCGGCTCCTCCAACAGATACCAGTCCAGTTCACGTTCCTCTGACCACTCGCGAAGCTGTGCAAAATCCTGTCCCATGAACAACAATTTCTTTCCGGCGTGTCCCATCATAAATGCATATCCTGCTTTCAGGTTCGCATATTTATCAAATCCAAGTCCCGGCATCTTATTGATCATGGAACATTTCAAATGGACAACCTCATCATGCGACAGTACGAGAATGTAATCTTCGCTGTACGCATAACTCATGGCAAATGTCATCATATGATGATTGTCTTTTCTGAAATACGGATCCAGCTTCATATATTCCGTAAAGTCGTGCATCCACCCCATATTCCACTTAAGGCTAAATCCAAGACCTCCGTCTTCTACATCTCCGGTTACCTTCGGCCATGCCGTAGACTCTTCCGCTATCATAAGTGCACCCGGATTTCTTCCAAGTACAACTGTGTTCAGATGCTTGAAGAAATCTACTGCCTCCAGGTTCTCATTACCTCCATACTGGTTCGGAACCCATTCTCCGTCTTTCTTTCCATAATCCAGGTACAGCATAGAAGCAACTGCATCAACGCGAAGTCCATCAATATGGAAGTGCTCCACCCAGAAAAGTGCATTGGCAATCAGGAAGTTCCTTACCTCATTCTTGCCAAGATCAAATATCTTCGTCCCCCAGTCCGGATGCTCCCCTTTTCTTGGATCTGCATACTCGTAAGTTGCTGTTCCGTCAAACTCGGCAAGTCCATGCTCGTCCTTTGGAAAATGTGCCGGAACCCAGTCCATAATGACACCGATTCCATTTCTATGCAGATAATTAATCATCCACGCAAAATCTTCCGGTGTTCCATAACGGCTTGTCGGCGCATAATATCCTGTCACCTGATATCCCCATGATCCATCAAATGGGTGTTCTGCGATTCCCATGATCTCCACATGCGTATATCCCATATCTTTCATATACTTTGTGATTTCTTTTGCGAACTCACGATAAGTATAGAATCCCTCGTCCTCTGTGCCTGGGTGTCTCTTCCAGGAACCCATATGAACCTCATATACAGACATTGGTTCTTTTTTGTGATTCCATTTTTCACGTGCAGCCATCCAGGAACTATCGGTCCATTTCAAATTTTCAATATTCGTTATTCTTGACGCTGTACCCGGACGAAGTTCTGCATAATTGGCATACGGATCCGCCTTCATATGATACTCCCCCGTAATCGTCTCAATGCAGAACTTATACATCATGCCTTCTTTTACTCCCGGTACAAAGCATGTGTAAATTCCGATATATTCTGCCCTTGTCATAGGGTTTCTTGTGCGATCCCAGTCATTGAATTCCCCCACTACAGACACTGATTTTGCATTCGGTGCCCAGACAGCAAAATAAACTCCTTCCTGCCCTTCGTCATCCACCATATGTGCACCCAGCTTCTTATAAATTTCGTAGTGATTTCCCTGTCCGAAAAGGTACTGATCTAATTCTCCGATTTCATAAGCTTTCCATTCTTTCTCCATAAACTTCCCTCACATTTCATCCGGATTTCAATATCTTAAGTATACCTTAGCGGAACACAAAATTCAATCTATGTCACTCGATTCCGGACAAAAAACAGGGATACAATTTTCTACAATTGTATCCCTGTTTCATCACTTACATTCACTATATTATTAAATTTTAAAATCTTCTTCCTTCAGAATAATGCGATCTGACGAATCTGTAGATTTTCCAAATACACGTCTTGCAAGATGCTTTACATTTGCTTTCTGTGAATGTTTAATTGCTTCATCCATGATTTCTTTTACTTCCGCAACTGTAACCGCATGATCTTCACGCTGCATTACATCAATTCGGCTGTAAAGTGCCAGAATTCCCATTTCATCAAGCTTATATCCATTTTCCTTCGCATATGTCTGACCAAACGTTACTAACTCATCATTGATGAATACCGGAAGTTCAAGCTTAGAAGTGAATTTCTTTTTGAAATCCGGATTAGCTGTCATAATTCTCTCCAGAGGTTTTCTCTGATCTTCAAGAACAAAGAGAAGCTCTCCGGTCTTTCTTGACATCAATGCATTCAGTTCCTTGATTGTTCTGGAATTCAACTTACCAGCCTTTTCGATAATGATCGCTCCACCGCGAAGCTTCTGGATAATATTGCCAAGTTCTTTCTTATTCAGTGACTCACCTGTAACAATAGCAACTTTACCCTGTTTCAGATTTCTTTGTTTCTGGATTGCCTTTACAATATCTACTGCAAGTACTGTTTTTCCAGATCCTTTACGGCCAATGATCATTAAGTTACCGGTTCTTGAAGTTCCCTCTCTCTGGGCACGTCTGTCATTATCAAGTACTGCAACAATCTGTTCACTCATTCCTCTGACTGGTACGAAGTAAGAGAATAATTTCTTCTGCTCCTCTGTCAGTCCGGCTTTCAGTCCAATCTCACTGGTTGCACTTAAGTCATATCTTCCTGTTACAACAAATCCGGTATCAAATGGAACTCCACTTCCTTTTGACTTCTTAATTCTGCGCTGAATCTCTTCCTCAGATGGTTCTTCAATTTCCAAGTCTCCTTCAAGGTCTTCCGGATCCGGAATCTCAGGAAGCTCATCTTCAAAGTCGTCTTCCTCGAAATCATCTTCCTCAAAATCATCCTCTTCCTCGAAGTCGTCCTCTTCCTCAAAATCGTCTTCCTCGAAGTCGTCCTCTTCCTCAAAGTCATCCTCTTCGTAATCGTCGTCTTCTACATAATCATCTTCATAGAAGTCATCCTCTTCCTCAAAGTCGTCTTCTTCCTCAAAGTCATCCTCTTCCTCAAAGTCGTCCTCTTCCTCGAAATCATCCTCTTCCTCGAAGTCGTCCTCTTCCTCGAAGTCGTCCTCTTCCTCGAAGTCATCCTCTTCCTCGAAGTCGTCCTCTTCCTCGGAGTCGTCCTCTTCCTCGAAATCATCCTCTTCCTCGAAATCGTCTTCTTCCTCGGATTCATCTTCCGGGAATTCATTCCACTCTGCATCGAATTCCTCTACTTCTTCCTCATCTTCCTCCGGGAATTCATCTGCAAAACCATCTTCGTCAAAATCGTCTTCGTCGAATCCATCTTCCTCTTCAAAATCATCGTCTTCGGATTCCTCATCTTCTAAATCATCCTCGTCTTCGGAATTGTCTTCCGAATCATCCTGGTTTTCTGTTTCCGGAATTTCTTCATCTTCTTGTACTTCTTCGATTTCTTCTACAGCGTCGACTTCATCTTCTGCTTCAAACTCTTCGTCCTCACCCTCAAAGTCTTCGTCTTCAAACTCTTCCTCTTCGAAATCATCTTCATCCTCAGAATCCTCGTCCTCCGTCTCCTCTTCTTCCGAAACTTCTTCAACAATCTCTTCTTCAGGTTCTTCTTCAGGTTCTTCCACAATATCGTCCAGCTCTTCTTCTGAAATAAACTGATCTACAATTTCTTCTTCAACAGATTCCCCTTCTGCTTTTGCAAGCTCCAGTTCCTCTTCTATATCAAAATTTTCCTCTTCTTTCTCCTGTGCTGTCACACGATCTTCCAGCTCTTCCACAAGCTGTCTGATATCATCAGAAAGCAATGCCTTTCTTCTTGCTTCCTCTGCCTCAAGACGAGCCTTCTCTTCCGCTTCACGACGAGCCTTCTCCTCCGCTTCACGACGAGCCTTCTCCTCTGCTTCAAGACGAGCTTTCTCTTCCGCTTCACGGCGTGCTTTCTCTTCTGCTTCCTGACGGGCTTTTTCTTCTGCTTTCCGTCTTGCTATTTCTTCTGCCTCGCGTCTCTCTGCCTCAAGTCTTTCTGCCTCACGGCGGGCTTCCAGTGCTTCTCTCTCTTTTCTAAGTCGTTCTTCATCGGATGCTTTTTGCTTTGCGATTGCCTCAGCATTTACCTTCTGCTTAGCTTCCCATTCCATCAAGATGTCTTCAATCTTCATCTGACCTTCAATGCGGAGTTCTTCTTCTCGTTCCTCCATCTTCTTCTGGTCTTCCGGATTAATTCCACTCGCCATAGCCACGCCATTGGCCAGTGCTTCTTGAAGTGTCGCACCCTTCACAACTGTCGTAATAGACTTTTTTGGTCCTTCTGCCGCATGCTGAAGAATTCCTTCTAACTCTCTGACATTCCGAGCTTCTTCCGGAGTTTCCTTTCCGATTGGTTCAATGACTGGTGCTTCCGTTTCTACAACTTCTGGTTCTTCTGAAACAGCTTCTTCCGGCTCCAGGACTGGTTCCTCAGCTGGTGCTTCCGGCTCTTCTGAAACTGGTTCTTCTGAAACTGGTTCTTCTAAAACCGGTTCTTCTATCGGAACTTCTTTGTCTGCCTTGGCATTTTCTTCCATTGCCTTCAATGCTTCTCCAAGCTCTGCTGTCGGAATTCTTCTCGTTGCATCCAGACCATCCACAGTTTCTGTTGTATTGGCTCCTGATTCCTGCTGTTCTGCCTCCGCAGCTTCTGCTGCTTCCTGCGCTGCTTTAATCTGTTCTTTTGGAATTGATACAGTATCCTGTGGAATACTCTTTACATCCTTAAGCGCAGCTCGCTCAGGTTTTTTATCCACTGCTTTCTTAGGCTCTTTTTTCGGTACACCTTTATACTCATCGTACTTTTCCTGTTGGAGTGGTGTCAGTGGTTTGTACTTCATCTTCAATTCCATTGCCTGATATACATATTTTCCTTCGCTGAACCACAAGATCAAATCGTCACATTCTTCCAGGCACTTTGAGGTCATGCCTGCTTCATGATATAGCTTTGCGAGCTCATACGCCCATTTTTCAATATATTCTGCCTTTTTAAATTCTTCCAGTGCCGAAATCTGTTCTGACAGATCGGACCCTTGTGCCTTCAAAATCCGATATTTCAAAATGAATTGATTCGGATCTCTCGGTGCCAGTTTTACAAATTCCTCATAACAGTCCGAAGCCTCATTCAGATCATTCAGTTTCAGGGCAAGTACTGCCAAACGATACACAACCTTTCTGCTGGACGGTGCTCTGTCAAATGCGATCATAAGCGTATCACGGCTCTTCTGAAACTCCCCGTTATTCTCGTAGATTTCGCTTACTGTATTTAACATTGCTGGGCTCTTCACCCTTCTCCAGTCTATTGTATCGGCAATTTCCATTGCTTTTCTAAATTGTTTCTTTTCGTAATGTTCGAGCATCTGCTCGGTTTTTACCCGATATTCATATTTATCCAATATTCTCACCTCAAATTTTTTGACAATTCTACAGATACAAGTTTATCATACACTAGTCTTATTGTCAAAAACATACGAGATTTTGTTACAAAAATGTTACAAAATGATATCGTCCACTTTTTTGAAATCTTTCAGGCTATACGCTTCTATAATATTTCCCTGGATAACATAAAGCATATCTTCTATATAAATACCTCTTGTGATCCTCATATTATTTCCATTGATTTCCTCATGCATCGTACATGTAAATCCTTGTTTTTCGTCGTAAGAAAATGTATAGTACTCCCGGCCGCCTTCGCTGTCTGCAGCAAAACCAATCAGATTTTTCTCTGCATCTACTAAAGCTGCCTTATAATCATAAGAAACATCTGTATAGTACACATTTTCAATGACATAGGTCTGCTCCTCTTTCACATTTTCCGGATCAGAAATATCGAACATCGTCAATTTCACGCCATCTGTTGACATAGTCTTTTCATCAACATTCATCCCAATACCCAGAAGCTTATTTTTCCCATACGGATGCAGATAATCTGAAAATCCAGGTATCTTCAACGCTCCTATGATCTTTGGATTTTTCGGATCCGACAGATCAACAGAAAATAATGGATCCGTCTCTTTAAATGTTACAAAGTATCCTGTCTTTCCCATAAATCTTGCGGAGTACACTCTCTCATCTTCTGCCAGACCTTTGATGGAGCCGGTTTCTTTCAGTTCTTGATCCAAAACATAAACACTGTTTGTGTCGCCATCGGTCACTACAACTCTCAGATATCCATCATATTCATCAATAGAAAATGAATCATTAATATAACCGTCTATTTTGCACTGTGCCCCAGCCGTCAATTTTCCACTTTCATAAGAAACTTTTCGGATTGTCGTCACATCTTTTCCGGAATATTGCCACACATTTTCATAAAAATAAATATTATCGTTGCTCACATATAAATTGCCACCGTCTGCCAAAAATGCCTTACTGTGCGCTGTCTCATCTGGATTTTCCAGAGAAACTGATGTGATGATCGAATACATATCTGCCTTTGAAATGGACGGAAGACAGATATCTGTTTCTTTGATCAAATTATCGTTTACAAGTGGTATATAGGACTTCGGATTCTTCGCCGTTATACCATCAAGTGTTACATAATAATCACTGAATAAGTATAAGTATCCATCTGCAATTCTTGAAGAATTGTAATATCCACTCTGACTGACCCTTCCAACTTCTTTTGGATCTGCCCGATCTGAAATGTCATAAGTTACTGCGGTCGTATTAACCTTCTGACCATATCCATAATCATCATCATTCCATTTGCCGCCCACATAACCGTCACACACTGCGATTAATTGATTTCTCTCAATGTCCAGATACATTTCCTGGATTTCAGAAACATCTTCCACTGTTATAGTAGCCGTTTGCTTCATCCGATTATCGCGGGTATCTATAATGGCAATCTGATCGCTCTTATCTTTTAACACGTAAAGGTATGTTCCATCTGTTTTAGCTGTATCCCCCTCGTCCACACCTTTCTGACGTACATTTGTCTCAGAATAAGAACCGCTTGCCATTCCGTTGTCCGCTGCTGCAGTACTGCTTTCTTCCATATTCTGTGCTGCGTCTCCACTTGCCTTACTGTCAGCTGATTCATCGACTCTTATATCATTCAATGACCTTGCCCAGCTTGAAGTGTATGCACTGTCTCTTTCCTGATCTTTCTTATATTTTTCCAAATATGCATAGACATCCTTATATTCCGCTGCACTTTCTACTTTCGTACTGTCACTGATTGTCACATCACTGCCTGCTATCTTATCATCTCGAGCCGCGTCTTCCATTTTAAAATAATTCTGGTATACCATCACTCCCACGATCAGCACCAGGCATGCGGCTGCCAGCCCACTAATTCTCGCCGGAGTCCACACTTTTTTCTTCTTTCCTGCAAGCTTTGCTTCAATCTGTCTCGGTTCAAGCGCTTTCGGCACCGGAACCTGTTCTGACTTTTCCTTTATTTTCCGAATCATGTCCTGCTCATTCTTATTCATAAAATGTCCTCCCATCCAACACACACTGCATCTTCTCCAGCGCCCGGCTTCGTTTTACCCGGACAGTTCCCGGCTTCAGGCTTAGGATCTTCCCGATTTCTGTGCTGTTATAACCGCCAAACACTGACAGCCCGACTATCATTTGCTCTTCTTCTGAAAGAATAAAAAATGCATTTCTCACATCCATCGCAAGTCCCACATCTTCTTCATGAATTCCTTCCACCTGTCCTTCCTGGAAAAAATCTTCTGTCTGCTGTATTCCTTCTTTCGCCACCTGTTTCAATCTTTTCTTACATACATTTGACAGAATTGTAAAAATCCAGCTCTTGAAAGCTTCTTCTTTTCGAAGTTTATGTATATGTTCATAAGCAGATAACACTGCCGCACTCACCGCGTCTTCTGCCTCATGCGGATCACGCATCAGACAAAGCGCATAGCGATAGAGGTCTTGATAGACCTGCTCATATAGCTTTGAAAATGCTTTTGCATCACATTTCATTCTTTTTCCTCCTCAATTTGTTTTTCTCAAGAAGTTCTCCACACTCCTCCATTGACTTATCCAATTGCCGTTCCCCAATACCCAGTGTAAAAAGTATTATTACTTCTTCTACATATAAGAGTCCCAAAATATCCCAAGTGTTACAAAAAGGCGTCACTTTTTTTCATAAGTGCCGCCTTTTATTTACATTCGTTTATTCAATTATATTACCGCAAAAAATACTGCGCAAGATAAAATTCAGCGTAATTCCCAGTACAACGGAACATAGAACGTGAATTTTACCTATCGGATTATTTAGCCCTTATAATAATTAATCAGACAACCTTTGAGAATAATCTCTCTTTCTGCGTCTGTCATATCTCCAAGTGTAAATGTGACTTCTTTCAATGTGTCTCCAACTACATAAGCTCTGATCTCTGCATCTTTGTTTTCCACTGCTTTTCTGATTTCCGGTACAAAGATATAATCGCCATTTTTGAAGCTTAATTTCTTGTCGTCTTCTTTTGTGATAAATGGAAGCATTCCCCAGTTGATCAGATTGGAGCGATATCTTTTTGTCGCATATTCATTTGCAATATTCGCCCAGCCACCGAGCACCTTCTGACAGGAAGCTGCCTGCTCTCTTGCTGAACCGTCACCTGGTTTTACTGCAAAGATCGTACTTCCGACTCCAATATTTCCTTTTCCTGCTTCCGGATATTTCTCCTGGATCTTTGCCATAATCGGTTTTAATTCTTCCAATACCTCTAACGGACATTCGCCTGCTTCGATTGCTTTCTGTGCTTTCTGTACTTCCTTTGCACGTCCCACATATGCAGGATCTTTTCTGGAAAGTGCAAACTCTGCCAGTCCAAGTGGATTGGATCTGTAAGAAGATGTTTCTCCAGATGGGATCAGCTCATCTGTTGTTGTAACCGGATCATGAATCTCTGATACAACTTTCAATACCAGATTCTCTGGAAGTGCTGACATTGCCGGCCAGTCTTTGATATTCGGTCCGAACTTGATCTTTGTATCCGGATCAGCCACTCCATGACTGTCAAATACACGATTTGCATAAATCTTCTGGTCAAAGTGGTATTTCTGTCCCTTGTATTCTACGTCCATATCTGTTGCAGGTGTCAGGAAACCTTTATTTGCTGCTGTTGCTGCAATTGAACGGGCATCCATAAGTGCAACGGATGCAATCTGTCCACTCTGAAGCTTGGAACCTTCACGGTTCGGGAAGTTTCTTGTAGAGTGGCGAATAGAAAATGCATTATTTGCCGGTGTATCTCCAGCTCCAAAGCATGGTCCGCAGAATGCTGTTTTTACAATTGTTCCTGCTTCCATAAGATCCGCAACTGCACCGTTTTTCACAAGTTCCATATAGATTGGTGTACTTGCCGGATATACACTAAATGTAAATTCATCTGAGCCAATGTAATGACCTTTTATGATGTCTGCTGCTGCGCAGATATTTTCAAATCCACCACCGGCACATCCTGCGATGATTCCCTGATCCACATAAAGTTTTCCATCAATCACTTTATCCTGAAGTGAATAATCCACAGCACCATCCAGGCTCACCAGTGCTTTCTGCTCTACATCGTGAAGCACGTCTTTCAGATTCTTACGCACTTCGTCAATCGTATATACATTTGACGGATGGAACGGCATTGCGATCATCGGACGTATCTCGCTTAAGTTCACATAGACCATACCATCATAATATGTAACTGCACCAGGATTCAGTTCTTTGTAATCTTCACTTCTGCCGTGGATCTCATAGAACTCCTTAATCTTATCATCTGTTTTCCAGATAGAAGACAGACATGTTGTCTCCGTTGTCATAACATCGATTCCGATACGGAAATCAGCACTTAACTTCTCCACACCTGGTCCGACAAATTCCATAACTTTATTGTTTACATAACCATTTGCAAATGTTGCACCTATAATTGCCAGTGCCACATCCTGTGGTCCGACGCCTTTGACCGGCTCTCCGTCCAGATAAATTCCAATCACACCTGGCATCTTAATATCATATGTCTTATTCAGGAGCTGCTTTACAAGTTCCGGTCCGCCTTCACCCATAGCCATCGTTCCAAGTGCTCCATAGCGGGTATGGCTGTCGGATCCAAGGATCATCTTACCGCCGCCTGCCAGCATCTCGCGGGCAAACTGGTGAATAACTGCCTGATGCGGCGGTACATAGACACCGCCATATTTCTTCGCACAAGTCAGTCCAAACATGTGGTCATCTTCATTAATCGTTCCGCCGACCGCGCAGAGTGAGTTGTGACAGTTCGTCAATACATATGGAATTGGAAACTTCTCCAGTCCTGAAGCTCTCGCTGTCTGAATAATTCCGACAAATGTAATGTCATGAGATGTCAGCTTATCAAATTTGATCTGCAGTCTCTCCATATTGCCTGATATATTATGAGCCTCTAAAATTCCGTAAGCCATTGTCTGCGTTCTGGCTTCCTCCTTGGATACCTCACGGCCTGTCTTTGCCTTTACTTCTGCTTCGTCCGTAATGATCTCGGTGCCATTTACCAGATACGCACCGCCGTCATATAATTTCAACATGTCTAGTCCTCCTGATTACCTGTAATTATATTCTTCTGAATAATTACGTTTATTTCCAGATTGTATACATGTATATATTAGCACATCGCATGACATATGTCCAACCATTTATTCACCCTTTTTCAAGAATAACTCTGTTGCTTTTTCAATCTCTTCTCCTGTCGCTTTCAGCAGCCTTTTTGCATCATTCATCGTTCCATTTCGCAGGCATTCCGCAATTGTTTCTAATCGTCCCGTCTCTATTCCCTTTTTCATTCCCTTTTCTTCAATACCTTCTGATAAATTACACATATCCTTCAACTCCTCCCTGATTTTTTCATCTACTGGAATATCTAACTCTTCGTCTAAAAGCCGCACCTTTTCCTCTCCATTTAGTTTACTAGAAAATAATATATTTAAGAATTGATGTAATTCGCTCTCAGTTTTGCTTTGAGACAGCTTTTGACTTGACTCGCAATCCAGTCCAATCATAATGAAATTAAATAAATCTTTCTTTCCTGGCCACTTATAATTTCCAACTAATGCATCATCTGTTATATGAAAATGATTCAAACAATTTTTATTTACGCCTGGGCAAATCCATATAGAATATACCTTTACCATACCATCATAATTAGAATTTGTAAAATCTCTTTCTTTTTGTGAAGAAATCATTCTACAAGTGTAAAATATAGCCCGATTCATCAAAGGATAACCCGGCGAACTATTCTTTTGAGCTTCTATATTCACAATAATCTGAGAAATTCCATCTTTCATTCGAACATAAAAAATAATATCAAAGCGAATAGCCCCTTCTTTTGTTTCCATATTTTCCGTATTACTACCTTTAATTTTACTTTTCGGATTTTCCAACACTTGATTAGTCATTCCCGGTTCTACCGAAACCGTAGATACATATGGTTCTCCTTCAATCAAAGATATGATATCTCTTGGATTCGCATCTTTAAATTCCGTTACTGTTCCTTTTAAAATATGTGCCAGAAAAATTTTGTTACTTAAAAGCTTTTTGGCATTCTCGTCATACTGCGCTTTCATGCCGATGGTTCCAATTATTTCTTTCGTATGTTTGTTCAATAATTATACTCCTCCCTGTACTCATAGTACAAACAAATTAATGTAGTAACATTTTTTCTTCATGTCGGATTACTGTCTCGAAATCTGAAACACCGAAATGAGATGCCTTACGGCTTAGAACTTCTTATAATATAGAATCTTTTTTTAAAGTATTTATAAAATAACACAAAAGGAAAGATTTCGCAAGTGTTTCTCACGTAACCTTTCCTCTATTTTCTAAATAAATCTCTTTAAATACTGGCTTCCTTCTTTTCCAAGCAGATCCACCAGCTCTTTTGTGTTAATACAGCTGCTGTTCCTTTTTCAAACTTGACTTTCTCTTTTATTTTACACCATTACTTTCCGTTTCCCTAATAGTGCCATTTCTTCCACATTTTTTGTAGCATACAGTATTGTAACTCCGGTTCTCTCCTGCAATTCCACCAACTCCTGAGTCAACTGATTATGGAATTCGGGACTTACATTGCGAAGCGGCTCATCCATGAGGATTACATCTGGATCCAAAATCATGGCACGCGCCAGCGCAGTCCGGTGTTTCCAAAGATCCGACAGCGTCTTTACTTTTGCATAGCGTACATCCACAATGTCCAATAGCTCCATCACTTCCAGTGTCCGTTTTCCTATTTCTTTTTCATCTATGCCACGGAGTCTTAAGCCCAGTTCTACATTTTCCAGAACTGTCATTCGCGGATACACCGTATAATTCTGAAAAATCATGGCAATTCCACGTTCCTCTGGAGGAAGGCTGTTGACCAGCTTGTCTCCAATCCATATCTCTCCGTTTTTCACTTCATCAAGACCTGCGATCATGCGCATAACAGCGCTTTTTCCACTCCCGGATGGACCAGTCAATATTACAAATTCTCCGTCTTCAATCTGGAAATTTAAATCCTTTACTGCCTCATATCCATTCGGAAATGCGCGATCTACATGTTTTAATGTCAGACTTGCCATCTGATCAGCCCCTTTCTTTTTCTTCCCCTGACTACTGCAATTCAGGCTTTTTATCCATCATTACTTTTTTACAACAACGCCTGGTAAATGTCTCTCTTTCCGACTCCCCGGTCTTTCGCGACCATTTTCATTGCTTCTTTTTTCTGAATCCCCTGATCCATATAATAATCCATATGTTCCTGAATGGACATTTCTTCCCATTTCTGGCGTTCTTCTTCTATCTGTTCCTGACGGCTCTTACCCTCAATGACAAGCACGCATTCCCCTTTTGGTTCCTGCTCTTTATAATATTCCACTGCCGCACTGATCGTTGTTGCAAAGACTGTCTCATGCTTTTTCGTAAGCTCCCGGCAAATGCGGATTCTTCTGTCACCCAAGGTCGCAAGCAGAAGCTCTAATGTCCGGACCAGTCTGTGCGGTGCTTCGTAGATAATCATAGTTCTTGTCTCTTCCGTCAGTTCGTTCAGCACTGCCTGTCGTTCTTTTTTATCTGTCGGAAGAAATGCTTCAAACGCGAATCTTCTTGTGGACAATCCGGAAATGGTCAGCGCTGTGATGCAAGCTGCTGCCCCCGGAACTGCTGTCACAGTGATTCCTGCTTCCTGACACATCGCCACCAGTTCCTCTCCCGGATCAGAGATTCCCGGTGTTCCCGCATCTGTGATCAGTGCGATATCTTCACCATTTTCCAGGTGCTCGATCAACGTATGCGCTTTCGCAATTTTATTGTATTCATGATAACTGGTCATCGGTGTGTGAATATCAAAATGATTCAAAAGCTTAATGCTATTGCGAGTATCCTCTGCTGCGATCAGATCAACTTCTTTTAAAATACGGACACAGCGAAATGTCATGTCCTCCAGGTTGCCGATCGGAGTTGCACACAGATATAATGTTCCTGACATATAATTCTCCTTTTTTATATCTTCACAGCCATTCTATACAGATTGACTATCCTTTTCCATTCCATATAATGTCAATAGTTCCTCCGTATAACTGCCATTTTTCTCATATACAATTAATGGAGGTTCAACAGTAAGGCGTGGTTTTCCACCCTTTAGTCCTTCGATAAGAACCATGTTTGGCTCTTTGTCTGCATATGGGTGGACGAGACGCATGCGTTTCGGCTCGATTCCGTAATTACACATTTTTGTAAAGATTTCCGGCAGGCGGAAAGGACGGTGCACCATGTAGAAACGTCCTTTCATTTTCAGTACTTTTGCACTTTCTCGCAGAAGATCATCTAATGTGCATAACGCTTCATGTCTTGCGATATACAAAGCCTCGTTATCATTTTTCAGGCCGTGTTCCCCAATCATATACGGTGGATTGGATACAATGACTTCATACGAATCATTTCCAAATATGTGGCTCGCCTCTTTGATATCACCGGTAACGATATCTATCTTGTTCTCCAGCCCGTTGTGTACCACGCTTCTTCTTGCCATATCAGCACTTTCTTCCTGAACTTCCAGACCTGTATAATGAAGTCCCGGATTCTTTGCTTCCAGTAAAATCGGAAGAATTCCGGTTCCGGTCCCAAGATCCAGTGCACGTTCCCCACGTTTTACTTTTGCATAGGAAGACAGAAGCACGGCGTCCATGCCAAAGCAGAACCGACCGGGCTTCTGTATAATCTCATAGCCCTTCACCTGGAGATCATCCAGGCGCTCATCGGGCTTCTTATTAGTCATCATTTAACTTGGAGGCACCATTTTTCTCCTCCAGGGCTTTTAACTGTGCAAACTCCTCTTTCGAAAGCTTTGCATCTTTTTTCTTCTTTCTTGATTTGAATCTCAGCTCACCTGCCGGATATTCACGGATTTCTTTTTCATCGTTATCCAGCGTCACAATAACCTTTACGATCTGACGCAGTACGTGAACAGCCTGAACTTCACCATGAAGTCCTTCCGGCGTCGTCACATGATCTCCAACTCCAGGAAGCTGACGGTTCAGCTCTTCATAGGTCTCTTCTTCGTTAGTCAGACAGCACATCAGTCTGCCACAAACTCCGGATATCTTTGTCGGATTCAGAGACAGGTTCTGCTCTTTCGCCATCTTGATCGATACCGGTGCAAACTCAGACAGATACGTGTGACAGCAAAGTGGTCTTCCACAGATACCAATGCCTCCACGAATCTTCGTCTCATCACGGACACCAATCTGACGAAGCTCGATACGTGTACGGAACACGCTTGCCAGATCTTTTACCAGCTCACGGAAATCAATTCTTCCATCTGCGGTAAAGTAAAATAACACTTTATTATTATCAAATGTATACTCCGCATCTATAAGCTTCATTTCCAGACTGTGTTTACGGATCTTCTCTAAGCAGATGTTAAATGCTTCTTTTTCTTTTTCTCTGTTTTTCTCTTCTTTTTTGTAATCCTCTTCGTTTGCAATTCGAATCACAGATTTTAAAGGCTGTGTGATCTTGTCGTCTTCTACTTCTTTCGGACCTGTCACAACCTTTCCGAACTCAACACCGCGAGCCGTCTCTACGATGACACGGTCTTGAGTTTTAATCTCTAATTTTCCCGGTGAGAAAAAATAGATCTTTCCCGCCTGTCGGAATCTTACTCCGATTACTTTTGTCATAAATCTAGTTCTCCTTTATCGTCAGGAACAAAAGCTCCATGACCAGATCAAAGTTAACATTTGCTTTTAATCTGGATTTTGCTTTGTCAAGGCTGTCCAGAATCGTCTCAATTCCTTCATAAGAACTGCGTCTTGCCTGCTCACGCATGCAGTCGATCTGATCTTTGAATACAACCTTATCTATTTCCCTTGTCGCTTTATATAACAAGACATCTCTGTACCATACCATGATCAGGTCAAGATAGTCGTTGATTTCAACTTTATAAAGAGTGCAGCGTTTCACTGCCTCCACAAGCTCACTGATATCCATCTCATTTATATGGCGCATCAGGTTCAGGACTTCGTCCTTGAGCTCATTAAAATGCTCGGAACCTGCCAGTTTGATAGCTTTCCCAAGGTTTCCCTGTGCAAATGCAGCGCAGACTTCAGCCTTGTAATCTGGTACTTCCATTCTCTCCATGAGATATTTTTTAATCAGTGCATCTTTGATGTAGCGAAGTTTTAGCATGACACATCTGGAATTAATTGTCGGAAGCAATACGTCTGCATTTTCCGTCAGCAGAATAAATACTGCATACTGTGGCGGTTCTTCAATCGTCTTTAATAACGCATTCTGTGCCTGTACCGTCATAATATCAGCTTCCGGAATAATATAAACTTTATATGGGCCCTGATATGGCTTGATCGCAACTGTATTATTGATCTGTGTGCGCACATCATCGACTCCGATGGATCCCGGCTTCTCATGTGTCACCCAGATAATATCCGGATGGTTATTCGATTCTGCCTGTACACAGGAATGACATTTATTACATGGTTCCGGTCCATGTTCTTCACATAAAAGTGCCATGGCAAATAACTTTGCCAGCATCTTCTTTCCGGTTCCGCGCTCGCCATTCACAATGTACGCCTGTGATACCCGATTCTCGGCAACTGCATTCTGCAAATATTGAATTACATCTCTGTGTCCTACTACATCTTTAAAACTTCCCATATCGTATGTCCTCTATAATTTCATCTAAGCATCTTTTTTGGTCATCATTGTAATAACGCTTCTTTATTCCCGCAGCTCTCAGATGCTCCTCGGAAAAATCTTCCGTATCTGCGAGAAATCTTCTGCACATCTCCGCGTAACGTGGCACTTCCTGCTGCCGCTCTCTCGTAAGTGCACGGTTCAGCCGCTCGCCGTCCTCTACTTCGATGTACACCGGAACAAGATACGCCGCTCCGTAATATTTCTTTAACTTTCCATAGGACTCCAGCGTTCCGATCATCAGATAGTCGGATTCTGCCAGATTGACCTGTCCATCTTCTATTGTAGCATATTTCCATGCTCCGTGAACAGTATTATAAGTACGAAGTTCAACAACCTTTCCCTGCCTCTCGAAAATATGCATCTGTTCATCTGTCACAAAATGGTATTCGACGCCTTCTCTTTCACCTTCCCGCTTCGGTCTGGTCGTGTAAAGCGTCACTGTCTGAAGCATCGGCAGCTCTTGCTTGATCTTCCGGAATAATGTATCTTTTCCAGATGAACTCTTGCCCATTATATAATATATCTTACCCATGCGTCCATACCTCTATGTATCCTTCTTTTTCTACTCCCTGTATCTCATATGTTCTTTCCATATACCATTGAAAATGTTCCCGGATCTGCGCTGTGATCCGTTCCCCAGGCACCAGCATCGGGATCCCCGGTGGATAGAGATACGCGTACTCCGCGGAAATATAGCCTTCGCTCTGTGTTAATGGCACAAACTGAAACCCATCTGCCCCTGCGTCTTTCATGCTGATGACCTGCGCCGGTGAATAGATTACTTCCGCCTGTGGCAGATGTCCCGGTTCTATATCGTAATTTTTTTCTTTCTTTTGCGACTTTTTGATTTCTTCCGGCACTATGTCTGAATCTACAGTGTTATAAGCCCCCTGTAAAGGTTTATATTTCTTATCCAACTCATAAATTGCTTTTATAAGCCGTTTCATTCCTTCATCGGTATCCCCGACCGAAGTCATGGCAATCACATAAGTCCCCGCAGCCATCTCCATTTGCAGGTGGTACTGATTTAATAAATCTTTCTGCAATTGAATACCTGTTGCTTCTGCACCATATGTATCCGCAAGTCCTTTCGTAAGTCCTGCTACTGATAATACAAGCTTTGACTTATCATAATGTTTGGTCTCTGCCAGCCGGATATGTTCACATTTTCCAAGTTCTTCTCTACATCTCTTCAAACGCTCCACATACGGGTCAAAAACTTCCTCGCAGTGATGATCCAGCATCTCCATGCACTGATCGATTCCCGCCATCAGAATATAAGACGGACTGCTACTCTGTAACATATGCAGATATCGTCTCACCTTTTCCCGGTTTACCAGATTTCCATTCATGTGGAGAAGTGCTGTCTGGGTAAATGCCGGAAGTGTCTTGTGAACACTGTGGATCACAATGTCTGCGCCTTTTTGATTTGCATTTTCCGGAAAATAGGGATGAAAACCAAAATGAGCCCCGTGTGCTTCATCCACGATCAGCGGCAGTCCTTTTTCATGTGCGGCCTTTGCTATCTCGGCCACATCCGACACAATTCCATCGTAAGTCGGAGATACAATCATGACTGCTCGGATCTGTGGATACCGATTAAGGGCCCTCCTCACATCCTCTGCGGATATCTCAATATTCAACTGTAACTCTGAATCAAACCTGGGATAGAGATACACCGGATTCAACTCATTCATGTAGATTGCATGATAGACCGATTTGTGACAATTGCGCGCCACAAGAATCTGATCTCCTTTATTCGTCACACCAGCGATAGCACTCAGAATTCCAACTGTACTTCCATTTACCAGAAAATGTGTCTCATCTGCATGATAGATTCTGGCTGCCCGTTCCTGAGCCTCTTTCAGGATTCCTTCTGCGTGATGAAGATCATCAAATCCTTCAATCTCTGTAATATCTACAGTATAAGGATCCACATCCCAGGACATATGCATCTTACGCTTATGTCCCGGCATGTGAAATCCATAATAGTCAGAATCGCTATACGCTTTTAATTTTTCGTATATCGTTGCCATTCTTATAATCTCTTAAGAAGTTCTTCTCTTTCTTTTTCGTATCCTGGTTTTCCAAGAAGTGCGAACATGTTCTTCTTGTAGCTCTCAACACCCGGCTGATTAAATGGATTTACTCCAAGAATATATCCGCTGACACCGCATGCGAACTCGTACATATAGAATAACTGTCCAAGTGATTTCTCGTCCTGCGCCGGAATTGTCACTTTCAGATTCGGAACCTGTCCGTCTGTATGTGCAAGAATCGTACCATTCATAGCACTCTTATTTACAAAATCCATTGTCTTGCCTGCAAGGTAGTTCAGTCCGTCCAGATCCACCGGCTCCTCACCGATTGTGATCTGCTCTGTCGGCTCCTTCACTTCCATAACTGTCTCGAACATGATTCTGCTTCCATCCTGAATGAACTGTCCCATAGAGTGAAGATCTGTTGTAAGGTCTACAGATGCAGGGAAGATTCCTTTCTTATCCTTGCCTTCACTCTCTCCGAAGAGCTGTTTCCACCACTCAGATACATAATGCAGGCTTGGCTCATAATTTGCCATGATCTCAACCGCTTTTCCCTTACGGAGCAGAATGTTACGTGTTGCTGCATAGAGCATTGCGTCATTTTCCTCAAATGGATTCTCAAGTGCGAATTTTCTTCCTTCTGCTGCACCTTCCATCAGCTTGTCAATATCAGCTCCGCTGACTGCGATCGGAAGAAGTCCAACAGCTGTCAGTACAGAGAAACGTCCTCCAACATCATCCGGTACTACGAACTCTTCGTATCCTTCCTCATCAGCAAGTCCTTTCAGAGCTCCACGAGCTTTGTCTGTTGTTGCATAGATTCTCTTAGCAGCCTCAGCTTTGCCATACTTCTTCTCCAGCATCTCCTTGAAAATACGGAATGCGATTGCAGGCTCTGTTGTTGTTCCGGATTTGGAAATGATATTAACTGAAAAATCTCTGTCTCCGATCACTTCGATCAGATGTTTCAGATATGTACTGCTGATGCTGTTACCGGCAAAATAAATCTCCGGAGCTTTGCGGATTTCTTTTGATACTACATTATAAAAGCTGTGTCCAAGAAATTCGATTGCTGCTCTTGCGCCAAGATAAGATCCTCCGATACCGATCACTACCAGCACCTCTGAATCTGACTGGATCTTTGCAGCGGCTTTCTTGATTCTCTCGAACTCCTCTTTATCATAATCAACCGGAAGATCGATCCAGCCAAGGAAATCATTTCCCGCTCCCTCCCTTCCCAGGAGTTCAGCTTTTGCAGCCTCGGTAATCTTCTTCATAGATTCCATCTCATGTGCGCTGATAAACACATCTGCTTTTGAATAATCAAATGTTACTTTACTTCCCATTGGACTCGTCCTCCTTATGCTACCTGTTACGTTCTAGTTCTTGTCTCGAAGAAATCTGTATCATTTTCTTCTTATAAATGTGACAGCTCACAGACAGTCATTGTTTCACAAAACTAACTTTGAGCCGTTATCTATATTTTAACAAATCAGTCTCTTATTATCAAGCCATAAACTCCTCCAGGATTTCTCGGATCCGCTGATTTCTGTTTGCCTCGTCCTGCGCCTTTGTCTCTTCAGATTCTATTGTTTTTTCTATTTTTTCTGTTTTACCTGTTTTTTGCGATATAGCTGTCTTTTTGACTTTCCGGTCATCTTCCACCTGCAGCGGTTCTGTCTTATACATCGCCCAAAGCAGACTGTCCATAGATCCAGGAAATTCCTGCTTTGGTTCCTGCTTTGGTTCCTGCTTCTTCTGATTCACAGATTCACCTGGCAAGTTATCACCCTCTGCCCTTCCTGCATTTTCTGGCATTCTGGTATTCTTCACAATTCCTGTATTTTCTGGCATTCTGGTATTCTCACCCATTCTCTCTTCTTCTGGCATTCTGGTATTCTCACCTATTCTCTCTTCTTCTGGCATTCTGGTATTCTTCGTCATTCCTGCATTTTCTTGTGTTCTGGCACTCTCCGCTATTCTCGCTTCTTCTGATCTTGCCTCTTCTGCCAGAACTTCTTTCTTGTATGTTTTTTCATAGCGATGCTGATAAATATTTTCCAGGTAATCTACCATATAATTTCGTACTGCCTCCAGCCGGTACTCCTCATCCGTCAGCATATGTACCAAGAATACGATTAACGCCATCGCCACGCCGGTTCCGCCGATCATAGCCGTCTGCTCTGTCGCCCCTTTGATCCGATAACTTATGATTGCGCCAACTCCGCCAAGAATCATACAAAGTCCGGCACCCGCCATCTGTAACCGCCGCCATGCATGGAGCCTGACTCCACCAACCCGGTATTCATAGAGATACTTGTCCACAAATACGCCTACGTTTTCCACCTTTTCACTGATCATACAGGTGTGCTCGAATTTCGCCCGCACAAGCCGCATCAACGGATGATTACTCTTCCCCATACTTTCCGCTGCTGCCACCAGCTTCCTAAGTGTTCTTCCAACGACCACCTTTGACACAACTCCGGCAAATGCACTCATTCCCATCAGTACATAGATCACATGTCTGTCTAACATTAATTCTAACATGATAAAAGCCCTCCTTTTGGCACCAATTATAATGGATTTTCCAAAAGAAGGGCGAAAAACCGTTCCCCATAAAGCGACATCTGCACACCGCAGATTATGGTGTTTTTTCTTATATTTTATCGAATCATTTATCCTTCGATTTTAAATCATCGGGAGCAATTCCTTTACAAGCGCCACGCTGTGGGCAATTGCCTGTTTTTCAAACTCTGGATAGTCCATCGTCGCACTGTTGTCAGCTTTATCAGAAATTGCTCGAATGATGACATACGAAACTTTGTTAAGGTAAGCCGCGTGCGCGATTCCGGCTCCCTCCATCTCTGTGCAAAGAGCCTGAAAATTCTCCACGATACGTGCTTTCACTTCTCCGGAAGAAATGAACTGATCTCCACTTGCGACCCTTCCTGTAAATGTATGAATCTGCGGATTTGCTTTTTCATTTGCCTTCACTGCAAGCTCTACCAGATGCGGATCTGCCGGGAATGTGCGCGTATCCATTCTTGGCACCTGCCCGATTGCATCTCCAAATATAGTTGCGTCCATATCATGATGCACCGCATCTGTAGAAATCACCATATCACCAATGTCAATTCTTGCGTCCAGGGATCCTGCAATACCTGTATTGATCAGCGTATCTACGCCAAATTTATCCACCAGGATCTGCGCGCAGATTGCCGCATTAACTTTACCGATTCCACTTCTTACGACAACCACGTCCTTCCCACAAAGAGTTCCTTTATAAAATGTCATGGAAGCAAACTCTGTCACCTTAGCATCTGCCATCTCACTTTTCAGAGCTGCAACTTCCTCTTCCATTGCTCCAATAATACCTATCATCTGATTTTCCTCCTGCTATGCATTTTTGCTGTGCCATTCCCGCACATTTCCTTTATCTGACTGCCTTTTTCGCTATCATTACAAACATTTCCTGTTATCCTGTACATTATCCCCTACCCCATGCACAAATGTCAAGCATTGATACCGCTCTATTGCTATGCAATTCCCGCAATCATATTATTGGTAATCTTATTTTTTTATATTATTGGAAATCTTAATTTTTCTTTACAAGCAGATTCTTCTCTGTTAAAATGGCTTCTGATATTCATATATTTGGTATAACACTTAGGAGGGTTTTAAACATGGATTATAAAACACATGGTGTCTGTTCCAGCATGATTCACGTAGAGCTGGACGGCGATAAAATTAAAGACGTAAATTTTGTAGGTGGCTGCAACGGTAATCTTCAGGGAATCTCAAGCCTTGTAAAAGGAATGAAAGTAGAAGACGCCATCGAAAGACTTGCCGGAATCAAATGCGGTTCCAAAGCAACTTCCTGCCCGGATCAGCTTGCCAAAGCACTCCGCGAAGCAATCGCTCAGTAAAAGATAATTTACTATAATATGCAAATTTGATTGACAGGCAAAAGGACAGAAGGTTTTATTTTCTGTCCTTTTTGTAACTATTCTTCGCTAAATTCACTTTCTCAAAATGTCTGGAATCTCTCTAGAAATCTTTTGGTTCTTTCATTTTGAGGATTTGAAAAAATCTCCTCTGGAGTTCCTTCCTCTATAATTCTGCCGTCGTCCATAAATACGATCCTGTCAGCAATTTCCTTTGCGAAGCTCATTTCATGCGTAACAATAATCATCGTACGCTTATGTTCATTCGCCAGATTTCTCAATATGTCCAAGATTCCAAGTACAAGCTCCGGATCCAAAGAAGATGTCGGTTCATCCAGTAAAATTAATTTGGGATTCACTGCCATTGCCCGTGCAATTCCTACTCGCTGCTGTTGTCCTCCTGATAATCTCGACGGATATTCATTAACTTTATCCAACAATCCTACCTGATCCAGATATTGCAAAGCCTTTTCTTTTGCTATTTCTTTTTCGATTTTCTGGACAGATGTCATTGGCAACATAACATTTTCAATTACTGTCTTATTTTTAAATATATTGTAATTCTGAAATACCATCGAAGTTTTTAATCTTAGCTGTTTAATTTCTTTTTCTGTACATTTTTCAGCATCTACTTTTACATTATCAATTTCAATAATCCCCTTCTCTGGTCGTTCAATATAATTAATGCACCTTAAAAAAGTTGACTTTCCCATTCCAGACGGTCCGATTATTACAATAACTTCTCCCGTATCAGCCTGAAAATCAATTCCTTTCAGAACAGCCAATTCTCCAAAGTTTTTATGTAAATCCGTTACTTTAATCATTCCAGTTCTCCATTTTTCAATTGTTCATATACACTTGGACGCACATAAGGTTTGCCCAATTTTCCATAATGCACATTCTTATCGACAGCAACTCCCAATTCCATAGGATCATCGAGTCTTTCGCTAATCTGATCTTTCTGAGTCGGATAATCAATATAATTCATAGTTTGTATAATACCTTCCGTCAACGGCTCAAATTGTTGAATTGGAAGACCAACTCCCATTTCATCGTCTTCCCAAGCGCACATCTTTCTCGTACCTGCACATAAAACAGAAAAATTCATATCATTTTTTTCAAATGGACCAGCTGTCAGATCTGCACACACACCTTGATTGCCAGCCATATATAAATTCTTAGGAATTCCCCATTTATACGTATACCCTTGAACAACACGCATTAATTGATATGCATTGACCATAAATATAGCAACATCTGCATCTTCTAATTGCTCTAATGGACCAAGTTGAACTCCATATATTTTTTGTTTTATCCTTGAAATATCTTTTGTTACATCTTTTGCAACCGCCCTACTTTCATAAAGATTTAAGCTATAATACCTCTGTCCAGATTCTACGCACTCCATTTCCTCATCGAGCCCCAGCGCTTCCAACGCACATCTGCATCCAAAATTTTCTAATTTTGCTTTAAAGCAATTGTCCTCCATTGCATGCTTTACCATCATACAATAACTCGTTTTTCTACCATATTCCTCCACAGATAACTTATCATACTCATGTTTAAAGTAGAGAAATCGTACGCCTATAATCTTTCTCCGAAGACCCAATGCTTTTGTCATTCTATTCACATCTCTGTTTTTCATATCATCTTTCTCCTCGTTATCTATAAATATTTACAAATCTTTGATTCCATATAGCGTAACAGCCGATCTATCACAACTAAAACTACCCAGTATACAACTCCCACAGATATATACGCCTCGAAGAAGTTTAAAGATGAAGCTGCCAAAATTTTGGCCTGTGCAAGTATATCTACAACCCCTATCGTAAATCCTATCGCAGTATTTTTTATCATGGAAATAAATGAATTTCCCAATGACGGAAATGCTGCTACAAACGCCTGTGGCAAAATCACTTCTTTGTAGGCACTCACTGGGCTTAATCCAATAGACAAAGCTGCTTCTCTCTGTCCTTTATCCACAGCCAGTAATCCCCCTCGGATAACCTCTGAAATAAATGCTGCAGAATTCATCGCTATGGTGATGACCAAGACAGTTCCCCCGACCAGATTTCTCATAACAGGAAATATTTGTGGCAGTCCAAAATAGAAAATAAACAATTGAGTAATATATGGAGTTGATCTGAAGTAAGAAATATATAGTCCCGCCAATGTTCTTAACATTTTAAATCTGGAGGTAAAACAAATTTCCAAAAAAAGTCCTAATACAAAAGCTATTGCAAACGCGACACATCCTAAACATAATGTATACGGTATTTTTAACATCAGTTTCGGAAATGTTGAAACAAAAAATTGTGTATCAAAATCCATTTCTATCTCCTTTGCCAAGAAAAGGCAGTCTTCATGACTGCCTTTTCTAAATTCATTATCTATTCAGTAATTTCCTCTTTTGAAATGTCTCTGCCGAAATATTTCTCTGATAACTCTGACATTGTTCCATCGTCCTGCATTTCTTCAATTGCTTTATTCACTGCATTTATCATATCTGGATCAACATCTTTTGCAAATGGAAACGCATTTTTGTCAATTAGAATTGGATCGCCAATTAATTTGAAATCATACTCACCTTTTTCATTAATCTGATCAAAAGATAATACTGTAATCGGGAATGCATCATAATGTCCAACTTTTAACTCATCATAAATATTTCCCTCTGTTGTAACAAGCTCCATTTTCTTATCATCTGGAAAAGTATCATTTATTTTGTTCAATGCTGCTTCAAGAACTGTTCCAAACTCAATACATATCTTTCTTCCCTGCATATCTTCAATAGAAGTTGCCGGATCATCACCTCTAACTGCTAATTTAATTGCATTATATCCATAAACATCACTAAATGTATATTTCTTTTCTCTTTCATCTGTTACAGAAACCTGACCGGCAATTGTATCATATTTTCCAGAATCTAGTCCTTCAAACATTGCTGAATAATCACCCACAACCTCAAATTTGATCTCATAACCAGATCTCTTTCCGATTTCTTCCATAACATCATGTTCAAAACCAGTTAACTCTCCGTTGTCATCCGTGTAAATGATTGGATAAAAAGAACCATTTGCAGCAACTGTTATCACTTTATCTTTTTCATCAGTAGATGAATCGGCCTCCTTATCTGCTTTTTTTGATCCACACGCTGTAACCATCCCCACACACATTGCAGCGCATAGTAAAATACTAATGATTTTTTTCTTCATAACACCTTTCCTCCTGTGTAATTATTACAATAACAATAACATTTACCCCCCCCCTGTCCAATTTATATATTTTATATATGTGTTTGTTTATTCCTTTTATCTATAATCAATTGATAAGATTCTTAAAATCTCAGGCTCTCTCAATTCTGTCTTAGACAATATATGATTAACCGTGTACTACCTTCTCCTGGATTTTAATTCTTATTAATCAGAAAAGGACACGCAGCTTTTAATAGCTTGCGTGTCCTAAAACTAAACTTACCTAAACTTACTTCTCTTGATTGTTATAATATTTTTTCTTTTAAATTTTCTTTGAACTGTCTCCAGTTCCTTCGCCCTTCCAAAGCCCTGCGAACCAACGTAAGGGCCATGAAATATGTAGATTGCTGTGGAAGAGCGTCTAATTGTTTCAATATTCAGTTGTTATAAAATTTCTAAAGTATTATGATCCAACCTACTAACTTTACCCGAAATTTGTTTTTAATTTGTTTTTCCCATCATTATAATGGCCTTGCCCACTAATCTGATTGTAATTATAAATTTGTTAAATTCTTTTTTCTTTTCTACAAAATCTTACTTATGGTTCCTCAATGTAAACTCCATCTGTGAAACTGCTACTCATGTCCTCACCAGCGGAATGAATGCAACGTACTCGATAATAATAATCACCTTCTACATCTAAATACTTTTTAGATGATGCACGATCAGCATTTTCATTAAACTTCTGCCAAGAATCATAAAACGTCCACTTTGTATCCTCTTCTTTAGCTCGTTCTATCATAACTCCAATGCCGACTTCCGGAACTACATGTGAAGCAATGGTTGTTCCTCCGGCATAGATTTGTCCCGGGCCCATTCGAACGATTTTAGAATATCCTGTCAGAAGATCTTCGCCTCTGGCAACTTTTTGAGTATAGCCAATGGATTCTGCATCTTTTATAAGTTGTGATCCGTCGATCACCTTTACGCTAGATGCCGCCTGTGTATCCGTCGATACACCAAAGCTTAATCCTAAAGCCATAGCAAATACGCAGCATATGGATCTACATCGTTTCATTTATCTACCTCCCATCTTTGTCTATTTAGGGTTCCCTATATAATAGACACATGAGTAATAAAAAACTGACGCATTTTATTTCATAAAATACAAATTTTTTAAAATATTTTCCATTTCTTCCTTTGTCATCGTTCCTGTCAGGCAATAATACAAATTTTTATATTTAAATTCTGCTTTATATCTATTAGTTCCTGTCTCTGGCGTTTTATACTCTGTAACCTCAATTTGAATCTTTTTTTCTTGTTTATAATAATGATCTGTAATTTCATCTTCATTATCCGCTCCCATAGAAACTTTCCCATAAGACGCACTAATTATAAATTCTGTTCTCTCTCTGTTATATAAATAATCTATTTCTGCCACTTGAATATCTGTATCTAAAATCATGTTTTCAAATTCCATGTTTTCTGGATACCACCACAACCTTACAGGCTCAATCCCAAACTCTTCCGCTATCTTCTCATACGCCTTCTCTTCATCTTCTTCCTCAATAATCTTATTTTTATCACTGGAATTGACTTTGGATACTTGTCTACCACCTACGGAGCTTTTTACAAACTGCAACATTCTCTCTGGACCTCCAAAGCTTGTCATTCCAACTGCCATTACAAGGATCAGCACTGCTGCCAGTGCTACAATTCTACGGATATTGCGTTTCTTCCGGCGTATTGTATAGATTTTCTTCTCCTCGCTCTGATTCTTCATCATCTCCCGTCCAAGGCGAAGTGCTTCCTGGTCTTCTTCTGAGAGTTTCGCATACGCATCTGTTCGCTTCGTATCTTCGGAACGCTTTTCACGCTCACGGATTTTTTGATCCAGTGCATTTTTCATGCGGATCTTCAGCTCATTTGGAATCTCTTCATTATCGTTAAGTCCGACTTCTTCTTCAATCTGTTTCGCTTCTTTATTCAATTGATCTTTTAAGATTTCTTTCAACTGATCTTTTTTTTCACTCATAATCTACCTCTTAACGAAATCTATCCTCTCTTTCTCTTGACCAAATCTCTCGGGAACGTATAATATAATTATATGCCAAAGTTGAAAATCTTTCACTGTTTCGTACAGTATATACGAAGCAGAATAATCTGTACGGCATTCTTATTGTAACTTATATTATCGAAAGGAGCTTTTTATGAAACGTATTATCTTAACCGGCGGCGGTACTGCCGGTCATGTTACACCTAACATTGCCCTGTTACCACGTCTTAAAGAATTACAATACGACATCCACTATATCGGCTCATATAACGGAATTGAGAAGGAACTTATCTCTCAATTCGGTATACCATATCATGGCATCTCAACCGGTAAACTCAGACGTTATTTCAGCGTCCAGAACTTCACAGATCCATTCCGCGTTATCAAGGGAATGGGTGAAGCACGTAAACTGATTAAGATTCTGGAGCCTGATGTTATATTTTCCAAGGGAGGTTTTGTCTCTGTACCAGTAGTCCTTGCCGGTAAGGGACAACATGTACCAGTCATTATCCACGAATCTGATATGACTCCGGGTCTTGCCAACAAGATTTCCATTCCTTCTGCAACGAAGGTCTGCTGCAACTTCCCGGAGACATTATCTTCTCTCCCGGCAGGCAAGGCTGTTCTCACCGGATCTCCGATCCGTCAGGAACTTTTAAGCGGAGATAAGTACCGCGCCAGAGAATTTCTTCACTTTACTTCCGACAAACCGGTCATTCTGGTTGTCGGCGGAAGCCTCGGTGCCGTTGCCGTGAACAATGCCATCCGTGCGATTCTCCCGGAGCTTCTGAAAGACTTCCAAGTCATTCACTTATGTGGCCGCGGCAAACTCGATCCTTCTTTGAACGGAACAGAAGGCTACGCACAGTTCGAATATATCAAAGAAGAGTTGCGTGACCTCTTCGCACTGACCGACATTGTAATCTCCAGAGCCGGAGCCAATGCTATCTGCGAGCTTCTCGCCCTGCACAAACCAAATCTTCTGATTCCGCTGTCTGCCAATGCAAGCCGTGGTGATCAGATTCTCAACGCCCGTTCTTTCGAGCGTCAGGGATTCAGTATGGTGCTCGAGGAAGAGGAACTTACGAACGAAACACTTCTCAGTGCAGTTCATGATCTCTATGATAACCGCGAGAAATACATCGATGCAATGAAGCATTCTTCCCAGCAGGATTCTATCGATACCATCATTGATCTGATTGAATCGGTAACTGCTTAGATACTTACAAAACTATCTGATTCTATCGCAGATATCTGATAGAAGAAAACAGGTGTCATATTCGGCACCTGTTTTTTATTTGTCATCCAGTTGGTGAAACTGTTCTTCGTAGTACTTCTTAATCCATTGCTTTGCCCTGTATAATGTACTATGCAGCGTATCCAGAGGTATCCCCATTTTCTCTGCAACTTCTTTTTGTGGTTTATCCAAAGTATATGAAACGGTAACTGCCTCATACCACCTTGAATTTTTCTCATATAAATCTGCAAAGATCGTATCTTTTAGGTCGCAACATTCTTTCTGACGAAGCACTTCTATGAGTTGAGCATCCAGTCCTTCTGACGAATATGGCACCTCCTGCTCCGGAACCTCTTCCATCGGCGTCTCCCACTTGCTGTCTCTTAGATAGTTCTTTGCCATATTCTTTGCGGTAGTGATCAGCCACGCAGGCACGGACTCCATACATATATCTCCCAGGTTGTCGTATAATTTTAGGAAAACTTCCTGCACAATCTCTTCTGCCACATAGTGATCTTCGACGTAGTACAATGCCGTTCGGTACACTTTACTTACATTTTCTTTGTAAAGCCTGTCGATTTCAGCTTTCTTTACATCTTCAGATTCCACCATTTAATTTCCATCTCTTTCAAGTTTATAATTTAGACAGAATATCCTGCTTATCCTCTTCGGTAAGCTCGCCCATCTTCCAGCCAAGTCCAACTTCGTCACCTTTATAACGCGGAATCATATGTAAATGGAAATGGAATACAGTCTGTCCTGCTGCTTCGTTATTATTCTGCACGATATTGTACCCATCACAGTGTAAGATGCCTGTAAGCTTTGTAATCATTTTCTTAGCCAGCACCATAACTTTTGCAGCCTTATCATCGTCCAACTCATACAAATTGGCATAGTGTTCTTTTGGAATAATCAGTGCATGTCCTTTCGAAGCCGGGCTGGCATCCAGAATCACGCGGAAATCTTCATCTTCATACAATGTTGCTGTTGGAATTTCTCCATTTGCCAGTTTACAAAAAATGCAGTTATCATCTTTCATTTTCATTTCCTTCTTTCATTTAAAAAGTCATTTTAAAAATTGTTGATTATTTTATCCGCCAATGCTACACTATGAAAAAATAAATTCATAAAGGGCGGTAATCATTATGTTCACAGAATCTGATTATGAAAAATTACACCAAATCATGGCAGAAAGTCCTGAGAAAGAAGAGCTTCTCACCAGACTTCTTCACTCCCACCGTATGGATATCAGTACCATCAGCCATGAAATTCGCAACCCGCTGACTCTTATATACAGTACCTTACAGATGATCGAAGCATCCAATCCGGAAGTTCTGAATATCCGGCACTGGTCAGACTTACATAGCGACATCGAATATATGAAACAACTACTGGAAGAGTTATCAGCATACAACAACGGTCAACGTCTGTCACCTTCTTCGACAGATTTAGACATCTTTCTCAAGAAAATTTCCTTATCCTTTGCTTCCTCCATCATTGAAACCGATATTGAATTTATCTCCCGGATAGAGCCGGGACTCCCTGTTATGCCTGCAGATTCCATCAAACTTCGGGAAGTTCTTCTGAATCTTCTTGGAAATGCGCGCGATGCAGTACTGATTCAACAATCTACATGCTCTAATCATCTTGATTCTGCCTGTAATTGTGAAAGTAACGGATCTTTGGATGCCTGCAAAGCACATACCTATTCCCCGAAAATTCACTTTCACGCATGGAAAGATCATTCAAATCTGATCATCTCCGTCTCCGATAACGGCTGTGGTATTGCACCAGAACATCTATCTGCAATCTTCGAACCATTTGTCACGTACAAATCGTCCGGAACAGGCTTAGGCCTGCCACTTTCCCGTCGAATTATCGAAGCACATGGTGGAACACTGACTGTCCACTCAGAACCAGATTTGCCGGACTGTCAGGTAAAAACTACATTCACCCTTACAATCCCTGTCCCTTAAAACATTTTTTTATAATGTTTCGGCTTACGTTTCCAATATGTGAGTACCGCCAGTAAAAATCCGGATACCAGCCCGCCAATGTGGGCTGCATTATCCACACCTTGTGCGGTGAATCCATAATAGAGACTTAAGCCTGCCATCAGAACGAGTCCTCTTGTTGAAATCTCTCCGACTCGTCCATGATTACGGATTGCAACATAAAGAAGTGCTCCCACAATTCCAAAGATTGCTCCGGAAGCACCTGCTGATACCGCATAGCTTCCCTGACTCACATCAAACCATGCCGATACGAGATTTCCCATCAGTCCGCTTCCAAGATAAATGAGCAGAAAACGGATCTTTCCAATCTCTGGTTCCAGGCTGTAACCGATGACCAGCAGCATCACCATATTGTTCATCAGATGACTGAATCCAAAATGCAAAAACATACTGGTAATCAGTGTATAATATTGTTCTCCGTTCATGAGATATGGAACATACATTGCTCCGTGTTCCATCATAAATGCGGAATCCTCAGTCATACCCATAAAAGACAGTCCGAGGAAGATCAGAACATTCGCTGCTGCGATTGCAATTGTACAAATTGGTAATTTCTTGTAATTTCTCATAGGAAAATTCTCTCATTAATTTTCTGTAATGTCAACGTTATTCTGCAAGATTTTACTCATCAAACTCTACGATCAGATAGTATCCTCTGTCCGTATGTTGTATTTCTTTGATCACGCCCTGTCTTGCATGAATACGCTCGGATGTCTTGTAAATTCCGGACATTGCAACTGCCGGTTCCACTACATAAGTAAACAGGTTCGTATTCGGACTTCTCTCTGTTACTTCCACCTGCTGGCCTTCTTCCACCAGCCCCTGTCTTTCCATTTTAAACCGTTCCTGTCTCACGACAAACCACCTCCTGTCTCTGATATTCCAGCCGGGATTTTTTCCGGCATCATTCCTGTCAGTACAGTATAACACTAGAGATCTTCTTCTTCAATATACAGCCCGTCCCAGTCTCCCCACTTTGGTTTTCTGCGTCTGTGAAGAAAACGCTTCATTGGTGTCCACAGGTTTTCTGTCTCACGGAGTATCGTACTTCCCATTTCCTGACTTGCGATCCAGTCATGTTCTGTCCGGTCAAAATATGTGCTTTCTTCCTTTTCTTCCTCTGTTCCCAAATCTGTATTTTTATCCTCTGCCAAAACATTTTCTTCCTCTTCTTTTACACACTCCTTTATAATCTGTTCCAGACTGTAATTTTCTTTCATAGTCTCTTTATGCAAAAGGAACACGAGCTGGACACATTCTTTATCCTGATAATCTGCACATTTCACCAGATATTCGCTCAGATGGTGAAATCCTTCCCACAGACTTTTTTCTTTCGGTGGATAATAACAAAAATAATACTTTTCTTCTGTGTAAAAAATATACTCCGGATCCATCAGAATACAATTCACATTGAGAAGATACCTTTCTACTTCTTTCACGACACGCAAAATAGATTTTAGCAATATTTTTATTTCTTCTCCACTCATCGTATGCTTTTCATAGAGCGCTTTCATGGACACTTTTCCACTCACATCATAATCATAACAGCTTTTGTCATCCATTCCCCGTCCATGCATTTCCAGCAGTCCTTCCACCTGATTTTCTTCCAGCATTTTATTTTGATAGTCCTCTGTATAAGGGACTGACTCTTCTATCGTAATCTTACGTTCCATTGACGAACTCCTTTATTTTCTTAATATCCCGAAGCTTTTTCTCCGGTTCTGTAATTGCCGCACGTTTTTCCACACTGGCTTTCATCTTCCTCCATGTTCCCTGTGCCCGGACACAGACTTCATCTCCTTCCACCGTAACCTGTCCCTGGATTGTAGATAATAAGATACACTTTCCATTCACACGACTTTGAAAAAGTGTTTCCAGTTCCGCCGTATCTGTCCCGCTCCTATCTCCAGATTCTGTCTGTGAACCTGGTTTTTCTCTCGCTTTGTTACTGCCGACCACTGCTGTCTCATAAGCTGCTCCCGCAATTATATTCTTGTCATGGTAATAAAAAAATGCATAGATACTGCTCATGACCAGCAGCATAATAATTGGCATTAAGAATGACATCTCTACTGTATAACCTCTCACAATACACCGTTACTGAAAACTTATAAAAAGTTATAAACTTCTATGTTTCATTCCTACTTCAACGAGTATGCTTTTGATGATATAAATATCTATCTAC
>OGYX01000193.1_pt1 | contig 44353 bp, 42 predicted proteins | sample 1576601 | NCBI WGS metagenome assembly OGYX01 (sample SAMEA3541561, study PRJEB24748) | human gut metagenome | biome: human gut; feature: human-associated habitat; material: faeces | place: China | collected 2012 | reverse complement strand
CAGCAGATTGAGCAAGGTAATACAGAGTTGTCGGAGGAACTTGACAAGGCAAACGTATTAAAGCAATTAAATTATATTGATCTATAAAAGTAATATTTTTATTTTTTAGATAATTTATCGCTTGAATTAATTCATCCCTATTTGTACCTGTTAATATATTAAATATCGCATTTTTTTCATTTTTTATTTTAATATTGAACATTACTTGGTGTGCATAAGAAAATACACCAACTCTATTTGCAGCTCCACCCATAGGTAGACTTGTAAAGTAGATTTCAATACTTTCTATATTGTCTAAATAAATTTGATGTTCTAATTTTAATTTTCCAAAAACAATCTGCGGTTTAGAATACACTCGAATCAAATGTTCATCTATCTCCCAATGAGCTTCTTTTTTCTTTCCAATAACAAATTTCATAATTAATTCCTCCTTTTCAAATAAATTATATTCATAATCAAAAGTTAATAATATATATATTCATAAACAACACTATTTTTTCATGAAATCACTTTAAAAACCCAACATTTCAAAAATAATCTCATTACTAAAAAATGCCATACATATTACAGGGGATAAATTTCCTTCCATAAGAGAAAAGTTATCAGTAAATTCAAAGTTCTCAAGTAATTGATTTAAAATTTTATAAATTTTCAATTTGTTTTCTTCATCATTTTTATTAACAGTATCTAAAATTAAGCAATAATTAAAAATATAACCACTTACTCCATTAATAAATGCTTTAGTTTCATTCAAATTAGATATGTCTTTTTTTAATTTTTCAATATCTATCATTTTTTCAAAAAAATTATATTTTTTGTTTCCAATCAGCTTACAATAATATGTTAAATATATTATCGTTGTTTGAACTCCATTTCCCCATCTATAAATATTTTTATCTCCAGCATACGTAATATTTTTATCACTAGATATTCTCTCTAAACTATCAATTTTCCCATCAAACCTTAACATTAAATTATAGTAAAAATCGATTAGTATATTCATGCCATTCTTGGCTTGACTATAATTATATTTTCTGTAAATTTTATATAATATTTGAAGAACATTAATTAAACCATGTGCCACACCTAAATCAATATAATTTTCATTAAATATTTCTTTCATTTTTTTATCAATGTAATTTTCTTCATAAATCACAAATATATTATCTTGATTTAATGATAATTTATTTAATTCAGATACAATGTAGTCAACTACTATGCAGACTTCCTTTTTAATTTGGATATCATCATATTGTAATAAAAAAGTCAAATTACCATTCAAACCATTAAATAGGTCATACCATCGATGATTTTGAATATAATTTCCATTAACAATATCTCTAATATTTTCTAAAAGTATATTTTTATAACTATTAAAATTTCCATCTTTAATTATTCCATATTCATGCATTTTATTTAAAATATACAAATAACTACTATGCCCATACCAAAAAGAATTATTAAACGTATAATGCTTGTAATTCTTCATATATTCATCATTAATTTTCAAAATCAATGTTTTATAGAAATTACTTCCTGTATCTTTATATAGGATTAATAGATATATAATAATATCTTTTGCATAATAAAGATCAAAATTATTATTATATATTCTTTTTAATAGCTCTTTATTATACTCATCAATAAAACTATTTGGTTTTAGAATATTTTTGTCTACTTGTAATTCCATAAAATATCCTTTCAACATAACAGTTTAATTCATTTTCTTTTCGTCTATCAATTCCTAATAAGCGATTAAAAAACATATGAAAATAACTTATCAACTGGTCATTATCATAGTTTTCACAATTGAAATATTCCAACACTTGATTATTGCTATTCTCTAATATACTATATAGTTTTGTACCTAAAGAGCTTTTTCTTAATTTAATAAAATTTTCATCCGGGTACATAATGTTTTCGATAAATTTGTATTTTTTTTGATATTCCCTTTTATTAAAATTTATAGTCTTATACATACTTAAAACTTGTGAAACATCTTGATGTAAATTAAACAATATATAAAGCACTGTCATAATATATAGACTTTCTTTGGTGTAATCAATTCTTTTTTTTGTTAATAAATATAACAATTCCAATGAAAAATATGTATTTTCGCAAAACATTTTTTCAAATCTTTCAATATTTCCATAACCATATCTTTCTGTCTCTCTTTCATATACATTAATAGAATATTTCTCTACATATCCCATATCTTTACACTTTAAAATAAATTCGTTAAAATGTACCATAAATTTATTAATATACGAAGATTTTACTCTTAATCTAATATGTGGAAGTTCATCTATATATCTTATATAGAAATATTCTCTTATAAATGAATAAGTTTTTTCATGTAATAAAAATGGCATAAGATAGTTTGTTAAAAATTCATCTTGAAAATAATCCTTTACATAAATATTAAAATAAGTCCATTCGTTAAAAGGAAATAAGGTACGATTACTTTCTTTACTAAAGGACAACGTCTCATGAATTGTATAATTAGTATTATCTCCAGCAAATTGAAAAATAAGCTCCGAAACATGTTTTTCTCCGCTATCATTTATAACAATCAAGTCATTATCAGTAAAATAGTTTTTTACTAATATTCCTTTTGGACTAGATTTAATTTGTTGAAATAATATTTTTTTATGTAAATCATTATTTAAATCTAACAAAAGTCTGTTATCCATATATTCAAAAAACACCTTACTAGGCAACTGATCTGTTTTTATTTTTTCGTCCAATTTTGTACAAAAAATCTCATAACTTTGTTTTTTTGTAAGATTTATCTTATTGTTATCCAATTTCCATTTTTGTGGACTAACTACTACGTTCTTATATCGAATTTCTGGTAGAATATCAAATCCTTCTAACCATCTATTAATCAAATTAAAAAAATACAAATTATTTTTTATTTTTCTTTGAGAAGAATCAAGAATAAAATTTAAAATTGGTGGCATAAAATCTCGTAGTGCTTTATTATTTGCGTTAAAAGCAATTTGTTTTCCTGTTATATTGTTATAATAAAAAAATTCATTTCCGTTAGAACTAACACTAATATCATCAAGGGTTAATCTAGTTTTCCCAAGAATATTAGTATTGGTTGTATATTCTAAATAGTAATTACAATCTGTTGTACAATTTATCACGTTTTGCACTCTACTATTTTTAGGAATATATGTTATCTCTACATAATCAATATCCTCTTTATTAAAAAATTTAGAATTATTTTCTCTGAATATATAATTAAATCTACCAAATGATTCAAATAAATTATTTGAAGCACAAAATGGACTAGTAATATAATTTAATTCTGTTCCGTTTAAAATTGGATAGAACGCCAATTCCATGTTAGTTCTATATTTCTCTTTATTTTTATCCTCAACCATAAAATTTGATAGATCTATAACACTACCACTTTTTATATTTTCATTAAGATAATGTATAAGCCTTTTTCCGTTATCAGAAATTTCTTCATTTCGAAATATTTTAGTTGGTAATCCTATTCCTTTATATTTATCAAATGCATATTTTACAGGAACCCTTACATTCCCAAACTTATCAATAAAAGATTTACAATGATTAATGTACTTATCTTCATCATTAGAAAAACTATTTATAAAATTTGCATAATCCTCTAATTTCTTTTTTTCTTCAATATTAATATCTAAAACAGATTCATAATAACTATCAACTCTAATTATATTTTTACAATTATATACATCTTTCATTTCATTTATCAATCTTTCATATTTTGGAATTGAAAAATCTATATTTAGATTGCATAAATCATAATAGAATTTTCCTAGTTTTTCTAGTAATGGAGAATGATAATTAAATTTTTCTCCTGTTTTAATTATTTCTTTCAATGGATCATTTATAAGTGGGCAAAAACGTAAATTGCTTACCAAAATCTCATATTTTTGTAGTTGATCAAGCAATTTACTTATATCACTTAATCTTTCTGAGCCATATATTTCTAATAGATTATTTATTAAATCTTCTTTTTTTATATATGATTGTGTTAATTCTAATACCTTTTTTACAACACTTGTATTATTAATAATTACTTCATTCGTATTCTTGTTTGTTTCTAAATAATAATGTGTAACCCAGTGGTTAACAATTTTTTTATCATTTTCTTCTATATCTTTATTTTTAACAACGTAAATGTCATTACGTATTTCTTGTTCTAATTTAGGTAAAATTGGTAGCAACCATTCATTATCTACCCTAAAATATAATTTAGGAATATCTATGTTATAATTGTTTTTGTTTGTAAATCTTCCCAATCCTACTCCACTTAACGAACTATATGGTGTACAACGTGTAGATGAACGTATTATATATTTTAAAAGAGAGCATATATTATCATCTTTGCAACCTTTAGAAAGAGTTGCATACAATGATGAAGATGTTAATAATATATCTTGTTTAAATGTATTATTATAAAATTCATTAAATAACGTATAGTTATTTTGATTTGCTACCTTTTCAAATTTATCAAATGATAAGTTTGCATATCTTACATAGAAATTATCTAGACATAAAATTTTATTTTTTTCCACATAATCACCCCATTTAAATATATCTATTATTTTATATTAATTATTGACATTTATGTTAAATACCTTTAAATTATTATATGTAATTTACATAACATAGTAGATAGTAGAATGTGATGGTATTAATTAATTTTGAATATACTTTAAAGTTGCGATTTAAAGTTCATAATTATATCATCACATTTCTACTATTAGTTTATATTTAATAATACTGTTAACATTTTGATTCTGTGTATCCCGGATTTGTAGAAAGACTTGTTGATACTTGTGATAATACCGAAATAACATCTGTTACAAGACAAGGTTTTGTTGTAACACTGTAACTTTGTGGACTGATTCCATCATTTCCATTTTCTGCTGTACTTACAACTGGATCTAAATCAAATTCATCTAAATTTGGCATTTTTCTTACACTCCTTTCATTTTATTATTAACATTTTGATTCTGTGTATCCTGGATTTGTAGAAAGACTTGTTGATACTTGTGATAATACCGAAATAACATCTGTTACAAGACAAGGTTTTGTTGTAACACTGTAACTTTGTGGACTGATTCCATCATTTCCATTTTCTGCTGTACTTACAACTGGATCTAAATCAAATTCATCTAAATTTGGCATTTTTCTTACACTCCTTTCATTTTATTATTAACATTTTGATTCTGTGTATCCTGGATTTGTCGTATATGTAGAAGTTGGTGGATTAATTGTTATTGAAATAGTCGGTAAAACAGACATAACTGAATGTGGTTCAATAGAGTTATTATCTTCTACATTAACAACCGGATTCAAATCAAATTCATCTAAATTTGACATTTTCTTCACCTCCTTTCATAAATAATTTTATCTAACGATTCACATGTAATCATTCCCGTTTCTTCCCAATATTTTTTTTCATTAATATTTGCATTTTCCGAAAGATAAAATTCTTTCAATCTTTCAAAAGATTCCTCACTAAGTTTAGAAAATTTTAATTTTTCATTATTTTTAATATTATTTATTAGCTTAGAGGAAATATAATCTATTTCATCAAGCGTTCTATTAATATTATCTTTATTTAATTGGTGAGATATTACTTCAATATCCGCCAATCCCAAGTATGACATCACTTTATATAAATAATTATTTACTTCATCCAATCCAGAATTACTTGTTGTAGTAATAATGACTCCTCTTTTACCTATTAATTTAAAAATATGACACCATGACGATATTCTATCTATAAATGTTTTACAGTATCCAGTAACATTGTTTGCATATATCGGTGTTCCTATTATAATAATATCTGAATCCAACATTTCTGCTCTAACCTTATCAAAACAATCCTTATCGTCCAATACACATTCTTTATTTTGAAAACATCTACTACAACCTATGCAATTACTAATCTCTTTATTTTTCAAGTAATATGTACTTAATTCAATGTCACTATTTTGTTTTAACTTATTTAAAAAATTTTTTATTAAATAGTCAGTTGTAGAATTTCTATTCAAGCTGCCATTAAATATAAATACTTTAACCATTAATCAATCTCCTTATTCTCTTATTTATTGTCTCATAATTATTATCAAAATGATTTTTTAAATCTTTTGAATTCATTTTTAAACTATTTTCTATTTCTTTATTATTCAATAAAAAATATACTTCATCACGTAAGGATCTTTTATTTTTTTTATATAGTGTTATTCCAAGATTATTTTTTTCTATAACAATTCCATTCATTCTTTGCTCACATGAAACAGGCCTAACAATCATTGGTACCTCATAATAAATAGATTCCAATACACTATTAAATCCTCCTGATGTAAGAAATAAATTTGCATGCGATAACACATATTTTTGTGGGATAAAATTATCAACATAAACCTGTGAATCTAAATTTTCACTTCTAATATAGTCTTTAATTTCAGAATTCCACTTCAAACAAGAAATTACCAAATTAAATTTTGAATTAGCAAAATAATTAATTATTGCTTTATAAAATTTTTTATCTTCCGAATGAAAAGACCCTGTAGAAACGTAAATAATATATTTACTTTTAGAAATAAATTCTTTTAATCTTTCTGGCACATTGTCTTCAATCACAAATTTATGAAAATTTGGATAAATAATTTTATAATTATTAATATTATCACTAGGTATTGCCTCTTTGGGTTGTAAATAATTCGTACTAAAGATCAAATTAAAATCATCTTCTAATAAATAATTATGATAACAATCTACGTGTACTGCATTTAATTTTTTTTCAACTTCCTTATTCATACCTCTAATTTTTTTAAAAAAATTATGATAATAATCATTACATAGCTTATTTTCGATAGGCAATGTAGCAAAATAAATATGTAACTCCTCTTCATGAGCAGAAAAGTATTCCTCATTATAAAGATTATTAGTTATATATCCAACTGTTTTAACATTTAGTATTCTTGCAATTTCTGCTCCATATACATCTACAGTATCTCTGATAATTAAATCAACTTTTTCCTGTTTAATATCTTTCAGTAATAAATCAAAATACTCTTTGTTAATAGTATGTGATGCTATTAAATCTTGTTTCAACGAATGATAATGTGCTTTTTCATAATTCTCATTAGCTAACTCTATTGCAAATTTTTCTAATTCTTGTTGCGATTCTTCAAAATAATCAGTATCGCCTAAATCTACAGGATATACCCTAAAATTTAAATTATTATCAATAAAGATATTTATATTTTTCTTATCAATATAGCATATCAAATCTGCCCACTTATCAATAGATTTTAAAAGTGGTATTATTGGAAAAATATGACTGATATGTTTAACTGTAAATGCTACTACTTTAGGTTTCATTTTAATCATCCTTTCATCTTATAAATCATTAACCCTTCTGAATAGTTGGAACATGATTTAATTCCATTCAATTTGTCCTTTGCTTCTATGTATGATAATAAATTTTGATTTCTCTTTTTATATTTTTCTATTTGTGATGTATACTTTCTTAATAAACTTTTCTTTTGTTCCTCAAAATCACTAATATCGATGAATAAATTAGGTATAAATTCAGTACTAGTTAAGGATTCATAAAACAATAGATTTTCACAAATCGAAGATATAGATATTGCAGATAACCCTACATTTACATGATCTTGATGAGAATCCTTAAAATATTGACATAGCACCGTATCTATTTCATACTTTTTTATAATATTTGACAAATAATCAATAGTTTTGGGATTATGAAGCAAATGACCATCTTTAATATTTCCTATAATTACTTCATCAAAATTCACACTATTTACTGCATTTTTTGTTTCACATAACCTATCTATGTAAGTTTTTTTTTCCCAATTTCCTCCATTCGTCATAACAAGATAAATGATTTTCTTACCTGCACTTTTTAGCTTTAACACTGTGCCAATGCATCCTAATTCTATATCATCAGGATGAGCTCCAATAACTAATACATTTTCCATATATTTTTTCCTCTCTTCTTTATACATTTTTATTTAAATACCACTTTTATCTACTTTCTTACAAAATTAATTCAATGTTATTCCTCTACTTTGTATATCAAACATATCCTTATAAAATCCGTCTTGCTTTAATAATTCATCATGTTTTCCTTTCTCAATTATCTCTCCATTCTTTAAAACTATTATTTTATTTGCAAATACAGTATTAATAAATCTATGTGTAATAATAATGTTTATTTTTTCATTACTATTTTGATATAGTTGTTTAAATATTTCTAATTCTGAAAAAGGGTCCAATGAAGCTGTAGGTTCATCTAGAATTAAACAGTCAGCATTTTTCATAAACAAACGTGATAGCCCTAGTTTTTGCCATTGACCACCCGATAATTGGGTTCCACCTTCAAACCAGTATCCAACTTGCTGAGTATAATTATTAGGTAAACAATTTATAAATTGATCTGCTCCGCCCTTTTTTGCACTGTATTTTATTTTTTCAATATCATCCAAGTTATCAATTGATCCAAATCCTATATTTTCTTTTATTGTAAATTGATATTTGTTATAGTCTTGAAACAATGTTGCTAAACAATTTCTTAGACTTTTTTTATCAATTTCTCTTATTTCAATTCCATTTATTAATATATTTCCTTCATATTCATCATACAATCCATTTAATAATTTTATGATAGTTGTTTTCCCAGAACCATTTTCCCCTACAATTGCAAGGATTTCTCCTTTTTTTATTTTAAAACTTGTATTTCTTATAGCGTACACTTCCCTATTTGGATACTTAAAGGAAACATTAACAAACTCTATAGTTGTTATATTTTTTAAAGTTTTATTACCATAAAATTTATTTGATTCATAATTAAAATATTTTTTAATATTATCTATATATAAAGAATCCTTATATATTCCAAAAATATTACTAACTATATTCTGTATAGCATTCTCAATCTTTGAAGAAGTATTAATATAAGTCATAGCTGTCCCAACTAGAATAATTCCTTGAGTTGACTCATATATTGCTAAAAAAATAATAAAAAATGAAATGACATAATTCATTAACTGGTATATTTCAGAAAATATATATTGCCTTTTTAATACATCTACATTTTCTTTAAAAAAACGACTTCTTAATTCTATAAATTGCTGTATTAAATATTTAGATAATCCAAATAATCTTACTTCTTTTATATATTCATCTTTTATTAATAAATGAGAAATATACCATGACTTTCTCTCATAGTTTGTCCTATTCATTAAAATATCATATTCATTCTTACTGATTGAAATGAAATATTTTGATGCAAAACTAGCTAACAATATAAAACCAATGATTAATGTTAAATGCCATTTAGTTAATATCAAAAATGCAGATATTAAATTGACACTTTGTGAAATTATCGATAATAATGAAATAATTATATTATAAGGTCTTATTCCTATTTCCTGTTCGGCTCTTTGAATAATATTGTAAACTTCTGGATTTTCAAAATCTTTTAAATTAAATTTTAAAGAATTATCAAGAAATTTCTTATTTAATTCAAGATATAAATATTCTTTATACTTTAATATAAGAAAATTATATAAATTTGAGGAAATTATATATAAGATACCTAAAATCAAAAAAATTATTAACCTTTTTAAAATAAGTCTTATTGATAACCCTATCTGAATTCTATTAATTATTTCTTGTGTGTTAATCATAGTAATGTATGGCAAAATAACATTGATAACACATAAAAATAAACATACAATCAACAATGATAATTTTAAATCTTTTATGAGTTTAAAAATGAATTTAATTCTATCTATAAAACAATAGATCTTATCTTTTTTCATTTTTTTATCCTCCTTAAATTATATTCTTACAGCTGTTAATAAACTTATAACATAATAAATTAGCAATAAATATCACATTACTTAAAATGCATCTTTTTTTCTTAAACGTTTTATATTTATTATTTTTTTATAAAGTAGTCGTTGTAAATCACCAGTAATTTACATTAATTAAAAAGACTTATTATTTCACGCAATTCATACAAAAGTTTTAAATATATTTAGTTAGTTATTCAAATTTATCTAGAATAATAGTTATAATCAATTTCATAATATTTAATAAAAAAACAGATAGTTAAGTAATTCAAACCACATAGACACCACACATTAAAATCAATAATTTACTCAAGTTTAATAATAAAATTAAATAAATGATTATTTTGATTTTCTATACATTATTATGTTAAATGTAAGAATGTGATTATTTTGGCTTAGCTAACCAATAATTCCGATTTATCTTGATCATCAATTCCGATTAGGTTGACCAACTATATAATACAAGCTCCTTTTTGCTTTAAAATTATGTTGTAGATAAGCATCGTATCTACAATATATTTTGCAGGATAGGAATTTTTTATTTTTAAACAAAAGAAGAAAAATATAAAGAGATTTTTAGGTATTTGTCACTGGGAATATCTAGAAATGAAATTTCAAAATTATTAAAGACATCAAGAAATACGATTAGAAAGGTTGAAAATACTGCTAAATCTTTAAATCTAACTTGGAATGATGCTAGTACAATGTCAAACGAAGAATTTGCCAATAAGCTATTTCCTAAATCAAATGATGATAATGATAATCTTCAACCCAAACCTGATTGTGAAATGATGTATCTTGAATTACAAAAAACTGGTGTAAATAGAATGTTATTATGGGAAGAATATTCAAAAGAAGTAAAGGCTATTGGAAAAATACCACTTCAATATTCTCAATTCTGTAATTATTTTAATCAGTATATGGAAAAACAAAGCAACGATGCATTAGCTGACGCTATATTAGATAGAGTTGTTTCAAAATCACAAACGATTAAAATCATGGACGATAAATCAATGAGAAGCAGATAAAAAATAAATTCTGACTGAATAAAAAAAGTTGGGATTTTTTATATGGTCAAGCTTATCGGAATAGTTGATCAATCTCATGGGAATTTGTTGAAATATAGTCGTTGGTCAACCTAATCAGAATGAATGATCAACTAGAGTGGAATAATCAAGAATGTGAATAATACTATTAAAATCCACTTAAATATGTTGGTACTCTAAATAAATATTAATAATTTCAATACACCATCATAGTAAAAATAATTATTTCATATAAAAATTTTAATTTCTAAAACTACTATGATTATTGATTATGTTTTATTTTTTTTCCTCTATCTAACCTTTGAGTATCTGCTTCAAATATTTTATAAGTAAGCTTTAAAATATAAAAAAATAGGGTAAAAATTACCCTACTGTTTAATATTAATTATTATTCTTTACTATTAAATTAGCAATATAAAATATAGAAATAAGCATTACAGAATAAAAAGAAGCTGCACCTATTATGTTATTTAAAAAGCTAAGAATAATTTCAGCCACGAAAATCATTAATGCTATATTTTTGATTTTATTTCTTTTATTATTTAATATACTATATAAAGTTAATATAAATATTGGTATATTCCAATAAAATAGAATATTTTTAAAATTCAGTTTATAAAAAATAATTGTAATTGTAATGATTAAACTAAATAACAACAAACAAGTCGACACTTTTTTACAATGATAGCCTCCTATAATTATTCTTACCGGTATATACAAAGTCATTAATAAAATTATAAATTGTTCTTCATTTAATAATTTTCCTATTAATAAAATTATAATAAATGTAAATAAATTATAAAATAATATAAAAAGTCCATAATTAAACAATAATTTTCTTTCTTCTATACTCTTTGGTAATAATTTTTCCATTTAAAATTCACCTCGATTTGTAATAGAAATAGATAATCTAATATTATAGCTATTATCATCAAAATAGATGTTAGTTTTTGTGTTATATTTTTTTGATAAACTATCTACAGCCGTATTTAATTTAATATTTTTATCCTTATTTCCTTTTATACAAATATTGATTACCAAAAAAGAATTAATTTCTAACATACTTAAATCTGTATCTTCATTATTCAATATAATTGCATCAATTAAGGTATTCAAACAGTCAATAAATTCTAAATTATCATAAAATTCATTTTTTTCTATCGCGATAGATAATTTCAAATCAGTATTATTATCAAAACATTTAGATAATTTTAAAGAAACTAAGCAATCAAAAATATCATTTCCTGAATTTATTACATATTGGTTTTTATTCAATAACGATTTATATTTTTCTATAGTTTCTTTGATTTTAGATAAATCCTTTTTCTCTAACAACCATTCTATTTGCCATAATATATAAAACATTCTATGATTTAAAATATCTGTTTCTTTTTTTATATGTTCAATAGTCTTATATTTTTGCTTTTTAAAAGCATATTCTTGTAATTTTTTTGCATTTTGTATTTTTTCATTATAATTCTTATTACAAACAAGAATAACTAAATAAAATAGAATATTTGAAAAAACACATAGAAATAATAAGGATTTTATAATCATTTGATTAATTTTCCCAAAATTTAATGAATAAAGACATAATCCAATGGTTATAATCATCGAAAATTCTGTAGCAATAATAATCCACCATTCTTTTAATTTCAATGTTATAACGTATTTATCTAAAACAATATAAATAAATAGCGATAAAATTAATTGTAATATTTTAGATAAAATACATGCTATATAATATATTGTACTATTTAAGAATATCTCTGATATATCTATAGAGAATATATAAGTAACAATTTCTACGGAAATACTGGTACATAAAATTATAATTATATTATAAATAATGGGTATAAATAAAATTTTAAAATTTAAAGTTTTTGTTTCAATTATTAAGCCAAATATAGTAACCAAAAGAACGGCTATCGTTAAAAAAACACCATCATACGAATAATAGCTACTAATATTAGTAATAGCGTAATTTATCATACCAATAATTGCAGTATACCTTATTTTTTTATTTAAATTAAAAGTATATGCAATAAATCCAGAAAATAAAAAGACTTCAATAAAATTTATAAAAAGTGTAAAATATGTCATTTTATTAAATATTCTTGATACCTTTCATAAAATAAATCTCTATATTTTCTGCCAATTGGTATCCTTGTGTTATCAAATAACAAAATTTCATTTTTATTTATTCCCTTTAAATAATCTAAATTAATAATATATGATTTATGTATTTGTATAAAATTTAAACTTGATAACTTTATCAAAAAAGCTGTTAAACTAGAACTATCATAATAAACATCCTTTTTTGAATGGATAGTTAATTGATGCTCCCTCGATTCAATATAAATAATCGAGTCTACGGGTATATGAACACGTGTTGCTCTAGAATCTAAGGATATTAATGTATTTTTCTTAAAATAATTATCTAACATCTCAAAAAAATAAATCAAATCCTTCTTATAATTTGCCTTTCTTAAAAAATAAAATGGTTTTACAACAAATGTTTTGAAAACAAGGTTACTTCTAGATGATATAAACACAATCATTACATTGTTATCCAATTCTCGTAATTGTTTAGCAATTATCAAACCATTATTAGTTATTAAATCAATATCTAAAAAAACTATATGATAATTATCAAACAAATCAACTTGATCGAATTCATCATTTATAACCGTGATTATGGCTTTATCGTTAGTTTTTTGAAAAAAATTCTTAATATCATCTTTTAGTGTATTAGTAAATTTTTTATCATCATCAATAATCAATATTTTCACAATGATTTCCTCCCTCATTAAAAGAAAAAGGAACCTTTAACTCAATTTGAAGTTCTTACTTACCTTTGAACAGGAATATATAAGAGAAAACAAAATATAATAATTTCTGAAATCTCTCAAAAGAACCAATAAATTAAAGATTCCATTTATAAAATAATATATTATCTTTATATCATTTTATCACATTTTTTATTAAATTTTTCTTTTTTAAACATCTTTTTTTAATTTTAGTTTAACAGGACATTTTGGATTGTATAACCCATATTGTGATGGTGTCATCGATCCAATAACAGCAATTGCAAATACTAATGTTTTTAAAATTTTCTTCATTTCTATTCTTCCCTCCGTTTACAATTACATTTTATTTTCTCTTTGAAATTATTTCTTTTTTTTAACTTTAAACGTATCTTATTTTCTTATAAAGTATTTGAGGTTCGTAATCACCGAACACTTTGATAATAAAATTCTATTAGGTGATATTATGAGCTTTGGAGAAAAATTGAAAAAAATAAGATTAGATAGAAATTTAACTTTAAGTGAAGTTAGTAAAGCAATAAATATAGGTAAATCTTCTCTGTCTGAATATGAAAATGATATTTCTAGACCATCACTAGATAAATTTTTTAGTATTATTGAATTTTATCATGTGAATGAAAATTATTTTTATGGAGAAAATCATATATTTCTAGATCTTTCTACTTTATCAAATGAAACCAAGGAAAAAATTTATGCAATTCTTGCACATGATGATATTTATAAAAAATAACATAAAAATAGTGACCTTTATTATCCATGGGGTCACTATTTTTTATTTGATATTAAATTTATCATAAATAAATTCTACCATTATATGCTATTGCTTATTCATTAATTTATTCAAACCATTTTCCATATTCCTTAGTATTTTCCTTTTTTCATTTATAGAACATGAGTAGTAACATTCATTAATCATTTTAAAATTTATTTTTCTTTGCAATAATTGAATTATGTAATTAAAATCATAAAAGTTATTTTCTACTAACTCCAGTTTATCAAATATAATTTTATTTATATTTTTATAGGATTCGTCTCTAACTTTACATAAATTATCTTCATTATAAACACATGGTTTACAAATATCATCTTCACTTATTGTAAAAGCAATAAATTTTATATCTCGATAAATAATACTATTTGCAACAAAATAATAATCATTTTGTTTTTTTAAATCAGGATGAAATAATTCAATATTCTCTCCATATTTTTTTATAATACAAAATAAGTGATATGGTGTTATTTTTATATTCATATCATCACCTCTTTTTTATAAAAATGATAAATTCAATTCATTTATTACTAATCAGTAGTCATATTTAAATAATAATTTAATTGCTTTATTCTTAAGTAGGTAGTCTTCTGGACAAAGCAATACAATTTATTTTATTCAATATAATTATTTTTTCTTGATTAGTCATTATTTTTTCATTATATACCAAATTCATTGCACTTCTTAAATACTCATTTGCTTCTAAATTATTTTTTGTAGTAATCGCTTTTTCTAAAAATTGTTCAATTTGAGAATTCATTTTTTTCTCCTCTATACTTAAATTTATAATTAAAGAACTTAAATGATGTGCTGTAGCTGCTACAATTAATTATTACCATAATAATACAATTCATTAAATATTATTTCATCAACGACATTATTTTTTCATGACTTTTGATAGTTTAAAATTATCTTTTATATAATTTTCAATTGAAAATTGTATTCGAACAATATTATTTTTAGATGTATATGAATATTTTTGACGACATTGTATCAACATAAACGATATAGACCTGATGTATCAATTTATTAACTTATAAGTATTGTTACTGTTATATTTAATAGAAAAATAAATATTTTTTATTAAAACATCATCAATTTAAAATTGCATCCGCAGTGTTTGATAGTTTAATTAAAAATCAATAAAAAAATTATATAAGTTAATATCAAATGTACCAAAAATAATATCACTCACGTTATCAACATAATTTGTTGCGTTACACATAATTGAATTATTTATATATATTATCATTAAGTAATCATTATTATTTCTTTTCTACATGATTCTCCTAATAATTTAAGCACCCAAACGATAATCATTTATAGGATTTTTTTCTGTTAGTATTTCTATCTGTTTAAAATATGTAACATGAGTATAAATTTGAGTTGTAGATATCGAACTATGTCCTAGAATACTTTGTATATACCTAATATCAACATCTTTTTCCAATAATGTTGTTGCGAATGTATGTCTAAACATGTGCGGTGTAATATGTTCTGTTAGCTTCAATTCAGATTCAATGTTCTTCAGAAAAATTCGCATAGATTGATCAGAAATTTGTTTTCCAAATCTATTTAAAAAAAATAATCATTTTCTGCAACATATTCATTTAATTGTTTATATTCCTTACATAAGTCAACAACAGTTTCATTGCCAATATATAAAATTCTTTCTTTTGATCCTTTTCCAAAAAATTTAAGAGTTTTTTCATTAAAATTTATATCTGCTACCTTTATATTACATAATTCTGATATACGTATTCCAGTTGAAAAAAGTAATCCAATAATTGCAATATTTCTAATTGATATTATTGTTTGAAAATCTGTTTTAGCAGATGATACTCTATCAAATAAATATTGAATAATTTTCTCTATATTTTCTTTTTGAATTGTTTTTGGTAACACATGTGGTTCTTTTATTTTTGTTCTTACTTTGTTAAATGGTGAATATTCAATAATTTCTTCATATTCTAAATAGGAATAAAAAGCCTTTACACTTGCTAATTTTCTCTTCACGGTTTTATGTTTAGAATATTTTTTATTCATAAAATGTATATACTCATTTATCTCTTTTACCTCATCCTCTAGATTCTTGACAAATATTTTCATAACAATAAAATAAAATGTAAGATTTTTACAAAAGTATAAAAGACTAGAAATCTAATTTCTAGTCCTTATTGGTACATAACATATATTTGTAATAATTTTTTGTATTAATACTTTGCAATGCAATTATTTTAGGAAATACAATCAATTAAACAATCTAAAAGATCTAAATATTCAAAAAGTTTATCTAATTCCTCATTACAAAAAACTAACGCTCCTATTTAATTATACAAAATCTTCGATATGCTTTCTGGACAGTCATCACTTTGATGTACCAATTGCAATGTAACTGTTGCAGATTCCAATTGGTTCTTTATTCCTTTTTTTAACACATCTATTATATCTGTAATTTCATCTATATTTTTCATGGTTTGTTTCCTCTTACAAGAACAAAATAACATATACTGACAAATTTTATAAAAAAGGAACAAATTGGTCTTTAAATGAATCATTAAAAAAAGAGCACTTTCGTGCTCGTTGAACAACCCTGTTAGACTATTAGAGCGAAAGAAACTGCTCAATTAAAATACCACGTTAGACATACAGATACGTAAAAATTCTCAAAATCTTATTTTACTACTTGTTATGAGATAACTTTTTTTGTGAATTTCCAATTTCTAAATACCATCCAATTAAATATCCTACAATATATAATAAAATATCATTTATATCAAAATAACCTGCAAATGTAACTAAATGCAATATTTCTTTGCATATACTAAGTAATAATAAAGCACATATTCCTTGTTTAAAAGTAACTTCCTTTTTCATTATCATTCCAAAAGGTACAAATAAAAGTAATTTCAAAGCAATATTTTTTACAATAATATCTAAATTAATATCATAATTAAAATTAAATGGAATTAAGTTAGTATTTTGAACTATCTTGTCAAAGAATGGTAAAGAACCATTTATATCACTTACATTTCTTCCTAGAATATAAGGATATGCAAATAATAACACTATATATAGCAATATAATGATACATGTTATTTTTTTGTTTTTCATACTAATTTTCAACCGTTCCACTACCTGAAAGATAAATTCCAGATGGTAAATTATCATTATTTGAAATTTCTACAAGATAGCTTGAAGATGTTGAAAAACCTCCACCTAAACTAACAGTTTTTGCACTTGTAAATGGTGCATAGAAAGTTGCTTCATTATTAGATAAACCATCTCTTCTTAAATTAACCGTAAATCTATGTTTAGAACAACAACTTGCTTTACTTCCACTTGCATAAACAAAAGTAGCATTACTAATTCTAATTTTTGAATTTGTACCTTTTAATTTAAAACTTCCTGATTTTAATGAATATCTAATTTTAAATGAAAATGACTTAGCTGTTGATCTTGCATTAGAATTGTCCCAATGAAAATATTCTCCCGTCTCTGGATTATCATAATTTCCTTTTTCATCATAGTAAATATTATTATTTACACTTTCTAGTGCTGAAACATTCATAGTTCCTACACTTGTCATAATCATTAAGCTCAAAAGCATTACTATTATTTTTTTCATAATTTTTTCTCCTTTTTTCATATTACCTGGCCAGCTACTTACATTTTATGTATAGAATATTAAAAAATAAACATTTAAGGAATGAATGGTCTTAAATACTCATGGATGGTATTTTTTCATTCATTTAAATCATATATAATTAAATTGTAAAGTGAGGTGATTATATGAGAGTTGCAATATTGGATGATAATATTTCATTTTGTAAAAGTTTAGAAAATTATTTGTCTAAATATCATTTTGATATTTCAATATACACAAATTATAACGATTTAAAAAATCATATAGATTCCTTTGAACTTTTATTTTTGGATATAGAAATGCCGAATATTAGCGGTATTGATATCGCCCAATCTTTATCATATAAACACCTTGATATCATTTTTATTTCAAGTCATGATGAAATGATCAAAAAATGTTTTAATAGAAATGTTGTTGGTTTCGTTGAAAAAAGCCATTTAGAAGAAATTGACGATATCATTTGTAGAATAATAAAAAAAGAACATCTAACAATTATAAAAGATGGTAAAGAATTTGATATATATTTTAATCAGATTGCTTATATTGAATATAGTTTACGTGATACCACTATTTATCTCAATAACAATTCTAAAATAAAGCTTTCTGAAAAATCCTTATCTCTTTTATCAAAAGAATTAGATGAACGTTTCTATCAAATCAATCGTAATATTATTATTAATTTAGATATGGAACCTATTTATAATAAAGGAACTGTTAAAATAAACCACAATGAATTTCAAGTAAGTAGAAGAAATCAAAAAGATTTAAAAATTAAAATTTTAGAAAGGAGTATTTATAATGCTAGAAATATATAATTATGTTATTGGTATTCTTATAGGAATATTATTTTCTTTCAGCAATCATAATGAATCAAAGATAATTATTATAAAAAACTGCTTAATAACAACTGTTATTTATGCTATTTCTATGAGCTTTATTAATGATTATTTTCTTTTAAGTTCTCTTTTAAAACTTATCTATTTTACTATATGTTTTATGCTGATTAGAAAATTAAATTTTTTTCAGTCATATTATAATTCTTTAATTATTGTATTATTTTATCTACTAAGCTATGTTTTTCTTATTTTTATGCTTGAAAATTCTACTCAGTTTTCAATTTTTTATTCGGCAAACATTGACTGCATTGCAATTTTTATGAGTTTAATGGTTTTCTATTATTTAAACGAATTATCATTCTTAAATAATTCAGTGCAATTCAATATTTATGATCTTGTTCTTATAATACTGATTAATATCATACTTTTTATATTCATGTTTATTTTATCCTATAATTTCTTTATTAATAACTTAAATTATTATTTGGGTTTACTCATTTTAGGATTTCTTCTTTTATCAATAATTATAGTAGTTTCTCTTAATTACTGTTACATTCTTAAAAGAAAAGAAGATATAAATATATCTATGTATAAAGCTCAACAACTTGATAAAGCTTATTATCAAGGTCTTAAAATAGAAAACGAAGATTTAAAAAAATTAAAACATGATTATAAAAACCATTTACTTAATCTTAAGCAACTTATCGCATATCAAAATACAGAAGATTCTTTACAATATATTGATCAATTAATAAATACAAACGTTACATTAAAAATGAATCGCTTCTGCAATATTTCTTATATTGACAGCTATCTTAACTCAATCATAGAATCTAATAATAATATCAACTTTGATATTCATTCAACGGACTTATCACAACTAAGCAATATGGGCTTTGACATTTTAATTATTCTAATGAATTTAATAGATAATGCTTTAGAAAATACATCTAACAATACAATAAATGTTGATATTGTATATAATCATGACATAATTATTAAAATTTGTAATCATTCAATAAAAAATCCCATCAAATCACACTTTAAATCTTCCAAGGGTGAAAATCATGGATTAGGTTTGAAAATAGTTAATGATATTGTAATGAAATATAACGGTGAAGCATACGACAATTATGAAAAAACACTCTACTCTAAATATATAATTTTAAAAACAGGAGCTAAAACAAATGAAGAAATCAACATATAAATATCTTTTAACAATATATCTCATATTAATGATATTCATTTCATATATAAATCAAGGTATTAACAATATAGGTGGACTTTCGTATTTTGAAGCTATTTGTCATTCAACAAATTTAGTACCACTACATAGCATTTCAATAAAACAATGTATTATTTCTTTTGTTCAATTTATGCCATTAGGATATCTTCTTCCAAGAGTTTTCTCTAAATTAAACTCAAACAAGAACTTTATCATATCATCATTCATAATTATAATTATATTCAAATTAGTAAAATTACTTACATTAACAGGATATTTTGATATTTCAAGCATTCTTTTAGGATTTGTGGGTTCATTTATAATTTATCGTATTTTGAAATAAATCTATAAAAAATAAAATGCAACTTTAATTTTGTAAAAAATGTGATATACTATAGACGTAGTCATAGGACTAGCATTAATAGACTAAAGAAAAAGGAAGAACGGCAATTCTTCCTTTTTCACTATTTTGGATACTAGCATCAATAGACTTAAGCAGTTAAAACTACTTCAATATAAAAGCGGTAATAACTAGAATTAAATAAAGAATAATTAAATATTCCATTTAATCCTCTCTTAATGTCACATCAATGCTAGTCTCCTAGTATGATGTTTAAACATGCTAGATCCTCCATAGGCACATAAGTGCTTAAAGATTATATCATAATAAAAGCCATAATACGATAAAATATGACAATAATAAATTTATAACAGGCTATTATTTCTTAAACTCCATACCCATAAATAGATTTACTATTTAAATTATAATTTTTTTCTTTTACCTCATCTTTGCTATTACCTTCTATAGTGAATACTTTTCCATTTTCAACTTTTTCAACAATACCTACATGATCTGTATGCCCATCCCGTTGCCAATCAAAAAATATGATATTTCCTGTCATTGGTACATAAGATTTATCTTTCCATCTGTTATTTTTCTTATACCAATTTTCTCCATCTGTACATAGAGAAAACTTTGGTACTGAGCTATCATCTAACATTCCACTTTCATTTGCACACCATGATACAAAAATGGCACACCAATTTACTTTTTTATTAAATCCATACCATGTCCAATATTTACTTCCGCTTGTTGTTCCAACTTGTGACTTTGCAACTTCTACTATATTGTTATTTCCAATATGATAATACCTTAAAACATGTGCAACATAATCAGGATCACCATAAACATTTGTTTTTAATTTTGCCTTCATTTCATCAGAAAATACCTTTGCATTTGCTCTAGTATATCCTCCAAAATGTTCATTTGCCCAACTTATATATCCGTTTCCATAATTATACCCTTGAAGGGCTAATGATATATGCTCGGTATCTCCACTTGAAGCTACTTTTGCATCATTTAAGCAACTAGCTAAATGTTGTATTCCTACCTTAATGGAATAATCAGCATCTGTTATTCCATTATGCACCCTTGGATATTTTTCATTAAATCCACATTCTGATGATTGCATAGGGTCATTTCCCTTTCCTCCGCTTTCTTGCATCATTACTGCCTGTATCAAAGAAACATAATCACCAATCCCACTTTCCAACGCATATTTTTCAATCACTGGTGTATAAGCTATTACTTCTGAATTAAGTCCTTCTACAGACGTATTTACACTAGAATCATCTGACAAAGCAGAAAATACTCCAATAAATAAAACAATCACTATTAGAATAATCATTCCTGTTCCATAAGAAATCAAATGATTCATGATTGCTATTGGCTTTTTTACAAAACTTATCAGCTTTTTTATAAAATCTATAATTTTATTACCTGAATATTTCATCGTGGTTGTTCCATTGAACTTATTTAATGATTTTCTATATTTGTTCAACATTCTTGATTGACTTATTGTCTGATTCGACAAAGTTTGATTAATTGTGTTCGATAAATTACCACTTGTTCTGGAATTAATTTTATTCTTAGCTGTTGATAATTTTATGTTTTTTAATTTGATATTACCCTTTTTTGTACTGTATTCTTTTATAAGCTTTTCATTTTTTCTTTTTTGGTTTCGATATTTCTTTATTTTTATTCTAGCACTAACAAGTGTTTTTTCACTTGTACCTTTGATTTTATTTATTGCATAATTTGACTCCTTATTTTCCTTTTTATCCTGTACATTATTTTTTGTATTAATACTTTGCTTTTTATTAAAAGAATCTAGCATCTTTTTCTTATCAAGAGTCTTAATATCCTTAATTGTTTCTTTTGTCTTAATATTCTTTATCATAAACAGTTATCAAAACTCTTATCTTTTCTAGATTTATAATATTCAGGATATCTTAATTTTATTGACTCCATAAAAAAAGAACTGTATTCACATGAAAACAGTTCATAAGGTGTTGAAACTTTTGCATTTTTTTCATCTACATAACCATTGAACAAATTGAAACCCATCAGCGTTGTATTAATTGATCCTGAAGTATGCCATGATTTGTCTAGTCCTGACAGTTTAATACTATTTCTATTAAAATCATAAAGATCATTAATATGCTCTCTGCAATCTTTATCAATGGTTAATGTATAAAATAGCGATTGATGATAAACATCATTAATTCCACTTTTTTCTATAGCTAAATGATATGCTTTTTTATGTTCATTGTTAAAATACTTCATTATATTCCCCTCACTATCTTATTTTTTCTTTCATTTTATTTTTTATTGATTTTTCTGCCGTCTTGCTTTCTAAATATTTTATTTCACTTTTTACAGACTTTTTATCTATATTATCCACTTGATGAATCATCTTTGAAGTTTTTGCAATCATTTTTTCTAAATTAGACAGCATTGAACGTGATGTTTTTTGAATAAAATTCATTTTATTCACTTCTGGTCTTTTATTAACTGGTGGCTTCCCCATAATAATTGCTCCGATATTTTTAAAATTCATCTTTGTATTTCTTAATTCGTTAGTAACAGCATCACATTTATTTATAAGTAGATGTGTTTTATTAACACATTTAAAAAGTGATCTATGGAATTTTCTAAGAGCCACTTTAAAATGTGAAATTTCAATCGTTTTGATAACTGCCTGTTTACCATGTTGTTTAAACTGATTCACATATTCTTTTACTGAAGATAAAATATTTGATTTTATATCACTTAATTGTTTCTTTCCATTATCTACTGTCTTTTTTATATCTTCAGTTATACTTTTCATAGTTTCTCGAATAGTTGGATTTTGTAATTGTTCTATTGTATTCTTTAATTCTAAAACTTCACTTGTCATATAATCTATTTTCTTTTCCATATTTGAAATATAATCGAGTAATTCTTTAGTTTCATTTATTTTATTTTCTTTATGTTCCTTATAAAGTATTTTAAAATATTCACTAATGTAAGGATCATTGTATATTGCTGGCAATTGTTTATCCATAATGGTTTCTCCCTTCATGAAATGCGAAAAGATATGTATTCATATCCTTTCGCTTATATTTAATATTATTTATTTTTTTCTGATGGTTTTGTTGACATCAATTTATATAACAATGTATTTTTTGGAAATCTATTTATAAAAGGTACGATGTTTCCACCATACTTAATAAGTCCACACCCTGATTGTGCATTAGTTATATAACTTAACTGCTCATCAGAGATATTCAGTAATTTCGCAAGCTTTTCTCTATCTTGATATGATTGATTTAACATAACAACAAACTCACTGTTAGAAAGCATCGTACTTGCCTGAACACTATCTAACAGATATTCAACATTTTGTGTAATTCCAATAGGATAGCCATCTCTTTTTCTAAATTGTCTCCATGCCGAATTAAAGAAAGAAGCACTCTCTTCATTTTCAAAAACCACATGAAATTCATCAAGAATGATGTGTGTCCTTTTACCTTTTCGCCAATTTTCATTAACACGGTTAATCATTGCGTCTGTGATTACTAATAGCCCCATTGTCTTTAATTGTTTTCCAAGCTTAAAAATATCATACGATACAATTCTGCTTGAAGTATTTACATTTGTTTGGTGTGCAAATGCATCCAATGATCCATCTGTAAACAGTTCAAGTTTCAAAGCCAAACTTCTTGCTTCTATTTCAGGTTGTTCTAACAGTTTCTCTCTCAACGTAACAAGTGTAGGCATTTTTCTTGTTCGATAATAATCCTGAAATACCAAAGTTACACATCTATCAATAATTGACCTGTCTACTGGTTTAATTCCATCTCTATCCAACTGTTCAAATAAAGACATGATAAATTGTGACTTATCTCCAACTGGATTACCACTATCACCATAACCTTCCAGCATATCCATTGCATTAATATGATTTTCACTTCCTGCTGCAATCGTTATAACTTCTCCTCCCAACTCTTTAACTAAAAGTGAATACTCTGCTTCTGGATCACAGATAATAATATCATCTTGAGTTGCAAGAGCTAAAAATACGATTTGTTCCTTTGTTAAAAAGGATTTTCCAGAACCAGGTACTCCTAACTGAAAGGCATTAGGATTCATCAATTTTTCTTTATTGCACATAATTAAATTATTTGTAATAGCATTTTGTCCAAACCAAATGCCTCCATCATCAACAACTTCCTGTGCTCTAAACGGTATAAAAACAGCCATGCTTTCTGTAAGTAATGTTCTTACAATATTTAGCTTATTTGTTCCAATTGGTAAAACACTTGATAGACCATCTAGCTGTCTGCTTGCAAAAAACAATATATCCAATTCACACATATACTTTCTTGCAATCGCCATAAGTGTTTCTGTATCATTATCAAGTTCTTCTAGACTATCAGCTAAATGAACGATTGTCATACAGCCCAACATCATACGTTGATCCCTTACTGTTAAATCATCTAAAAATTCTTTGCTCTCTTTTCTTTGAAGTTCCATATCATAAGGAATTACAGCACTGAAATTGTTATTAGCATTCTGTCTTCTTTGCCAATTTGTGATATTAGTTTCAACACCGAGCCATTTTCTTTCAACTTCTTTTACTGCCTCGTCTGTTGGAACTGTAATAATATCCATTGAATACATAAGATTTTTATTTAATGAACAAAGTTCTGAAATAAAACTGTCTTTTACATATCTTGCATACTCACTTAAATACATAACTCTTCCATACTTATCTCCTAATTGAAAATATTTATCATGAAACTTTGGCATTTGTGGACAGATAGCATCTTTAAAATGATGTCCCTTTCTCATTGAAACATCCATATCAAATGAAAACTGTTCTTCATGTCCATTTCTATAAAAATCATGAAGAATTTTTAATCTTTCAATAGCATCAAGTTCTTCTAATTGAGAACCCAATTTAGAAAAATGAGATGATAATTCCACAGTTACCCTTGAAAAGAAATTTCTTGCTTCTTCTACATTCTTTTTAAAGGCAGTTATTGTTATATACTTTTCTTGAATAATTCCATCTGCTCCAGATACTTTCTCTAATAACATATCATTGTATTCTTTTCGATATTTATCAAGATGATCATTTCTTAATGGAATTAAAATCTTTTCTTTAAATTCTTTTATATTAATTTTTCTATTATTGATTGTAATCTTTGTCATTGTTGAACTGTCTAATGAATTAAGCAATTCACTATAATTCAAAAATAATCCAACCTTTTCATCCTTTGAAGCAATTGAATAATTAATATCCTTAAACCTATATGTTTTAGAATACTTGTTCTTAGAACAAAAAATACCATCTTTATAGATGGTATCAATATCAATTAGATCCTGTGCACTTTTGGGAACACTTATTTTTTCTTTGTTTTGCTTTTTCAATCTTTCGTAACTTTTTATCATATGGATCAATAGACTCCTTTCTTTTAATTTCTAAAAATTCTTTTAAATATTCGTAATATAAATTTTGTGGTTTAAATATCAAATTATGCTGTTTAATCAATAGTGAGCGTATCGCACATATAACAATCTGTTCAGCATTCATTCCTTGAAATCTAATAAATCCAAGTGCTGCAAATGGTGCAGCTGAAATCATACACAACCAACTTGTTATCTCCATTCCTAAATGATCAATGAATAAAAAATAAAATATAACTGCCATTACACACGCTAAAAAAGAAAAAAAGCATTGTCTTAGGGATAATCCTAAGAAAATGCCTTCTGTATATTCTCTTATCTCTTTATTAATTTTTACTTCCATATTACTCCTTCCTCTTTTTTCACAAATAAAAAGCAAGAGGAAATTTCTCTTGCCATTAACTCTTTACTTATCTAACCATTGATAATCTTTTCTATAATCAAGTATATAATCAACATATACAACATCTTCTTGAATTTGATATAAAATCAAATACCATTTTTTTATAAACATTTTTCTATATTTGTTTGGTGGTATATATTCTTCGTTAAAAAAAGGATAGCGTTTGGGCATTTGCTCTAATGATCGTATACCATCAATAACCGCTTTTTTTTGTTTTGTTGCTGCATCAGCACTTACCTTAGCAATAAAAGCAATATTTGATGCAAGCATATTTTTTGCCTTTTCTGAAATAATTACTTTATATTTCTCATATTCCATTTTCTATACTCCTGAAATAATATCATCAAGGTATTTATCTAATTCATCAATTGTATACCCTTTATTTCCTGCCATTCTATCTTCTTCTACAGAAAGAAGTTGTTCACGTAAATCTAACATTTTTTCCCTACGACTAAATGTCTCCATATCCATAACAACTAAATCACCTTCACCGTTTCTTGTGAGATATACAGGTTCTTGACTTGTCCTACAAAGGTCTGCAATTTCATTATAATTTTGTCTAATTGCTGCAGATGGACGAATATTCATAATAAGCACCTCCAATATAGTAATATTCTAGTAATATTCTAGTAATATTATACCCTTATAATACTATATATTCAACATTTTAGATTAAAGTATTACAATCCCATCATTTCTTTAACTATTCGATCTGACATTTTTACCGTACCAACTAAAATCAGCATATTGAAAATAAGCTCTCCAATGTAGCTCCACAACATGGAAATCGCACTCACTTCACTGTCTACAACTGGTGGGGACCCCGCAAATTGTGAAAAAATAATACAGGCTAAAACTATAATTGCTCCTTCTAGACATACACCCACATAAGACTTAATAAATGTTATCGCTACTGACTGTGTACTTTCTCCTGCAGCAGTAGAAAGTGGCACAGGAGAAATGGCCGTATACATATACAATTTAAAGAAACGACCATAAACAGTAAGTATGAGGACAAAGGACAAAATCGTAATGAAAATGCCACCTAAAAGTGTTACCGCCCAAACAGGTATACTTTCCAAAAAACCACAATCCTCTACTGCATCTATGATTTCTTGAGGAATAGTAGTAGATGTTGCTGTTCCAACACCTACTGTTGTCATAATTTGAGAGGTTACGCCTTGCACTATTTCAAATAATTTTGTCATTAATTCCATTCCATAAACAACTAGACCTCTTGCAATTGCAAACCTTAAAAACAAACGAATTGCCTGCTCAGGTCGCTTTATCTCGTTTAGATTACTGCATGTCTTTACCATTCCTATCGCAAAGAAAAGAACGAGAAGGGCAAGTCCAATGGCTTGCAAACCTCCATGTATCTTCACAATCACATTCCAAATATTTCCGCCTTTAAAGTTTTGAGGTGTCTGTGTTAGTAACAACCATATTTCTGCGAGTTTCTCATTCCATGTATTGATTGCGTTTGTTAAGTTATCAATAATACTACCCAATATCTATCACCTGCCTTACCCATTTAAAATCACTATCCTGTAATTGTATTTAAAATTTCTTTTGCAAAGGTAATGACGATACCACCTGCTACAGTTAAAAATCCATTTGCTCTTTGAGATGGATCATGACTTTTTAAACTTAATCCTAACTGTACAATTCCAAATCCTAAAATGATCATTCCAATTGCTCTAATTAAACTAAAAACAAAAGTTGAAAGATTATTAACAACTGTTAATGGATCTCCATCTGCATAAACTTGAATTACCTTGAAATTCATTAAAAAGATATTGAGTGCATAAACAAAAAATATCTTCATTGTTTTTTTGTATTTTTTTAAATATTTTCTCATTTGTTTTTCTCCCTTCAAAATGAAAACAGCTCTATTTCTAAAGCTGCTTTCCTATTTACTATTTAATTGTTTAAAATAGTTGTCCATATCTTCATCACTTAATAATTCATATTCTCTATCGCTCAATAAAATATTTTGCCAGTCATCAATTGAATATTTGATTTTACCATGCAGATATGGTTTTGCATTTCCATCCGTAGTTTCATTTATTCTTGGATGTTTCAAAATATCATACTTCTTATCAAATACAGGTCGTTCTCCTCTAATAAAAAGCAATCCATAATCATTATCTAATAATCTAACCTCATCTGGTGTAAGTAATTCTCTTCCAGCCTGTTGATAGTTTGTTGAATAATTCCCTGACCTCCCACTTGATTTACCGTAAGTATTTGTATCAAGTGTCTCTTTTCCCAAATATTCTGACATGAATTTGTGTGTACTCTGTTCATTTCCACCCAAATAGTATAATGTATCACAATTTCCTACGATACTTTCCCAACTGTCTTTATAAAGTCCTTTGATTTGAGCAAGATTCTGTATAATGATTGAAACAAAAATAAGTCGTGATCTCATTGTGGAAAGTAATTTATCAAATTCATCTGGTAAAGCAACATTCGCAAATTCGTCCATAAGAAAATGTACGGGTACTGGTAAAGCACCACCGTGAACAATATCCGCTTGATAATACAACATTTGAAAAAGCTGCGTATAAAGCATACCGATAAGAAAGTTGAATGTTGAATCATTATCTGGAATAACCGCAAAGATTGCTGTTTTTCTTTCTCCCACCAAATCAAGTTCCAACTCATCTGTTGCAGTTAAACTAGCAATACTTTCCAAGTTAAAAGCTGATAAACGCACACCTACAGAAATAAGAATCGATTTAGCAGTTTTCCCTGCCGCCTGTTTATAAATCTTATATTGCTTGAGAGCTAATGAATTTGGATTTCTTATTTCCAATCTTTCAAACAATTCATCTAGCGGACTTTGATATTCTTCATCATCTTCTTTTACTTCAGCAGCTGCAATCATTTCCATCACCATCGTGAAATTTTGTTCTTCTTCTGGTGCTTCATGTAAAAGGTAAAGACAAAGAGCTTCTAATAAAGCCGTTTCCGATTTTTCCCAAAAGGGATCATTTGTCTGACTACCTTTAGGTGTAGTATTTCTTATAAGATTGGTTATAAGCTTTAAAACATCCTTATCATCCTTGATATAGCGAAATGGATTATAACAATGTGATCTGTTCATATTGATAAGATCAACAACTTTGATAACATATCCTTCTTTTTCTAAAAGATTTCCTACATCTCTGAGTTGTTCACCTTTTGGATCAAGAACCACAAAAGATGTATTGCATTGCATCAAATTAGGCTTACCAAAAAAGCGAGTTTTCCCTGCTCCACTTCCACCAATAACTAAAGTATTTAGGTTTCTTCTATGTCGTCTGCCATCTAAACCAATACGAACATTCTGCGAAAGTATCTTATTGGAAGAGTAATCCTTTTCAGTATATTTTTTATTGACAGCTTTATTATTCGCCCATTTTGCCGAACCATACTCCTCATTTCTTCTGTAATTCTTCCTGTTATAGTAATAAGCCAAGTATGAAAAAGAATAGATTGACTCAGATATCAAGATACATTTAAGAGTATCCTGACATAATTCAAAAGAAAAAGGGCTATTCATTGCTTCATTTAAGTAAATGATTGCATCAAATAGTCCCTCATGGATGCAAGGAGCAACAAGAACTGAAAGCCACGCTATAAATACTGCTCCTACAAAATAAAAAACAAGTTCAACCTGTTTATCTTTCCTCATATGATTTTTTTGATTTGGATATATCAGCTATTGCTGCCTTGTCCATAATCGATTCAATATAATCATAATCCTTATTTTCTTTTATTTGCTTGTCTCTTAAATTTCTCAAAGCAGTAATAATTATTCTTCTTTCAAAGTCCGTTACTCTAATCAAAACCGTTGGCTCTTTATTCTTAAATAACCCCATTAACGTTCTTCTCCTCTGTTTGCATTATCTCTTTCCTGTTGCAATCTATAGATTCCTCTTTCAGCTCGATTGCTCACTTCATCTGCAATACTTTTAATATTGCTTAATTCTTCTTTGGTATCTCGAGAATCCATTCCTTCAAAATAATTTTTTACTTCATTTGCGAAATCAACGTTTGAAACTGGAATGTTCAATTTTTTACAAAGAATATAGGCAGCACTTTTTACCATAAAGGCATCCTCTGTTCTGTCAACATTTCCATATTGGCTTTCAAATTCTACATAGCAATATTCTCTTGCTAAACCCTCCATTAAATCTGTCGGACTCATCCCGTCTGCATAGTAGATCATTTGATTATCTGGAGAGTATTGTACTAGCGAACCATTTTCAGTATTGTCAACCATTTGCATTTTAACAGGTGATTGATAAACTAAACCGCTGATGATTTTTCTAACAGACAAATTTTGTTTTTTCATTCTGTATGGTCTGTTTAATTGAGAAATATCAAAAACATATTTAACATCATAGTTGGTTCTTATCACGCCATCATTTCCTTGATACTCACCTTTAGGCTCTAATATTCCAATTCCTTTTACTCCTTTTTTTACATACTTTTTTTCTTCTACCCAACGATTGTTATCTTTTAACAGTGTTGCCTGTGGACATTGTGCCATGACCAAGAGTGTATTGGTAACAGTATAACCAAATTTTGATTGCATTTCTAAATAGTTCAGATAATTTTGTGGAGAAGAAACAACTTCATGTGTTTGCTTCTCAGCCATATCATAAAGATTCTGTCTTTTTTGTTGTTTTTGTTTGGCATATTCCTCTGGAGGAATTCTAGGTTTTTCTTCAACTTTCTCATTAGCTGCATTGTTTAATAAATTATATATATCACTCATATTTTATCTTACCTTTCTTTTTATCTTTTTCTTACGTTGAGGCTGTTTATGACGTACCCTATTTCTTTGTCTAACTGTTTGTTTAGGTTTAGCCTTTTTATTTCTATTTTTTATCTCATCTAGTTCTTTTTTTACTGATGGTCTTTTATTGATACCTTCCTCCATTGAGATATGCTCGAACTGATTTTCGCCCCTCGTTTTCGTTCGAGCCATAGACGGGTTTTGTTCTTCTTTCATTGAATTCAATAAAGAAGATACCAACTCATCATGTTCTTTTTCAGTTAATGGTTTGACATCTTTGAATTCATCAGGCTGTTTTGCAAGCGCTGCTTTTCTCATTGCTTCAGTATCAATAGTTGCAAGTTCATATTTATCTACGATCCTGCTGATTTTTGCTGCATCTTCAGCTCGTACCATAATATCGCATATTCCATCCGTATTATTTCTTTCTTTTAATACAGAATAAAGAACACCATAACGTTTTGCTTCTTCACAAAACTTTTTCAAATCTGAATGATGTACAGCAAACACTTTAAGTTCCTTTCCAGATTTCAACATATTAGCTAGTCTTGTTTTTCCTTTAACCTTTTTCTTATCTGTTAAAATTGCATAAAGCGTTACTGCTAAAGATTTAGAAGCCATTCCACCTGCCTTTAAAGCTACATTAGCTGCCATTTCTATTCCCTGAAGTGTCATCCTCACTGCTTGATCTGCTGTTTCTCCGCCAGCATTCATAAAGTTCCTCCTTCCTTAATAATTTCTTTTTCGTTCTTTTGAACTTCTTTCTTGTACTTTATTTTCTTGTTCCTTAACTATTTGCAATTTATCTTTAATCTTTAAGGAACGTTGTTTGATACCTTCACATAATTTCACCTCCTTTCGATAATCCTTTATTTCTTTTGAAATTGTTTCGATATCTTTTTGAATCATTTCTTTTCTTTCAAGATTTCGGCATCTTTTGACCTTGTTATAAAGGCATCTTCTTTCCTTAACTAACTTTTCAATTTTGTTGCTTATTTCACTTTCATAATTTTCCAAATCCTCGATCGTATTGATTTTCTTTTTGCATAGAAAAGTTGTTTCTTCAGTAATCCTGTCCATATATCTAAGATCCTCCTTAAAAATAAAATGTACCTTTCTTCTAGAAGGTACATTTTTAGGGATAATTCCCATTCGATACATATAATGGAAATACAATGCCTTTATTCCTTTTATCTTTTTTGCCTTTTTGATATTTCCATGATATTGATATTTACTTTTGATTCGTGTTCTTTTTTCAAAATACAGATCCTGTTCAATGATTCTTTTCTTGATATTTTCTTCACTGTATGTTCCATCATCTCTTACTTTATAAAGTCTAAAAAAACGAGGTGCTCCGGGTGGTTTGACTGCAATATGTTTTACATTTGTTTTCACATCATATCCAATAGACTTGAGATATTGTAAAAACTGTGTGAATGTTCTTGATGATGCAATAGCACGTTCAAGATCATCTTCTATAAGCGTTCTTCGTGTAGGCTTTTTCTGTTTTTTAGCCTGCCATTCAGAATAGTGCACTCCCTTTTTAGAATCTGTAATTACATTGAGTCTATACTTTTCACAAAGTGCATCCGACAATCTTCTCATTTTGTCATAGTCAGAATGCTTATTTAAAAATCTTTTGTACGTTGTCCATGAAACAGAATTTATAACAAAGTGATTATGAAAATGTTTCTTATCTGTATGTGTGCAGACCAATACCTCAAAATCATCTCCCCACATCTGATGGGCAAGTTCTAATCCAATTTGATGTGCTGTTTCAGCTGTAACCTCCCCTGGTAGAAAAGACTGATACGCATGAAATGCTAGAACACCATCCTCCTTGTGTGCATTCCTTTTTGTCTGTTCCATTTGCTGAAGAACAGTTGAGGGATGACAATTTAAACCACTGACATAAAGTTGTCTTTCAGTTTTATCATCATTGACAGCATAATCAATAACATTCTCAAGTCCTTTATATTCATAACCACTATCCGTTTCTTTTGTCTTAAGAGGATTGGAAGCATAATTTAAAACCCTGTCCAAATTATCCTTAACTGCCCATATACTTGTTGTAGCCATTTTACTTTTCCATCCTTGTAGGTTCAGTAACATTGTTTAATATTAATTGAACATTTTTTTCAAGTTCTGAACAGTTTCTCTTATATTTTAAAATATCAATTGTTCCAGTTTTATAACCAATAACTGCAATCTGATTTAAGTTATTACCTATCATTCTTAACTGCTTAATAATTTCTTTAACATCATCACTGATTCTTGGTGCTGGAACATATCCACTTATCAATGTACGAATATATTCTTCTCTTGACAGTCCTGTTTTCTTAACACATTTATTTAAATTTTCTAATTCAATCAAAGACAATCTTACTTTTATCTCTTTATTTCTTTTGATCTTGTTCAATTTTATCTACTCCATTTCCTGCAGGGTCTTAGGGATTGTCCCTAACAAGCTGACTTTGGGTACAAAAGTCCTTGCTTGCTACAAAAGTCATCAACAGGATAATACTTCTATTTAATGAATTTATTATCCTGCTGGAAAACTATCTTTCCCTGTCAAAAAGTTTTTTCTTGACTTCAAGAACATCAAATCTTAAATCCGTTATATTTTCATCATTAAGTATTACATCTTCATTTTTATACTTTTCTCTTACAACATTAATTGCCTCATTTTTGAAATGAGCCTTTACTGTTTCTTGATGCTGTAATACTTCTGTAATTTCAACAACATATTCTTTCATCATTTTCTCCTTGTATAATAAAAGGTCACGAATTTGATCCATGACCTTCCTATCTACTATATTCTTCTTTTTGCTTAAATTTTCTTATTAGAACTTCATTGACATCTTTCATTTTTTTAGGTCCTTTATCATAGATTTGATAACTTTTACCTAAAAGATAATTGATCTTTGCAATACTGTTTTTTCCTGCCTTATCATTATCCAAATATAGATTTAAAACTTTAATTTGAGGATTGATTTCTAAAAATTTACCTAAGGCAATAGGCAATTCACTTTCCTCAATAGAATTGCCTATTGCTGTTACTCCTGATAAAGAAAGATAATTGTTCTTCTTCCAATTTCTTTTATGCAACTTCTCTAAAGTTTGAAAAGACATAAGGTCAATTGCACTTTCAAAGATATTTAAAACATCACTTTCTTTATTCACCAATTGAAAACTGTATTCCTTATTACTGTTAAATACGTCTATCTTCCAATCACCATCTGTTGCTCTTTTTGAAGCATAACGTTCTATTCCTTTTTCATCATATCCTACAAAGACAACAGAGTGATCATAACTACACTCATAGATCATTCCCTTTTGATAATAAAATTGAATAACTTCTTTATCAATTTTTCTTTTATTTTTTAGATAGTACATCATTTTTTTATTATCTTTTGAAACGGGTGGCAATTTGAAAATACCATTGTTCGTTTTTGAACATTTGTTTACATGATAAACAGGAGGACTATCTCTTATACATTTATCAACATATTTTACAGCCTCATAATAGTTCATACCTTTAACATCCATTAAATAACTGATTGCACTTACCCCACCTTTTCCTTGAGAAAACCATATCCACTTTCCATTAGAGATAACCAAAGAGGAATGCGTTGCCGTTCGGTATTCTTTTTTTCCAGATTTAACAAGTTCACTTGGTTCATAATTATACAGATAAGTAAATACATCCAACTTTTGTAATTCTTGTGCCTCCTCATCTGTGTAAAACTTATTTGACATACTTATCGCATCCTATTTACTTTTGATTTACGATCAACACCTGTATCGTTTTTTTGAACAGAAGTATCTGGAATATTTTCTTTCTTATCTAAATCAAGTTCTTTATTGATTTTGGACAGTTTCTTTAAGGCATTATTCAATTCATCTTCTTTTTCAAATGGCTTTTTTACTTCAAGTTCAGCATTATGCAACTGTTGCAATGTATTTTGAAGAAGTTCCTTTTCCACTTTTAAACTTTTTGGAATATTTTCAATAGCATTATCAATTCTTGTAAGATTCCCATAAACATCATTTCCTAATTCAACAGGATAATAAAGTTCTTTCTTTAAAGACATGATGTAATATTGACTTAAACTGTTGAACTGAATGTATAAATCAAATCCTCTGTACTCCCCAATATGTTTTTTATCCTGACCATCATATTCCTTACAGGCAAGAAGTATTGCATTTCCCGCCTGTTTTTTATCCACTATCAACATATCCTTGATTTTTATTTGCTGAAACTCTTTTTGAGGTTTCAAATCTTTTATATCATTTTCTAACCCTTCAATCCTTGTCTTAATGGATTTAATCTTTTGTGGATAATATTTAATAATTCTATCTTCTAAATCATATTTTTGAGAGAGATAGTTTGCTTTGGCAAGCTTTAGTTTGGATACTTTTGTATCAAGCTCCATCTTTTCTTTCACTTTGGGATTTCCACTCGCTAGTGCCTTGATCTCTGCATAAGAAAGTGAAGCCTCATCTATATCTTCTGCACTTCTTACAGGAGATTTGCTTGTCATAATTTGCCCTATGAATTTTTGTTTATTTTCAACCAACTGATATAGATAAGCATCAAATGTACCTTCTGTTACATAACGATAAATATAAACATCCTTATTTCTATTTCCTTGTCTTACGATTCTTCCTGCACGTTGCTCCAAGTCCGAAGGTCGCCAAGGACAATCCAGATCATGTATTGCTATCAAGCGTTCTTGTACATTTGTTCCAGCTCCCATTTTACCTGTCGAACCTATCAGAATTCTTACTTTACCTTCTCGTACCTTAGAAAAGAGTTCTTTCTTTTTAGCATCTGTTTTTGCGTTATGGATATATGCAATTTCACTTTCAGGAATTCCTTCTTCTAATAGTTTATTTTTAATTTCATCGTAGACATTGAATGCATCATTACGAGGAGTAGACATATCACAAAAGACAAGCTGTGTACTTTTTTCTTCCACTGTTTCATGATATATCTTCAATATATTTTTAATACAGGCATTGACCTTGCTATTTTTATTTTCTGGTAAAAGTTCATTGATAAGCCTTTGATCAAGTGCCAATTTTCTTCCATCGTTCGTAATTTTAAGCATATTATCCTCATGAGGATCAACTGTTCCATCTCTAATTTTTTGAGCACGTTCACCTAAACTTTCAACAAGTTCTTTTTGAATGTCAGAAGGTTTAACTGCTACATTTTGGTAATGAGCATTAGGAACAGGAAGATTCAACATATCAGCCGTCTTAATATCTGCTACTTCCTTGAACATATTAATCAATTCAGGAAGATTGAAGAATTTAGAAAAACGAGTCTTCATTCTGTATCCAGAACCTTCAGGGGCAAGTTCGATACTCGTGCTTGTTTCTCCAAAAGTAGAAGCCCAACAATCAAAATGCTGAAGATTATGCTTAACTAGAGTAGAATACTGTAAATAACGCTGCATCGTATACATTTCCGTCATCGAGTTGGAAATAGGTGTTCCAGTTGCGAAAACAACCCCTTTTCCTCCTGTAATTTCATCCAAATACCTACACTTCAAATAAAGATCTGAAGATTTTTGTGCATCTGTTGTAGAAAGTCCTGATACATTATTCATCTTTGTAAATAGAAAAAGATTTTTATAAAAATGTGCTTCATCAACAAAAAGACGATCCACTCCTATTTCTTCAAAAGTAATTAGATCGTCTTTTCTATCATTCTTATTCAGTTTTTCGAGTTTTGCTTTTAATCCCTTCTTGGTTCTTTCTAACTGTTTGATTGTAAATCTTTCTCCATTATTTGCTTTTAAAGAACTTATTCCATTTGTAATTTCTTCAATTTCATTTTCAATATTCATCTTCTGCCTTTCAATTGACATGGGTATTTTTTCAAATTGTGAATGTCCTATGATGATAGCATCATATTCACCAGTTGCCATTTTAGAAAACAACTTTTTTCTATTTTTCTTTTCAAAATCTCTTTTTGTTGCAACTAGAATGTTGGCACTTGGATAGAGTTGTAAAAATTCTGCTCCCCATTGCTCAACTAAATGGTTAGGAACAACAAGCATCGGCTTTTGTGCTAAACCTAATCTTTTTAATTCCATACATGCTGCCGTCATTTCAAAAGTCTTCCCTGCCCCCACTACGTGAGCAAGAAGAACATTTTGACCATAAAGAATATGTGCTATGGCGTCTTTCTGATGTTTTCGTAAAGTAATTTCAGGATTCATTCCTGGAAACTCTAAATGATCACCATTATATTCACGGGGTCTTATGCTGTTGAATAATCGATTGTAAATCTGTGTTAATTCTTCACGTCTTTGAGGATCTTTCCAAATCCAATTATTGAAGCTTTCTTTGATCGTATCCTGTTTTTGTTGAGCAATCATCGTTTCCTTTTTATTAAGAATTGCTTGTTTATTACCGTCATCATCATATTCATAATCAAATATTTTTGTCTGTTTCAAATTAAGACAATCTTCCATCAATCTATATGCGTTTGCTCTTGAAGTTCCATAAGTCTTATCCGCTTTTACGCTTTCTTTATCCATATTCTTTGCACTGATATTCCAATTAGCATTATAAGAAGAATAAGAAAGCTTCGTATAGTTTCTTACCCAGCTAGGTGTATCAAGTAATTCATAAAGAAACTGCTGATAGATTTCTACTGGAATCCAAGTTGCCCCAAGTCTGACCTCGATTTCACTGGCTGTAAGTTCTTTAGGCATTGCCTTTTCTAAAGCATCCACATTCTTTTGATACTTTGGATCAATTGCTGCTGACATTTTAGCTACTTCTAATTTTTCTCTGATATTTCCACTAAGGTATTCATCAGCTATTACATATTCTTCCTGTTCTTCATTTAAAACACTAGGGACTTTAAATATGATACCATCTAAATCTTCTTTGATTTTTTCATTACTTATGCCCGTCAATTCACTCATATAATTAATGTCGACTTTTGCTTTTTCACTTAAAGACACCATCAATGCCTCATTAGCTGTAGCAACATTGTTAAACTCTTTCTTTTTACGAATCGTTCTTTGAGTAAACATGGCTGCTTTAGATTTTAAAGTTCCATCTTCATTTAAATTTTCTAAAGAACATAAAAGATAGAACGAACTGTCTTCTCTAAATGCAATTGTATTACCTCGACTGTTGAGCAAACCATATGCTTGAGTAAAAACATCATAGTAATCATTCAATTCTCTTTGCTTTTTAGCAATCATTTCCTCTGGATAATCTTCACTTTGATAGGTAATCAAATCTCTGACAGTATCACGTATTCTAATCATGCCTTTTATTCTTTTAAATGTTGTATCACCAACATCAACTTTATTCATTAAAGAATTTTCTCTGTAATAGACCTTATCACCTATAACAGTATAGGAATAATTTCTTATTTGTGGATCAGCAGGTATGCTTTCAATCTCATTTGCATTTTCTTCCACAATATCAACTTCATCTATGTGACCTTTGATATTATAGATGGCTTTCCCCAATGATTCATTGAAAGGTTCATCATATCCTACGACCGTTATATCCTCTCTGCCATACATTGCATGAGTTTTTTCAATTGTTCCTAAGATCATTTCAGGGTGATCAATATAATATTGATTGATGACATATCCTTCTTCTGTTATCCCTGTTGAAACCCAATCATCATCTTTTAAAACAGGACGCTCTCTTTTTTGAAGAAATAGAATATCACTAACCGCTTTTGTATCACCAAAAGCATCATTAGGTAAACGAATGGCACCTAAAAGTTCACATCTTTCATTGATATATCTTCTTACATTACTGTTTCTTTTATCCATTGTATAACGTGAAGTTACAAAAGCAATAATTCCATTTGGTCTTACCTTGTCGATTGTTTTTGCAAAAAAGTAATCGTGAATATTGAAATTCAGCCTATCATATTTTTTATCTACGACCTTAAAGTTTCCAAATGGCACATTTCCAACAGCTACATCGAAAAAACTATCTGGTAACTTAGTTTCCTCATAACCTTCTATTGCAATATTTGAATTTTGATAAAGCTGTTTTGCAATACGACCACTGATCGAATCCAACTCCACACCATACATCTTTGAATTATTCATTTCATCTGGAAGCATACCAAAGAAATTTCCAATACCACATGATGGTTCTAAAATATTACCATGTCTGAATCCTAAATTGTTCAATGCCTTATAGATACTTTCGATAACAACAGGTGAAGTATAAAAAGAAGTCAATGTTGACTCTCTTGCACTTTTATATTCTTCCTCACTCAATAGTGATTTGAGTTCAAGATATTCATTAGCCCAGTTCGATTTACTTTTATCAAAAACATCTGCTAATCCTCCCCAGCCAACATATCGTGACAAAATATCCTGTTCATCTTTTGTTGCATTTCTTCCTTGTTTTTCTAAAGAAAAAAGCAGTCTGATTGCTGCTACGTTATCGTTGTATCTTTCTTTTGGAGTTCTTTTACCTAAATCTTTATCCATAATTTGATAATTTATCTTTTCAGATTGAACAGGATCAATTGAAACATCTTCTTTTTGGATCTTATTTGAAACAGTATAATTATAATTATCTGCGAACTCCTTTACTAAAGAATAAGGCATGTCAGTATAAACAATAAAAGAGCTATCATAATCTATATGATAAATCTCTCTTTTGTTAATGCTATCCTTAAATACCTGCTCGGATTCAACTATATAATTTTTTTCTAAAAGTCTATCAAGCCATTGATTTGCATAATTTTCTAAATCATCTTTTGTTGATAAAGCATCTTTATTTTTAGTATCAGAAGAAATTTCAATATCAATTGAGTCATTTTTATATGAAATTGGCTCTAACACTTCTTTTGAAAAATCAACTTTAAAAGTCATATAAGGCTCACTTACTTCTATACCATTTTCCTCATAATAGTGGAACATGTCTATTGTTTTTTCATCATGATCATATAAAATCATTAAAGGATCATCATTGTCACTTGTAGTTATCATGTTACAAAAACCAGAAACTTCATTCATAATACGTGGTACCATTTTTTTCATTTTTTCAAACAACTTACTATTTTCTTCATTTTCTTTATTGAAAATATCATTAGATATTGAATAATCTTCATAAGTTCTATCAATCAAATAATCAACAAGCGAATTTCTAAACTCATCATCATTAAGATATCTGTTATAAAAATCAGGATCCTTCGTTTCATAAGAAGGCATAATAGAAATCAATTCTTCTCGAATATAATCTTCTGCCTCTTCATCTGTTGTATCACTATCACGTAATGCGGGATAAATCATAGAACGTTTAATTTGATCTTCAAGGTCAGGAAGGTACCTCTTAATGATTGTATGGTTTGAACTATCAATGTTAATATCTTGAACTTCCTGTGTTATTGGTTTTAACAAATGGTCATTTAATGGGTTTTCTTTTAACAATTTGAGAAAATCATCTTTAGAATAATATTCTAAAAACAATGGGAAGCTTTCATCCTGTAAAGTTATTTCATTACCACTTTCAATAATTTTGTATTCTGTTGCTCCAACATATACGCTGTCTCCCAAGTTCCATTGATACTCTTTTGGAATATTTTCATTCTGTAAATCATCAGAAGATTCAGGGATAAGACTTTGATTAATACTTTTCCTTTCATATTCGAGTTGATGTTGAAGTTGATTTTGCAAGAATGTTGGATAATATTCTTTTTCTTTTTTATTAAGATATCTGTCAAGCTGAATAAGTTCATCTATCCTTTTAGCAACCTTATCCCATTTTAAAGTGATTTTGATTTCATCTTTTCCAATCTCACGATAACGACTTAAACTCATTCCCTTAGCATCATAATTGACATTTATAAAACCTACTGCAGGAGAACTTCCACCCTCTCCATATTCTTTTTTTAGAAACTGAACCTTTTCTTTCAATGTAGTATTTTTTGAAAACATTTGATTGATTCGGTATTTGCCTTCTTCAAATCCACTTCCACGAGTCAATACTCTATCTATTTCCTGTTGTGAAAAATAGATTCCATTTTCAAAATTTTGAATATTCTCATATACTACATTTTTTTGTTCCTCCAGTGATGGAATCTGTATATCTGGTGCAAAATATCGAGATAATATCATGCCATCAATTTCTTTAGCAACAAAATTCCATGAATAATCATAAGAAACAACTTGATTATCAAAAGTTCCTAAATAAATATGCAACCCATCATCTAATCTGTCATATCCAAGAATGACATCATCAACTTTCCATTCTCTTATACTGTCAGGATATATACGCTGAACATATTCACAACGTTCTTCATCATTGTCATGTATTTGAAAAAACTCAATGATTTTTCCTGCAGATTCTAAAAGTTCATCGTTATACTGAAAAACATGATAAAAGACATTCGCATTGATGATTTTGTTTTCATATGCCCTTTTTAATCCTGATTCATTTTCATAAGGCGATGTAAGATATTCATCTTTTTCTATAATTTTTGCAAGATAACTTTGAAGTTGAAAAAAAGACAAGTACGATTTGCTTTTCATATTCAAGTAGTTACCACTCCATACATCCAATCCATCATTTCTTTTTTTATATCCAAGATAACTATAGTCATAATGTTCTGGACACCTAAATGTTTGAACAAGCGTATCATCATAACATTCTTTTAAATAATTTGCCCTTTCAATTTCATCTGTATGCTCATGAAAATACTGAATAATTTCTTCTTTGCTATGTTGTAATGAAACATCTTCTCTTAAGAGTTGAGGTAAATCACTTAAATCAAAGGGTGGTAATACATTATCGCCACCCTTTTCCTTATCGACTTCTTCAATTCCTAAATCTAATTGTAGATTATTTCCTTCAGAATGATTTCTTCCGCTGTTTTTTGAAGGTTGTTCATATGCTGTACCCATTCCATCTGATGTATCTCCTTGTTTGGTGCTGGATTTTTCGTTAACAATTCCTTCATCAACATTTCCATCATTTCGTTTGCCTTCTTCTCTGTTTCTATTAAGTAAGAGTTCAGTTGATTCCTTACTCGAAGTGAAAAGAGAATTTCTGGCTGCTGTTCCTTCAGATACTTTTTCTTCATCATTGCGTATTTTCCTAAAGGTATCTCCTTGTCTACTGTCAAATTGGGCATTTGATAATCTCCCACTGTTGAGTATGTGATTTGTTCCATTGATAACACTCCCTTCATTTTTCTCAATTTTATCATCTACTAAACGATTGTTATTTTCAAATGTGCGATTTTGAATTATCAATTCTTTTGTAATACGAGAAATCACATTTAAAAGTGAATTACTTTCTTCCTGAAAGGAATTACCTATTACTCCCAACATTTCAGGTGTATTAAAAAGTTCTATTGATATAAAATCATCCGCTTCGAAATAAAATTTTGTTTCAATATCACACCTGCTCATTAAACTGTAGGCAACTGAATTTTCTAAAAGATTTCTATAAAGATTCTTTAGTTCATTTTCCTCATAGCTTTCTAGCAAAGAACCGTCTTTTAATTTCATCAACCTTTTAAAATAATCATCAACATAATAGCCTGTCTGTTCCTTTGCAATTTCTTTGATGAAACTTCCTAAATCCTCGTTATTTGAAGTCATATCAAATTGTTTTGCAATTTTATCTATCAATTGTTTATGAAACGACTCTTTTACACTCCATAAATGAAGTTCTCTATTACGTGGACTCCTTGTATCAGCAATATCAAAAACATATCTTATTTTTGTATATCGACCATCATCATCTATAAGAGCTATACCTTTTGAACCTTTTTTGATCCACCTGTTCATCCTGTTATTCCATGTTTCAAAGTCCGTACAGGCTTTTGCATCAGGTCTTTGCTGATAGATCAATAGTTGGTTGGTAAAATTAAAATTATAAAGATAGCCGGATGTTTTTAAAAATGAAAGCCATAATTCTTCACTTTGAATAATATCATGACATGATTTTTCAAGAAGTTCATATAATGTATCTAGTTTATTCATTTCATCTCACCTACCTTTCTTGATTTATTTTATTTTTTCTTAAAAAGTTCCTTTTTCTACACAGATTCTGCTCAAGTAAATATTTTGAACGTTTCTCCATATCCTTATATGCTTCTTCATAATCATTAAAATAATGTCCTGTATAAAATCCATATTTTCTATTTCCATTTGTTTCCCAAGTAACAAATTTAGCTGGAGATGTAGGACTGTATCCTATAACAATCGAATCATCATTGATATGCATTTCCTGAATGATTTCATACGAGCCATTTTTTTCATGATAGAATTTTGAAATATCTATTTTATTAAGACTCAATAAGAACATTGTATTTTCTGTAATATCTTTCCGCTTACAAAAATCAAAATAAAGATTCATTCCTTTTTTATGAATAAGAGTTTCATGATTTTCTTTAGAATAGCGCCAAATAGCGTAATGAACATTCAACGGTGCATAAAGCAATTCATATTCTCTTTCTAAATCACTAAACAAAAACAAATCTGGATTGAAGTTAAAATAATCAAGATTCTGTGTATGATTTCGACCATCGACAATATCAAGTTGGATAGTGCTTTTTGTATGTTTATTTACAGCAACTGCACGAACGATATCATCTTTATTTTTAAGGATATACTCAACTGAATAATTACATTTGGTCTGTTTATCGATTATTTCTTGGCAAATCTCTTTTATTTGTAATTCTTTCACTTTTTATCTTCCTTTCTATCAAATGAAAAAAGGGAGAAATTTCTCCCCTTCATTTTCTGTCTAATCTGTTTCAGATGTCTGATTTGAATATATATTTTTAAACCAGCAACTCCAAAAAGAATAAGAAGTGAAGCTAAAACCGAACAGACATTATTTGTCATTCTTTTCTCCATATTTTCTTTTTGCATAGAAACATACGATCAAACCTAAAGCAAACATTCCCATTGCAACATAGAAACTGATATTACTATCATCACCTGTTTTTACAACAACAGGTTTTGCTTCATCCTTCATAACTACTTTTTGAACTTCTCCTGTATCAAAAATTGTAAATTCAACATCACTTGCAACATTGTAGCCTGCAGGTGCTAAATCTTCATGAAGCACATAAGTTTTTGAAACAGTTAATCCTT
>OGYX01000182.1_pt1 | contig 45421 bp, 35 predicted proteins | sample 1576601 | NCBI WGS metagenome assembly OGYX01 (sample SAMEA3541561, study PRJEB24748) | human gut metagenome | biome: human gut; feature: human-associated habitat; material: faeces | place: China | collected 2012 | reverse complement strand
AGCACGAAACAATCCGTTGGCATCATTGTTGGGGGCTTTTGACCCCAACATCATTTTATTCTATCCAACTTCTTCAACAATGTAAAGTCCCAGCCACCTTGTCATTGACCGGAAATTAGTGTTATAATTTAAGAAAATCAGATTTACGGAGGAAAATAGAATGGAAAAGGAATCTGCAAAAATCATCTTAAGTGCTGATAGTACCTGTGATCTTGATACCGAGTTAAAAGAGCGTTACCATGTGCATTACTTTCCGCTCCATATCATCCTGGACGGTCATGACTATAAGGACGGCATCGACATCACTCCGGAAGAGATTTTCCAGAAATATTATGATGAAAAGATTCTTCCCAAGACGGCTGCTGTAAACGTTGCAGAATATATTGACCATTTTGAGCCATGGGTCAGAGCCGGTTACGAAGTCATTCATATCAATCTCGGCAGTTCCCTCTCCAGTGCCTATCAGAATTGCTGTATTGCGGCTGAAGAACTCGGACATGTCCATGTCATTGACAGTTGCTCTCTTTCCAGCGGAACAGGACTCCTTGTCCGTGATGCCGGAGAAATGATCCGTCAGGGAATGTCCGCTGATGCAATCGCCGATGTTCTCCGTCAGCGTACAGAGAAGTGTCATGCCAGCTTTATTCTGGATACCCTTACTTTTCTTCATGCCGGCGGGCGTTGCTCCTCCGTAGCTGCACTGGGTGCCAACGTACTAAAGTTAAAGCCGTGTATTGAGGTAAATAATGCCGACGGCAGTATGAAAGTCGGTAAAAAATATCGTGGTTCACTGGATAAGGTTCTCGTAAAATATGTAAAAGATCAACTGGCCGCACATCCAGATATCGATCCGTCTTTTATCTTCATTACACATTCGGGAATTGCTGCAGAATATATCCATCTTGTAAAAGAAGCCCTCAAAGCTGAAAAAGACTTCGCTGAGATCCATGTGACAACTGCCTGTTGTACGATTTCAAGCCACTGCGGTCCAAATACCCTTGGTATTTTATTTGAGACAAAATAATTTTTAGGAGCATAAATCATGAATAATCAGACAACCAACCCCGTATTTCACGGAAGTGACATTGAAAAGATCAGTGCCTGTTACCATATAAAAAAAGAAGCTATCGTCAACTTTGCCGGAAATGTAAATCCGCTTGGACTTCCTGCCTCTGTAAAAGAAGCGGTCGCCACCCATGCAGATTTATTTTCCAGTTATCCTGACCGCGAGTATCTGTCTCTGCGTAATGTTCTTTCTAATTATTGTGATGTTCCTGCCGATTATATTCTTCCGGGAAATGGATCCAGTGAACTGATTGCTTTGCTGATCGAAGCTCGTGCCCCAAAGCATACTCTGATTCTCGGTCCTACTTATTCAGAATATTCCAGAGAACTCACCTTTTCCGGAAGTACTCAGGATTATTACCATTTGCAGGAGACTTCTGACTTCAGACCAGATCTGGATGATCTTTTCCATACTCTCTCGGATGGATATGATTTTCTCATTATCTGCAATCCAAATAACCCGACTTCTTCCGCTATTTTTCGGGATGAATTAAAAGAATTACTTGCATTTTGTAAACGGAAAAATATCTTTGTAATGATAGATGAAACTTATGTTGAATTTGCACCGGATATTTCAGCAATTACTGCTGTTCCTCTTACGAAGCAATTTTCCAATCTGATGATACTCCGGGGAGTTTCCAAATTCTATGCCGCCCCGGGAATGCGGTTCGGATATGGAATCACCGGGAACAGTGAATTTCTGAAAACCATGCGTGAAAAACAGATTCCATGGTCACTGAACAGCCTCGGTGCTTTCGCCGGAGAAATGCTTTTTCAGGATCACGACTATTATCAGCAGACCCGAAACCTGATTCTTTCCGAACGTCAGAAGATGTACGAAACCATAAAAAAACTCCCAACTTTCAAAATTTATCCGGCCTATGCCAACTTCCTGCTGGTAAAGATTCTGAAAGACGGGGTTACCTCTTTCGATGTATTTGAACGTTGCATTCAAAAGGGACTTATGATCCGGGACTGCTCTTCTTTCCAGTGCCTGGAGGGTGAATATGTACGGTTCTGTATTCAGATGCCGGAAGAGAACCAGCGTCTGCTCGATCTTTTGCAAACAATCTGACTCAATGGCTGGATCTGTGATTAAGGCTTTATAATTGCTTTTAAATCACATGATGATTCAGCCATTTACGATTTCTGAACCGGATCGTAAAGATCACTCCTCTCAATGCCCAGTCACTGAACATACCGATCCATACTGCGATTGGTCCAAAGCCAAAGACTCTGGCAAGAACAATAGAGAGTGTCACCCGGCATAACCACATCGTAAGCATTGAAACTGTCATTGTAAACTTCACATCCCCGGCTGCCCTGAATCCATATGCCGGAACAAAAGCCATGACCCAGATCAATGGCTTTACAATGGTTATGCACGTTACCATAAAAATACACATTTTTGCACTTTCAGGCTCCATACCTCCAAAATAGGTAATCGGACGAACTAAAGCATACAAAAGCAGACAGGATGCAATGATCACTACTTCGGAAACAATACATAATTTCTTTACATAATAAACGGCCTCCTCCTTTCTTCCTGCTCCAAGAGTTTCCCCCACAACGGTCATAAGACCGATTCCTATTCCGATTCCCATAATTCCGTTCAAATTTTCAATGATACTCGCCATTCCCTGTGCAGCGATAGCCGCAGTTCCCATCAGCGATACAGTCGACTGGATCGCAAGCTTTCCAAACTGGAACATACTGTTCTCCACCCCCGACGGCACACCAATCCTCAGGATTCTTTTAATTTCATCCCAGTCAGGCCGGATGGTAAAATACTTTCTCAACTGGATCTCCAACTGTGGATTCCTCAGTTTTACCAACACTGTAACCATACTGAACATACGTGCCAGCATCGTTGCAGTTGCCGAACCTGCAACACCCCAATGGAACACCCATACAAATAACAGATTCAGAAGAATATTCAGGATATTTGAAATAACCGAGATCAGCATCGGCAGACGACTGTTCTCCTGTGCCCTCAGGATGCACGATCCATCATCATATAATGCGATAAATGGATACGAGATTGCAGAAAAGAAAAAATACTTTTTGGCATTCACCATAACCGCACTCTCTACTTTTCCAAAGATCAGTGCCAACATCGGACCATTGAATAAAAGACACATTCCAGCAATCACCGCCGACAATACGAACGTAATGAAAACCAACTGTCTTGCTGCCCCCTGTGCATGCTCCTTTTTTCCACATCCAAGGTAATGGGAACACACAACTGTTCCACCTGATGCCAGTGCAAAGAAAGCCTGAACAATCAGGATATTGATCGAATCTACCAGTGAAACTGCTGAAATCGCTGCTGAGCCGAGATTGCTGACTACCAGTGTATCCACAGTTCCCATAAATGAATTAAGGAGCTGATCTACTGCCAGTGGAATTAGAAGTGCAGCTAGTTTTTTATTGTCAAATAAATGATTTTGTTGCGTGGTTTCATTCATTTTACTCACTTCCTTTGTATTTCACTCATCCTATTATCTCGACTTCACCAAATGCTTTCAGGAACTGCTTCACTCCGTATCCGTCAAACTCTGCCTCAACCATCAGATCATCTTCCGATCTTAACACTCCGACACCATACTTCGGATGCCTTACCTGCACCACCGCCTGTATGCCAGCCCGCATGTCAGCCTGTTCCTGTTGATCTTCCGGTTTTACTTCCTGCCGAAGTTCTTTCTGCTCTTTTTCCTGAACTTCTTTCTGAGCTTTTTCCTGAACTTCTTTCTGAGCTTTTTCCTGAACTTCCTTCTTTAACTGCTGCAGGTTAGCCCATCTTTCTTTTTCATCCGGCATTCCCTCCAACAGCTCCTGCGGAATCATTTTCAGATAACGGCTTTCCTCACCCGCTATCCCCGGTTCACCCGGATTCGTATACCAGGAAAGTTCCAACCGGTTCTTTGCACGGGTAATCCCCACAAAAAACAACCTTCGTTCCTCTTCTTCCTGTTCATAATTTTTTGAATGAAGCGGGATCAGACCGGGATTCACACCAATCAGAAAGACCGTATCAAATTCCAGACCTTTGGATGCATGCAGCGTCATAAGCTGTACTGCATCTTTCCGGTCTTCAAGATTCATTTCTGCTCCTACTTCTTTTTCTCCTGCTTCCATCTTTAATCCATAAAGCTCTGAACTATTCAGAAATTCCCTCAGATGCCCCCGGAAATCAATCGAACCGCAATATGAACATAACTGCTTTAAAAAGCCCTTTATTTTTTTAACATTTTCAGTATAGCACTCCACCGTAGGACGCAGGAACTCTTTTAAGTGAAAATATTCAAAGATTTTCTGCTCTTTTTCACCTTCTTTCATGAATTTCCCAAAGTTATCCACTACCCATGCCTGAAATCCGGTCATCTGTTCATAAAGCAGACTCTCGGACAGCTTTTTCTCTTTTATGATTTTTTCTGCCTTTTTCCGCGTCATTCCAAACTCGCCAAATTCTTTATCTGCGACTGCTGCAATCCCGGACTGCTCATCCAATGGATTTACACAGAATCTCAATACTCTGACAAACCAGTTCAATACCGGAATATCATGTAGGCTCTTTTTTACGGAAACTTCATATGGAATCCCCTGACGTTCAAACACTTTTGCAAGCACATCCGCCTGACGCCGTAACCGATAAAACACCGCCATCTCCCGATATGTCAGTCCCTGCTCCTTCAGCTCTCTTATCCGCAACGCAAGTTCCTCTGCCTCCTGAAAAGGATCATAATAATTAACAATTTCGATCTTTTCGCCTTTTTCTCTGCTCGCCCGGATCTGACTGCCAAACTGAAGGAAACGATTCGCTGCTCCCAAGATCAATGCATTAGAACGGTAATTCACCGGGAGAGAATATTCTTTCGCCTCAAATCGGTGCTTTAATAAAAAGAACATATTCTCTCCTGTCCCACGCCAGCTATAAATCACCTGATTCGGATCTCCTACTGCAAACAGCTTCGTCTCCCTGCCTTTCAAAGCCTCCAGAAATTCCATCTGCATCTTATCACTGTCCTGCACTTCATCGACAATGATCCACTTAGGGATAAAAGCATCCTGCTCTTTCAATAAAAGCGTACTGACACGCAGCAAATCCGAAAAAGTCATCTTATTCTGCTTCTTTTTTTCGGATTCAATTATTGGATACAATTTGAACAAATCATCTTTGTATCTCGGTATCGGTCGTCCTTCAAGATACCATTGATATTCCTGCTCCAGCCGCTTCTTCAGGCGGTTCTTATATTTTATTTTCAATCCGTATTCTGCGATCAGAGTTAATGCAAGATCTTCTTCTTCATCCGGTGCCATGACAGTAAAATCTTTTCTCCATCCAGCTTTTTCAACTTCCAGCTTTTCTCTTAGCATCCATAGAGCTACACTATGAAATGTACCAAATCCATCCAGCCTTGGTTCTTCGTCATTTTTTTCTTTTTTTAAAAACTTTTCTTTTGCTATGAGTCGTTCTTTTATCTCATCTGCTGCTTTATTTGTAAAAGTCAGAACAATCATTTCTTCCGGCTGTATCTGCTTCACCTGATATAAATACAGTATCTTTGCGATCAGAACAGTTGTCTTTCCGCTTCCGACATTTGCATTCACAACACATGCCGGACTCTCATCAAGAACTGCTGTCATCTGATAGGGATTCAGGAAACTCCATTCTTCTTCAAATTTCATCTTTTCCATACCTTCGATTTAGTTTTCCACGGATCTTTTTCACCCGCTCCCAATCTGTCTCTGACTGAATCTCAATCTTCATATCTGCCGGACAGATCGCATACGAACGGAGCAGACGCTCTACTTCCCGCAGATTCTCCCATTCCTGCAGCCATCCTTCATAAAATGAATTTTCAACCTGCAGGATCAGACGCTCCTCTTTTACTTCCACTTTCTTTACCATACTTAAAAACGCAGCTCCCGATTCTCCGCTCTTTTTTAACTTCTCACAGAACTCATCCCATTTTTCTTCCAGCATTTCAAATGAATATTCTTTCTTTATTCCCGGTCTGTTCATCTCTGACAATTCTGACTGCTTTGATATAGATACCGGAGATTCACTCTCTTCTATAAAATTCTTCAGCCCCCACAGCACTGTCTTTTTATCCAGTGTATAATTTCCTACGCAGACCGGACATCCGTCCTTACACGGACAATGTTCAACCTGCTCGATTGACTGATGAATGATCTGTTCCGTCAGATCATAAATTTTCTCAGCATAACCAAGACCGCCTTCATACTTATCATAAATAAATAAGGATACCTTTCGTCCTCTTTCTGCTCCGGGAATCAACGCATTATTTGAAAGAATCACTCCGATGTCATCTTTTTCTGTCATTGTCACCATCATAGCTGTATTCTTGATTGCATAGGAAATTCCCTCAAAATGATTATTCAGAACAAGTTCTCCGCTTTGATCTGGCACAAGAAGCCTCTGGTATGTATCCACAATATTCTCCGGGATTTCAATCCAGGTACTCTCTGTATCGTAATCTTTCTGTAATGGCATCGTTAGCGACACATAGCCCAGATTCTGATGATTATGAAACTGAAGTTTCTTATACATCGAAATCACTTCATTTACGTTTATGTCACCAAAACATTTCTTTATTCTTTTAAAAGTTTCTTTTTGGAAGGTCTGCAAAATTCTTGTATCCTCTGTGCCGGATGGAACTGTATAATAATTTCCATAAAATGGTACTGCCAGTGCAGTTCTTGAAACCAGATCCAGCTTCAGCACCTCATACTTCTCACCGTCATGCAGATACACCGCTCCCGGGTGCAGCTCATGAAAAGCCTGCGACTCGTCCATCTCAGTAATTTCCTTTCCGATAAAAAGAGAGCCTTTCCTTTTCTCCTGCACATTTCTCAGATGCTCCATACTTGGATATACGATCAGCTTGTATCTCGTCCTGTCCATATTCCTGAGACTGTAATCTCCGGCAGGGAATGCCGGCCCTGCCCATGAAAAACGTCCCGCCAGACTTTTCAGTTCCTGTGCATTTAAAAGAACCGGGATGATCTCTCCCAAATCCGGGAACAACGCAACATCATCCAGAGACAGTGGCATCTCCGCTGCTGCCGCACGTATATGTGCAAGCTCGATCAGCAGATTGTCCGGATCTACGATTGCATTTTCACTTCTGCCTTCAAAAAGCCAGTCAGGTGAAATTGCAATATACTGATCGAACGGCTGATTCTCCACAATCAGATAATTGACACACCTCCTGCCACTTCTTCCCGCCCGTCCTGTCTGCTGCCAGAAAGAAGCTCTTGTCCCCGGATATCCTACCAGCACTGTACAATCCAGTTTTCCAATATCAATTCCCAGTTCCAGTGCATTCGTACAGATCAGGCCTGTCAGCTCTCCTGCCATCATCTTTCGCTCGATCTCACGCCGCTCCAATGGAGTATAACCTCCACGATACCCGGCGATTTTGTCCGTCTGCCCCTTTTCTCCCAAAAATCCGGCGTCCTCCAACCGGTCTCTCGATTCCTTTAAAATAACTTCCACCGCTCTTCGACTACGTGTAAATACAAGAAACTGTTCTCCCTTTTCCACAAGCTCCGGGATCAGCTCTTTCGCCACACTTGAAGCCGAATATCTTCCATATACTTTATCATTCGCTCCTTTTATCTCCGGTGGCTGCAGGATCTTGTATACCTTTTCCGGTGCCGGTGAGCCATCTCGCTTGATCAGCCCCGGGGTTATTCCACAGATCTTCTCTGCCAGCTCCACCGGATTTGCAATCGTTGCTGAACTGCATAAAAATTGTGGATTGGAATGATAATATCCGCAGATCCGTTTCATTCTCCGGAAAATATTGGCAAGATGCCCGCCAAATGCTCCTCTGTAGCTATGCAATTCATCAATCACGATATAATTCAGATTGGCAAATATAAAATCAAATCCATATTTACTGTGGTTAGGCAAGAAAGCTGCATTTAGCATCTCAGGATTCGTCAGGATAATATTCGCACTCTTCCTGACCCGGCTGCGTTCTGCAGGCATCGTATCTCCATCATAGACCCCTGCCGATATATGCCCCTCACCAAAATACTCCAATACAGGAGCCAATACCCGATACTGATCACTTGCAAGTGCTTTTGTCGGATAAATAAAAATCGCACGCGTCAGCGGATTTTCTAAAATTTTCTGCAATACCGGCAGCAAAAAGCTCAAAGTTTTGCCACTTGCTGTCGCTGTCGTGATGACCAGGCTTTCTCCTTCACCGGCCCTTACGAACATCTCCGCCTGGTGACTGTAAAGCCGGGAAATCCCCTGCGATCTGAGATAATCGCCAATCTCCGGTCTCATAGACTCCGGAAATGATACATACTCTGCTCCATGTGCCGGAATTACCTTTTCATATACAATAGAATCATTCTCTTTTTTTATCATTTCTTCATGCCGCCTTTACGAATGTATGTTCGTATTCATCATACCACAGATTTCTTTTCCATACAATCAGCAGAATGCTACATCTGCTTACGGACAACTGCATATTCATCACCATTTCTGTAAAACGGACACTGGAAATGACGATCTGTCATCAGACGGATATATTCATCTTCATCCATATTTTTATCACATACATAACTTTCATAGTCTTCATCATAAATATAATAAGTACAGCTCTCACAACTGACTCTCTCATTTCTGCTCATCTTTTTATTGCCTCCTTTTTCTATCCTTTAGTATAAGGACAAGATTCTAAAAAATCCAGTCGCATACTGCCCGGTTTCAGTTCTGTATATTTTTTATATTTTCATTTATTTTCTGTTAATTTAAATTATTTTTATTTTTTATCAGATTTTCTATTGACAAAACGTGTTTTGAGAGTTAATATATAGTCAACAAAAGAAAACGAACACTAAATAAAAGAAAAGGAGGTACGGACCACCAAAAACTTAAACTTAATCCAATAATCTAATGAAAGAGGTATAGACCAATGGGACATTAATTTTAATCTAGAACGAAATTTACGAAAGGGGTACAATCCAATGGGATAAAAAGTCTTTAACTTTAATCTGATATGAATTTTATGAAAGAGGTACAGACCGATGGGATGTTAATTTAATTCTAAGTAAGAACATAAGAACGAATTTTATGAAAGAGGTACAATCCAATGGGACGTTAATTTTTAAATAAAATTTCACTATTTGAGATAATAGTTTTAAATAGATATTAATTGAAGAAGGAGGATATTCCAATGGATGGAATAAATTGAAAGATCCACTGTATGACTTGTAGAAGCGTATGGTGGATTTTTCGTATGCTCTTTTTGCGATTATTCATGGATTTTTTGTATGCCCATTTTGGATTTTTTGTATACCCATTTATCCTTGACACTTCCGTATTTCAGCGATATACTCTCATATTTGACAGTTGATTAGTTAAAAAAGTGCCACAATCCTTGTAAATGCAAGGGGTGTAGCACTTTTTTCTGCATACACGAAATATAGTAATGTTTGATCTCCTCTTACTTTTTTTCTGATAAGTTGGAGGCTCAAGAAACTGTTTTGTTGCTCGGAAGGAAGATCTTTTTCTGGAAGGTTCCAGAACCCTTGTATAAATTAAATCAGATAAAATCGTATTAAGATCATACTCGAATTTATGTCGGCTTTTATATTTCAGTGTTTCAAGACGAGCCTGTTCATTTGCCCATTCAACAACTCCGTCATGATCCGTGTGGAGCTGTGCTGATAATTCAGCTAACGTACCTAATTTTCGGATGGTTTTGGAAGTACTTTTCCCATTGGCATTTGTATAGGATTGAGTGATATAAAAGGACTCAGAATTTTTTGATTTCAATGTGTCAAACTCCCGGGATCACAGTAGTCAGCCTTGCAATGCAACATATCATGCATGTATGGTAAAATATTGCTTTTTCCTATACATGAGGTGTATAATTTTCTTTGACTTTAAAAACATTTAGGAGAAAATCGTTATGGACATGAAATCAAATTCTCAGGCGATGGAGACAGAAAAGATCCCGTGCCTTCTGGCACAGCTTGCAATTCCTGCGGTTGTCGCCCAGATCATCAATCTTCTATATAACATTGTAGACCGAATCTATATCGGACACATTTCCGGTGTTGGAGCCGCGGCATTAACCGGCGTTGGATTATTTACACCGATCCTTATGCTGATCAACGCTTTTGCTATGCTTGCAGGTTCCGGTGGTGCTCCGCATGCTGCGATATCTATGGGAAAGAAAGATAATAAAACAGCTGAAAAAATCCTTGGAAACTGTTTTGCACTTCTCATCCTTATGGCTGTCATACTCACTATAGTCTTCTTTACATTTGCACCACAGTTGTTGACACTTTTTGGGGCCAGCGAGAAGACACTGCCGTACGGAGTAGCATATGCACGAATCTATATCCTTGGAAGTATCTTTGTCTTAATCGTGATGGGAATGAATCCATTTATTACAACACAGGGATTTGCCAAGATCAGTATGATGACTACTGTGATCGGAGCTGTGATCAATATCATTCTTGATCCGATTTTTATCTTCGTATTCCATCTCGGTGTAAGAGGTGCAGCACTTGCCACTGTTTTAAGTCAGGCTGTCGGTGCGATTTGGATCCTTCGCTTTTTATCCGGAAAGAAGACAATTCTTCATCTTAGAAAAGAAAATTTCAGATTGCAAAAGGACGTTATCTTACCATGCCTTGCACTTGGTATTTCCACTTTTGTCATGCTTTCTACAGAAAGTATTCTCTCCATCAGCTTTACTTCCAGCCTTTCAAGATACGGCGGTGACCTCGCTGTCGGAGCTATGACGATCATTACAAGTGTCAGCCAGCTTGCCACGCTGCCACTGCAGGGAATCTGCCAGGGCGGTCAGCCGATCATGAGTTATAACTTCGGTGCCGGCAATAAAGAGCGAGTTAAAAAAGCCTTCTTTACACAGTTTAAGGTTTGTACGATTTTCACCAGCTGTTTCTGGCTGATCATACTGCTGTTTCCTAAGCTGTTTGCAGGAATCTTTTCAAACAATACGGATCTGATCACTTATACTGCATGGGCACTGAGAATCTATATGGCGGGTATTTTCTCCATCGGATTCCAGGTTGCATGTCAGCAAAGTTTCATGGCATTGGGACAGGCAAAGGTCAGTCTGCTGCTCGCCTGCTTAAGAAAACTGATCCTGCTGATTCCGCTGATCTTTATCCTGCCACTCTTTATTCAGGATAAGGTATTTGCAGTCTTTCTTGCAGAACCGATCAGTGACATTGTTGCAGCCGCGATCACGACGATCACATTCATGAGCCGCTTCAACGGAATTCTAGATAGGGGGAAAGTATGAAAAAACTATAACTTTTATGGATGATCCTAAAATGAACCAAAGCAACCCAGATTCTTTCCGGCTATATCGTATTTCTCTTTGTATCCGCAGCCATCATTCAACTGGCAGAGCCTGACATCAACCACTATGGTGATGCCCTCTGGTATTGCTATGCGGTACTTTCTACCGCCGGATTCGGCGATATTGTCGCAATGACTTTCATTGGCAAACTGGTTTCTGTATTCGTCACAATCTACACGATCTTCGTTGTTGCAATCGTGACAGGTGTTGTGGTCAATTATTACGGACACATCGTAGAGATGCAACGTCGTGAAACAGCAATGATGTTCCTGGATAAATTACAACGTCTCCCGGAACTTTCCAAAGAAGAACTGGAAGACATCTCAAAAAGAGTAAAAAAATTCCGCTGAGTTTTCACTCAACGGAATTTTTGCTTTCCACTTTTTCTTATCTTTATGTTTTCTATTTCTCGGATACTTCTGAGTTTGTATCTCTCACCTGTGGAATTAATGAAGCTGCCAGTTTTCCTTTTCCACGATGTTTCAGATATAAAATTCCAATTACAGAAAATACAACTGCTCCGTCACGATCCGTGTGGAGCTGCACTGATAATTCAGCTAACGTACCTAATTTTCGGATAGTTTTGGAAGTACTTTTCCCATTGGCATTTGTATAGGATTGAGTGATATAAAAGGACTCAGAATTTTTGGATTTCAATGTGTCAAACTCCTGCGTATGGTGGATTTTTCGTATGCTCTTTTTGCGATGATTCATGGATTTTTTGTATGCCCATTTTGGATTTTTTGTATACCCATTTACTTGAGTTTCCGCATAATGTAATTCTAAAATAGTTAAATTCCCCCAAAGTGCCAATCTGTCAAATTTTTGAATGAGATAGAGTGACAGGTTTGGGATTAGAGGCACTGAAATAAGCCCCGCCTGAACCGGACTTTGGGAGAACTATTCTTTTATCTATTTAAGCAACCAGCTTAAGGCAGAGTTGACGGTAAGCCGGACGTTTCGTCCGGAACCAGAGTCTGACGCCTTCTTTTGCATATGAAAGTATGCCGGAGATGCCTTTAGCCAGTCGGTAATAGCAGAAGAAAACTCTTTCCTTTACAGGATCTGCTGTTTTTATGATTGCAACCTTTAATGCATTGGATTCTGATTCCATTGAAATCATTGCCAAAAATGCCATGCATAAGGTGATATAAAAGTTAAGTGCATTGATTGCACAGAGCTTCCTCACACGGAAGTTTTCAAATTGGAACATCTGCTTTTTACAACGAAAGTATTCTTCAATTTTCCATCTGGAAAAATAGATTCTTGCCACCTGGATTACGTCTTCTTTAGACTTTATTTCTTTATTGGTAGCAAGCATCATTGGATGCTCCGTAATGCCGTAAACCAAGACCAGATATATATTTTTTCTGGATGCCGTGATTTGGACTTTCACGTGGGAAAGATAAGCTTCATGGTCTTTTCCTTTATAGAATACGCTAGTTTTGATTTTGCCTTTTCTACGGTCACGAAGTTCAGTAGCCGGAGTCCACTTGTTGTGATAAAGAAGCTTTCTTTTGGATGTAAGACGGATAACGTATTCTTGTCCTAATTTGTCAAGTTTTAGGAACATCTTGTTATCGTCGTAACCACGATCCATTGCAAAGGTTGCTTTCCCAAAGAGTGCCGTTCCTTGTTCTATAGCATCAAAGGTAATGGTATTGGCAGATTTATAATCCTTTTCAGCGGATGAGTGTATTCTGGAAAAAATGCTGACAGGATGATTATTGCCGGTAAGGACGCAGGCTTCTGTGACATGATACCCTTTTTTATATACGTTTTTTGTGGATGTACTCTCAGAACCGTCTCTGACAATGCCAAGAGATTCAAATTTATAACCATCCGGTTTTACAACATCGCTATCATCAATGTAAATGACTGGTTTAGAAAGAACCCACTTTTTTAGCATCTGAAGATAGGAAACCGCAGCTTTTGCAGGGGTACCTTTATCAAGGTGTCTGGAAAGACAGTCAACAATATTTATTTTTTTAGAGTCCTCGTGAAGTTGGTCAACGACATCTGTTAAAAGGCAACTTTGGGAAGCTAACATACCATAAGTGATATCTGCTGTAAATTTACGATCAGGCTTGGAAAGCTGTTTTGAAATTTTATTTGAAAAAGTTAAAATTTTTCGTTTCAAAGTGTAAGTATTTGATGTAAAATTAGCCATAGGGAATCTCCTTCTTTTTTGTTTAGTAAGGTTTTTGTTTGGTAGCTTAATTTTACATCAAAAAGAAGTCAGATTCCTTATATTTTGGGCATTTTCATAAAGTTGTTGATAATGAATGGAGAAAAATCAGAGGGCTGTGGATAAAACTGCGGAAACTCAAGCCATTTATCCTTGACACTTCCGTATTTCAGCGATATAATTAGTTTCTAAAACTGATGTGGATTTTTGGAGTATCACGATGAATGACGGGCAAATGGTTTCCGGCATAATGTGATACTACTTTTCGCCACATGACTACTTTTCCTGGCAGTCATGTGGTTTTTTTATGTCATAACGTTATTAATACTAAAAAAGATCCATTGGATCTTTGTCGTATGCTTAACAACTGAGAAATCCCGAAAGGAGTCTGAAAATGGAACAAACTTATATGAAAGAACAACCAATCCTGAACCTTCTGTTAAAAATGTCATTACCAATGGTTGTGTCTATGCTTGTAAATTCACTTTATAATATCGTTGACAGCTTTTTTGTTGCTAAGATCAGTGAAAATGCAATGACCGCACTTTCTTTGGTATTCCCTGTTCAAAATCTGATCAATGCAGTTATGATCGGTTTTGGAATCGGGATTAATGCCGTCATTTCCTTTTATCTGGGAGCAGCAGATCAGAAAAAGGCAGATCAGGCGGCAAGTCAGGGAATGCTCCTTGGAACATTTCATGGTATTTTCCTGATGATTATCTGCCTTGTAGTTATCCACCCTTTCCTCAGTCTCTTTACCAACGATGCAAAAATTATCAATTTAGGGCTTCGTTATTCAAAAATCGTATTTTTATTTTCTGTATTTTTTGCATGGGAACTGGTTTTTGAAAAGGTTTTTCAAGCTGTTGGTAAAATGAATATCTCCATGATCTGTCTGATGAGCGGATGTCTCGTCAACATTTTTCTCGATCCGGTTCTGATTTTTGGACTGGGACCATTTCCTTCACTCGGGATCGAGGGTGCTGCCCTTGCCACAGGTCTCGGACAGACATTCAGTGCAATCCTTTATCTGATTTTTTATATGATCGCTCCAATCTCTGTAAAATTCAGAAGAGCTTATTTTAAACCTGATTTTGCACTTTGTAAAAAAATGTATTCCATCGGGATTCCTGCAAGTCTGAACATGGCTCTTCCATCCCTGCTCATTTCATCATTAAATGTAATCCTTGCAGGCTTTGGTCAGTCTTATGTCTTTGTGCTTGGAGTCTATTACAAATTACAGACATTCCTTTATCTTCCTGCTAACGGAGTCATTCAGGGGATGAGACCACTGATTGGATACAATTATGGTGCAAAAGAACATAGCCGTGTAAATAAAATTTATCAGACCTCTTTAATCCTTGTGCTGGCGATTATGGCAGTAGGAACTGTCCTGTGCTTATGCATCCCAGGAACTTTGATCCATCTGTTCACAGCTACACCTGCAACCATAAAGATTGGTTCCTCTGCTCTTCATATTATCTGCCTCGGATTCCTTGTATCTTCTGTTTCAGTTACAAGTTCGGGAGCTTTAGAAGGACTTGGAATGGGATTACCATCCCTCATCATCTCCCTCTGCCGCTATACGCTGATTATCATTCCGCTGGCTTTTCTTCTAAGCCTGCTGCAGGGAGCATCCGGTGTCTGGCACGCATTTTGGATTACCGAAGCAATCACCGCAATCATTTCTTACTGGATCTACCATAGGAAAGTAAGAGCTTTGTAAACTTTTTTGAATCCGGCACGTTGTCTATAGTTTCATGTTATAGATAACGTGCTTTTTCGTACACATGTCTTGCAATAATCTGTGCCGTGATGGTTAGCAGAAATCCCCTTTGATATCCTTTGTCGCAACAGAACTGTAATGCCATATCCATAAGCTTATTTCCAAATCCACGCTGTCTCATCTCCGGTTCCAGCATAAAAAATCGAAGCTGTGCAGTCTCATCATCAACTTTGGCAATAGCAATACTCCCCGCAAGTGACCCATTACATTCCAGTATATTCAGACAATCGGTTTGTGGATCAAACTGCTGCACAATTCACATGAAGATTATGAGAGACTGATAGAATACCTCAAAGTAAAGAATCCACCTGCAATCCTGCCAATCCAGATCGCATACTATGCGGGACTTCGTATCGGTGAAGTTTGCGGATTGACATGGCAGGACATCAACCTTGAAGAACAATGCCTGACCATTAAAAGAAGGATCCGCTATGATGGCACAAAACATAAAAACAGCATCGAACCGACCACACAATAGTCACATTTGTCGGAGTTTCTGCCGGTACCACAGCGGATTAAAGTTCCATGAATCTGGCTGATACCCCACATGTCAAAATTTCGATTCAGATTAAAAATCTTTCCCAATCTTACAAATCCTGACATAAACAGATTTGTGACAAATTCCTGTAGTTCTTCTACTGGCGGATTGTCTGGAAGGAGAGGGTACATGAAAAAAGCCAGAAGCCTTGAAAATTCAAAGTTTCTGACTCTTCAGTCAACAGGGGATGAGAGAATCGAACTCCCACCAAAGGTTTTGGAGACCCCTATCATACCATTTGACCAATCCCCTATTCAGTTGTCACTTTCGTCAAGCGACTTATTAAGTATACTTTACATGTATTAATTTGTCAATAATTATTTAAATATTTTATCACTTTTTCTGTAATCACATTCTGGTATTTTCCTTTTCTCCAAATTACCCCGATTCTCTGCTCAATCGATGGAAATACCGGAATCCCAATAATATCAGGATAAGTTTCTACCATGGATCTGTAAAGAAATGCTCCGATCGCCGTCTGCTCCGCATTCACGATCGCAAGATCTAATTTTTTTCCAGCACCTGCTCGCATGCCTTGACCGAACCGTATTCATATAAATGAAAATCTACCTCCGGGGTCAGAGTCAGCTTGTTATTATTCCGGTAAAACAAATTCACTCCGAACTCTTCTTCCAGTGCTTTTATGGCATTTGAAACCGAAGGCTGGGTTACAAATAACTCTTTTGAAGCTTTCGTAATATTATGATATCTTGCCGCCACGCAAAAGTATTCCAACTGGGTCAGTTACATCGCTTTTATCTCCTCTAAAAAATTTTTCACTCTTTCAAGTTCCATAGCTTTTTCTTGTGATACCATATTTTTTTCAAAATGTACATTTCCAGCCTTTTTCAATATAATCCAGGTATAGCAAATGGTAATGAAACGGCCGGCTTATTACTCTTTGATCTACCACAACCGGAACACTCCGGTTCAAAGAAAAAGTTAATAAAGGATTGGAGGTAACTATTATATGAGTCCCTCAACAATAACGCTGTTGTTCCTCTTATTTGCGGTGATCATGTTCGTATTTGAAAAGATTCCGCTGGGAGTTACTTCAATGATCGTCTGTATTGGCCTGGTCGTGACCGGAGTTTTAGACATCAAGACAGCTTTTGCAGGCTTCATTGACAGCAATGTGATTTTGTTCGTTGCAATGTTCATCGTTGACGGTGCTTTATTTGAAACTATAATGTTATAATGATCCGAACATCTTTCTGACCCAAAGATTGCAATGACTAGGGATTACAATTTCCACAGGGCTCATATCCTTCATCGATCAACGTCTGTCTTGAACCCGTATATTCACCTTTATTTTTAGCCTTGATCTTCTTTGCACCGGAACATTCCGGTTTATGAAATTTCTTTGTATTCTTATTGAGAATATACGTCTGCTCCTTCGTATCTTTTGCCTCTGCCTTTGACGTTGCCGCAGAATCTGTCTTTGCATTTATCTTTGAATCTGATTTTGAATCTGAAGGATCTGCTTCTGTACCGTCTGCCCATTTTCCTTCTGGCTCTGCAATCTCATCACCTTCCCAGTTTTCTCCGGTTTTATAATCAATCACTACATACGGCTGTACATTATATACATATACATTAAAGCTGATTCCCACTCCATCATCTTCTACTGACTCTGCCTGCATCTGTACTCCTGAGGCAACCAGGTCATCCCCCTCAAAAACCGGTGTCACACGGTACATCACATGATTGTCGGTTTCTTCGATATACGCTGCCACCTCATCCTCGAAAGGCAGCATACCTTCTACATTCATATAGCGTGTGCCTGTGATCAGATTCTCTTCATTTGCATTCTCACCTGTCAACTGGAATCCGATCAGGTGACAACGGTTATACACATATCCACCATCCACGGTATCATAGGATTTATTCCTCCAGCCGGTCGGCTTCACACTGCTGATACTCTCCCTCGCTTCTGTCGGCATCAGATCCTGTCCGATGCACGCTTCTGCCGTCTGACATCTTCCAAGCTCATCCAGTTCACTGTAATCCTCATAGGATACTGTCGTAAGCTCTTCTTCCGTAAACTCCGGCTGATTATCATTTACCTCCACATATGGCTCTCCTGAATATGCCGGAACATCATCAATCGTCACATAGGATTCACTGTCTGAACCCTTTTCTTCGGCAGAATGATCTTCCGCAGCCACTTTCGTGCCTGACTGAGTATTGCTGTCTTTCCCTGAATCCGTCTGCCCCTGGTTACCGCAGGAAGTCAGACATACTGACAGGATCAGCAGCAATCCGGTCAGAAAACCATAAGTTCTTCTCTTTTTATCTTTCATATTCGTCTCCCTATTCATCCGTACTGATCTATACGATCATTCTTTTTTATCCCCCGGTCTTGGAAATCTTCTTTCTATAAGAATATAAAGATTCTTCCGGGAAGCTTTCGCATCTTTCATTAAATGAACAAATCTATTATATAACACGAATGTATGTTCTTTCAATCTTTTCTGCAATCTTTTTACAGCCAAAAGTTCTTTTTCTTTGTATTTTCAAGCCGGGATTTTTATGCTATGATTACAGAGTCAGCTTCTGACAGAAATGAGGTATCATTTATGAATATACGGCATAAAAGAAAAGAGAAAGAGGAGTCAGTTTCCACAGCAAGAGAATTATTTCAGTGGGTAGCCGCCATTGTTGCTGCTGTTCTGATTGCACTGGCTATAGATAATTTCGTTATTGTAAATGCACAGATTCCTTCCGGATCTATGGAAAATACGATTATGACCGGTGACCGCGTCATTGGAAACCGGTTTGCATACAGTTTCAGCGATCCGCAGCGGTTTGATATTATTATTTTCCGCTATCCGGATGACGAAAGTCAGTTATTCATCAAAAGGATCATCGGACTTCCCGGAGAAACGGTTGAGATCCAGGATGGAAAGATCTATCTGAATGGTTCTGATGAACCACTTGAGGATGTGCAGACGAAAGAAACCATGGTCGGATCTTTCGGTCCGTATACAGTACCGGAGAACAGTTATTTTGTCATGGGAGACAACCGCAATGACTCCAAAGATTCCCGCTACTGGACCAATACTTTTGTTACAAAAGATGAGATTCTCGGAAAGGCGATCTTCCGCTACTGGCCGATTTCTGAATTTAAAATTCTTGAATAAGATTTTATCAAAAAAGGTGTGCGAAAATGAAAATCATATTTCGCACACCTCTTTTTTTATTCTGATAATCCCGTTTTCCGATATCACCAGATCCATCCGCTCATCATGTTCCTCTGTTGGAATTTCATCACACATCAGACTTTCTCTGCACAGAATTGCTTTTTCACAGTCTTCCGGCATTTTCTCAAGATAACGGTCATAATACCCCCCGCCATGTCCGAGCCGTTCACCCTTCCGGTTACAGGAAATACATGGGATGATCGCAAACTGGATTTCTGTCGGATCAAGGATGATATCACATTCTTCTCCCGGCTCCAGGATTCCGTAGGATCCAATTTTTAACTGTTCTAAATTCTGAATTTCATAGGCATCCATTATTCCTTTTCCGGTACATTTAGGAACCCCCAGTCTTTTTCCACTGTCCAGTATTTCCTGCAAAAGCGAAATGGTATTAATTTCTTTTTCTGTACTGACATAACAGAAAATTGTGTCGGCATTTTTATATTCTGCAAGAGATTTTATCTGATGCAGGATTTTTTTATCCGACTCTTCAGTTTCTCGTCTGGATAGTTTGGATATTTTTTTCTTTACTTTAGTCCTTAATTCTTTCTTTTGTTCTTTTATTATTTCATTTTTTGTATCCATTTTGCACATTTCCTTTTTAAGCTGAATTTTTTCCTGCATTTTCTACCAGAAGTTGATCCAGCTTCCTGCGGTCTTTTTCCCGGATCTCATATGCTCCGTCCTCTCCCTTTTCGACATGGAGCTTCAGTTTCTTCTTATCCCCATACCGAATCCCTTCCTGCAAAGCTTCGTTCAATACATCATAATAAATCTGATATACCTGTCCCTGCATCTCTTCTTCCGATGGAATTTCCATTCCTTTCATTACCTCGTTGGTAATTGATTGTGCATACTCTTCTGCCTTGCTTTGAAATGTCTCATATGTATCAGAAAACAGTGTGACCGGTCTGATCTCAAGTTCAACTATATAACTTCCGTCTTTCTGCTTTTCACTTTCTCCGATCTGATAATTAACCTGCCTGACGATCTGTGTAAAAAGTATCCTGTACTTCTTTTCCAATTCCTCCGAAATAGCTGATGAATGGAATTTCTCCATGGTTACATCCAGATTTTTTTCAAAGACAGCCTCCGCTTCTTTTCTGGAAGTTCCCGTCATTTTACTGTACTCCTCAGTTTCTTCCTTATAAGAAACATCCAGCACAGCCTGCACATAACGGACAGGATCAAAGCGATTCATATAAAAATAAATTCCCGCTGCCGCAGCCACCATGATAATCACAGTCAAAATACATCCCAGGATTTTCTTGTTCTTCCACTTATTCTTTTTATTCTTTTCATCCATAAAAAATCCTCCTCTTTTCATAATGATCTGCATCAGTATAGCACTTTATCATCATGAAAAAAGGAGAATCCTGTCGCATTTTTTCTTTTAATTTTTGTCATTAAATCGTATCTTAATATACGATTTGATTTCTTCTACGCACTTTTGGAATCCAAGTTTTCCACTGTTAAGACATAAATCATAATTCCTTGCATCTGCCCATTCATTTCCGGTATGATATCTGTAGAAATCACCTCTGAACCGATCCGTCTTTTCAATATATTTCTGCATCTCTTTTTCTGTCATGCTGTTACGCTCTAAAGCACGCTCCAGGCAGAACTTCTTATCTGCATGTATAAAGACACTGACTACATTCGGATTTTCTTTCAGGACATAATCTGCACATCTTCCTACGATTACACAGGATTCCTTTTCTGCCAGATCCCGGATCACCTTTGCCTGATAATTGAACAGGTTATCATCTGATACAAAATCTCTGTCTTCAGGAGTAAGAAGCTCTCCGTCATACGGACGGTTCAGAATCTTAAACCATGGAGCTTTCTTGATCTTTTCATCTGACATCCCGAATAAGCCTTCATTAATTCCGCTTTCCTCTGAAGCCATCTTAAGGATCTCCCTGCTATAACAGTTGATTCCCAGCTCCTTTGCAAGCATTGCACCTATCGTCTTTCCACCACTACCATACTGCCTGGCGATCGTAATTACAATATTCTCACCCATGAGATATCCCTCCTATTCACCTAAGTATGCCTTTTTAACGGCTTCATCCTCCAACAGATCTTTCGCCTTGCCGGACATCGTGATCGTTCCTGTCTCAAGCACATAAGCCCTGTCTGAAATAGAAAGTGCTTTCTTCGCATTCTGCTCTACCAGAAGAACCGTTGTTCCACTCTCACTTACCGCACGGATAATATCAAAGATTTCATTTACAAAGATCGGTGAAAGTCCCATGGACGGTTCATCCATCAGGATGATCTTCGGCTTTGACATCAATGCACGCCCCATTGCAAGCATCTGCTGTTCTCCACCACTCAGAGTTCCTGCCATCTGGTTTTTCCGTTCTTCCAGACGCGGGAATCTTTTGTATACATTTGCAAGACTTTCTTCAATCTCTTTCTTATCTTTCCTTGTATATGCTCCCATTTTCAGGTTCTCATATACACTTAACTCCGCGAAAACACGTCTTCCTTCAGGGACATGTGCCATTCCCATGGATACGATCTTATGAGCAGGTACTTTCGTGATGTCTTTTCCTTCAAATAAAACCGATCCTGACTTTGGTGCAAGCAGTCCTGTGATCGTATGCAGAGTTGTCGTCTTTCCTGCACCATTTGCTCCGATCAGAGCAATAACTTCCCCCTGATTTACGTCGAAGGAGATGCCTTTGATCGCATGGATCATTCCATAATATACCTGTAAGTCTCTGACTTCAAGCATTGCCATAGCTTTTTCCTCCTTACTCTCCAAGATATGCCGTAATGACTTTCGGGTCATTGAGTACATCACTCGTCTTTCCCTGTGCAAGAACTTCACCGAAATTAAGAACTGTCAGTTCCTCGCAGATTCCGCTTACAAGTTTCATATCATGCTCGATCAGCAAAATCGTCATATGAAATTCATCTCTGACGAAACGGATCATATCCATCAGTTCTCCGGTCTCATTCGGGTTCATACCTGCTGCCGGCTCATCCAGAAGCAACAGCTTCGGGTCTGTAGCGAGGGCTCTTGCGATCTCAAGCTTTCTCTGCTGTCCATACGGAAGATTGGCAGCCTGATGATCTGCATATTTTTCAAGATCAAATACTTTCAACAGTTCCATAGCTCTGTCGTCCATCTCTTTTTCCACCTTCCTGTAACTCGGAAGACGTAAGATTCCACTCAGAGTCGAATACGGATGATGATTATGCAGTCCTGCTTTTACATTGTCCAGGACACTCAGTTGCTTGAAAAGACGGATATTCTGAAACGTTCTCGCAATCCCTGCTTTACTGATCTCAATATTCCGTTCACCGGTAATATCTTTTCCGTCAAGTATCACCTTTCCTGCATCCGGCTTATAAACTCCGGTCAGAAGGTTAAATACGGTCGTCTTTCCTGCACCATTTGGTCCGATCAGACCATAAAGCTGTTCTTTCTGAATCGTAAGATCAAATTCATTTACAGCACGGAGACCACCGAAAGAGATTCCCAGATTTTTTACATCCAACAATATACTCATTCTTATTCAACCTCCTTTGCTTTTTTCCCGAAACTAAAATGCTTCTTTCTCCAGTCATTGAGTTTTTCTCTCCACTCAATCGCTTTTGGAGACCAGTTAAAGAGCATCATGACGATCAGCACGATCGCATAGATCAGCATACGGTAGTCCTTCATTCCACGGAGAAGCTCCGGCAGAAGCGTCAGGATCACTGCCGCAATGATTGAGCCGCGGATATTTCCGATTCCGCCAAGTACTACAAATACCAGGATTGTAATGGACATATTGTATCCAAAGTTGTTCGTATTCGCTGTCAGCGTAGATATATTATGTGCATACAGGACACCTGCTGCCCCTGCCATTGCCGCAGAGATGGTAAATGCCATCAGCTTATATTTCGTAATGTTGATTCCGATTGATTCTGCCGCAATACGGTTATCACGAATCGCCATGATCGCACGTCCATCTCTTGAATTGATCAGGTTCTGCACGATAAACAATGTCAGCAGGATCAGGATAAAGCCGATCACAAATGTAGAGTTCTTCGGTGTTCCCGTAATTCCCTGTGGTCCGTTCAGGATCACCGTTCCATCAGCATCCATATTCAATGCCATAACATCCTTTGTCGTCACATGGAACCCCTTGGAATCTTTTCCGATATAAAGTACATTCACCATATTTTTGATAATCTCACCAAATGCCAGCGTTACAATGGCAAGGTAGTCACCTTTCAGTCTCAGTACCGGGATTCCGATCAGCATACCGAAAATCGCTGCTGTCACGATTCCGATCAGAAGTGCCAGGAAAAACCGCAGACCATCTGAAGCGATCACATCTCTTGTACATTTTGAAAAGAAGGCACTTGTAAATGCACCAACGCACATAAAACCTGCATGACCAAGACTCAGCTCTCCCAGGATACCAACAACCAGGTTCAGTGAAACTGCAAGAATAATATAGGTGCATAACGGTACCATCAGCCCCTGAAGAAGGCTCGAAATACTTCCTGCACTGATCAATATCTGCATGATCACAAATGCGAGGATCACCATAGCGTACGTGATCAGGTTATTTTTTGTCGTCTTATTCATCTTTTTTAACATCCCATCCACCTACACTTTCTCCTGAATCTGCTTACCTAAAAGTCCGGTAGGTTTCACCAGCAGCACAACGATCAGTACTGCAAACACGATTGCATCTGCCATCTGGGAAGAAATATATGCCTTACTGAAAATTTCGATCAGTCCCAGCAGGATTCCTCCGATAAACGCTCCCGGGATCGATCCGATTCCACCAAATACTGCTGCAACAAACGCTTTGATTCCCGGCATTGCTCCTGTATACGGTGTGAGACTCGGATACGTGGAACAAAGAAGAACCCCGGCAACTGCCGCCAGTCCTGAACCGATTGCAAATGTAAGGGCGATCGTTCCGTTTACATTGATTCCCATTAACTGTGCCGCACCTCTGTCCTCTGATACAGCACGCATCGCCTGTCCCGGCTTTGTCTTCTGCACAAATGCCATCAGCACAACCATAATCACCACGCACACGACGATCGTGACGATCGTCTCTCCTGAAATCTTCAGTTCTCCTCCTGCAACAGAAATGCCTTTCCATTTGATCACTGAAGGAAATGTCTTCGCATTCGCTCCAAAGATCAGAAGTGCCACATTCTGTAACAGATAGCTGACACCGATCGCTGTGATCAGTACTGCCAGGGAAGAGGATGCGTTCCTCAATGGTTTATAAGCAATCCGCTCCATCACAACTCCCAGGACTGTACACGCAACAATCGAGATCACTACTGCAGCCGGAACCGGCATCCCTGCCTGATTCATGCTGACGAGAGCAACATATGCACCGATCATGATCACATCACCATGAGCAAAATTCAGCATCTTGGCAATTCCATATACCATCGTATAACCAAGAGCAATGAGTGCATAAACGCTGCCCAGACTAAGTCCGTTTACCAAATACGATATAAAACTCATATTCCTTTTCCTCTCATCCTATTTTATTGTAGTTTGCTTTTTTCATTATATCACATCACAAAATCAGCCGCAAGAAAAATAGAATGCACTCTGTCTTTGCTTTCATTTTTCCTGCGGCCTTCTTTGGCTTTTGACCCCGACATCTATTTATCTTCCTGTATAAAGATGAAATAATTCCGGATCTGTCACTTTTTCAATCTGGTCATACACCGGAGTACTCGCCTCTTTCATCTGCTCTCTTGTCTCTTCATCAGGCGTTATAATCTTGGTTCCGCTCTCCTCGATCTCACGGATCTTCTCACTGATTCTCTCATCTGACTTCTCTCTTGCATATTCCTTGGCAATCTCTTCTGCCTCACGCAGGATCTTCTGATCCTCTTCTGAAAGCTTTTTATAAAAATCTTCACTCACGATCAATGAAATCAGATGCGGTACATGATTCGTTTCAATAATGTAATCCTGCTGCTCATACAACCGGTTTGAAACGATCACTTCGTATGGATTTTCCTGTGCATCAATCGTATGCTGCTGCAATCCGATATACACCTCACTGAAGCTCATGGGAGTCGGATTTGCTTTCAGCTTTTTCCAGAAGCTCAACTGGTACGGATCTTCCATTGTACGGATCTTCTGTCCTTTAAAATCTGAAAAACTGCTGACCTCCTTATTGCTGGACATGACGCGGAATCCCTGATCTGCATATCCCAGCAGTTCATATCCCGCATCCCGGTATGACTCCTGCATCCGGCTTAGAAACTCCGGCTGATCTACCTTATCCCTCAGCTCTTCAATATCATCAAACACACACGGTGCATCAAAGATTGCTGTATCATCAATAAAATTAACCTGTGGTGCTGTATTCTGTACTACAAATGGGATATCTCCGTCATAGCAGCTCTCCAGCAGTTCTCTGTCCCCGCCAAGTACACTGTTCGGATATACTGTGATCTTGATCCTTCCGTCACTGAGTCTGTCCGCTTCTTCTGCGAATTTTTCCGCATAGATCTGCGTCACTGTATCCTCAGGGCTGGCTGTTCCGAGTGGATATGCATACCGCTGTTCTGTACTTTCTTTTCCGGCACACCCCGTAAGCAGCCCCAGAAAGACGACGCTCACTATCACGCCTTTCAGTCTTCTATATTTCATATCTGTATCTGTCTCCTTCCATGTCATTTCCTGCAACAGCATCCCTGCATATTCTTACACATTCCTACAATAACGCAAGACTTACTGCAGGCACAAAGGTAACGATCAGCAATGCAACAAAGAAATAAAGGATCATCGGCATCGCTTTCTTTGCAATCTCCATCACCGGTACCTCTGTCAGTGAGCTTGCCACAAATAAATTCACTCCGATCGGTGGTGTCACAAATCCGATCGCCAGATTGACTACCATGATAATACCAAAATGGATCGGATCAACGCCTACTGCCTCGACGATCGGAAGCAGGATTGGTGTCAGGATCAGGATCGCCGGGGTTGTATCCATAACCATTCCAACGATCAGTAAAAATACGTTAAGTACAAGAAGTAAGACGATCTTATTCGTAAAATGTGCAAGAATCCATGCACTGATTTCCTGTGGCACCTGCATCAGTGTCAGTACCCTTGAAAATGCGATCGATGCTGCAAGAATAAAAAGAATCGGTGCATAAGTCCTGATCGCCTCCACCATAATCGCCCAGATATCTCTGATCTTAATACTTTTATAGACAAATAAACTGATGATCAGTGCGTAAAAGACCGAAATGACTGCTGCCTCTGTTGGAGATGCCACACCAGTATAAATACACCCAAGAATGATCACCGGACTGAGCAGTGCAAACGCACTGTCCTTTAACACTCTGGCAAATCCCTTATCATGCAGCTTTCCGACCATCGCCAGCTTCTTTTCCTGATCTTCCCCATGCTTCTTACAATAATAGATGGCATACACCATCAAAAGACCGCCGATCATCACACCCGGAATGATCCCTGCAATGAAAAGATCGCTGACCGATGCACCGGATGCCATTCCATACATGATAAACGGAATACTCGGCGGAATGATAACGCCCAGTCCGCCTGCTACTGCCACAAGAGCTGTCGAAAACTTCTTATCATATCCCATCTCCATAAGGATCGGGATCGTCATACTTCCTACTGCAGCTACCGTAGCCGGTGCTGATCCTGATATTGCTCCGTAAAACAGACAGGTCACAACCACCGCACATGGCATCCCTGCTGTTCTCTTTCCCATAAAATAAGCAAATACATCAAATAATTTTCTTGAAATCCCACCCCGTGCCATGATAATTCCTGAAAGTACGAACATCGGAACTGCAAGCAAAGGGAAACTGTCGATTCCTCCAAGCATAGAACGGATGACATAAGTTCCGCTTGCTGTAAAGGACGGATCTACCGCTCCCGGAAGTACCGATGCAATTCCGAGAGATATGGATACCGGAATCGCAAGGATCAGACAGATCACAAAAATCAAAAATACAACCACTGCCGGCATATCATTCTCCTCCCTTCCTGAATACTCTCTTCCACTCAATGATCCATCTCTGGAATACCCGGATCGCTGACAGGATAAATCCCACCAACGGTGCTGCCTGCACATAGTACATCGGGATTCCCATTGCCGGGCTTGTCTGTCCATTTGCGATTGCAGACAACAGATATTTCCATGCAAACGGGATCAGATAAAGAAATAAGATCAGTTCAAATGTATGATTCACTCCTTTGAAAATGGCTTTTCCCCTCTTTGGGAACATCGCCACAAACTGCTCGATCTTGATAGAAATACATTTTTTCGTACAATAACTCACACTCAGGAATCCCGCCCAGATAAATATATACCGGGTCAGTTCTTCCGACCAGGAAAGTGAAGCTCCGAATATATATCTTGCAATGACCTGTATTCCCATGATCACTGCCATGGCTGCAAGTGCAATGACCAGTAATACTTCTTCCAGGTTCTCATCTAACCATTGTAATGCTTTTTTCATCTCATCACCTTTTCCTTAATTTTCATCATATCTTTTTCGTTAAAAAAAGACTATATCAAAAAATATATCATTTTTTATTTTTTCTGTCCATCCTCTCAATTTCTTCTGCCACCATAACTAAAAAGGATTCCCCGGATCTTTTTGTCGTATACTTCACACAAAAAAACTGATACCTCAGACTCCATCGATAACTCCCCCGAATTGATCCAAACTATCAGTTTTCTTTTTATTTTTCTAAATTCACTTATAAAGATGTCGGGGTCAAAAGCCCCCAACTTTGATGCCTACGGATTGCTCTCCGTGCTACGCACTCCCACAACCCTGGCATCTTATAAATCCATTAATAGATGATCATAGCTACAATTACTGCTGCCAGTGAACCGATCATTGGAGCAAGTACGGATGTCATAAATACATACCAGTAACTTTCTGCCAGTGACAGTTTCATCCAGCGGAGCTGTGCAACCATTCCACCTGCATTTGGCAGTGTATTCATACCGGTTGCACATGCCGGTGCCAGTCTGTGAAGTGCTCCTGCACTTGCACCCTTTGCAAGCAGACCGTCTGACAAATGTTCAAAGAACATGGCGATGGAAGAGGTTCCGCTTCCAAGGATACCGGCAAGGATATTCAGTCCGAAGAACTCTGTCAGATACGGGTTCATCTTCAGACCCATTACAAAGTTGATAATGGACTGGAATCCCGGACAGGACTGAAGTACGCCTGAAAATCCAAGAATCGCTGCTGCCATTACAGTTGCTCCGATTCCATTATTTACACCCTTTTCAAGAATCTTTGCCACACTTCCGACCTGTTTATGACAGAACAGAACAATCACAACAGAACCAACAAACATACTCAGTACAACGATTGCATTTGTATTCATATCTGTCAGGTTAGAAAGAGCAAGTACCAGTACTACAACCAGGATAAACGGGATCAGTGCTACCCAGAAAGACGGAAGATCATCTCTTGTCGGCTGGATCTTAACTGGCTGGGATTCATCGATTGCTGTTCCCTCTTTGATCGCTGCTTTTTTTGCTGCATGAACCATGTAAAAATATCCCACTGCAAAAGATACCACGAAAGCGACCCATCCAAGGATCGGTGCTGATCCCATGGAAGTTCCGAGATACTGTGCCGGCATGATGTTTGTAATATTGATGGCATACGGGATCATTGCTGAGCAGGTTGCTCCGATAAAGATGATTCCCGGAATCATACGGTATGGGTATCCTGCCTGCTTCATCATGATCGTTGCGATCGGTGCCAGTACGAAAAGTACTACAAATCCTGATACTCCCACATATACGAATACCGTTGTGATCAGTGCGATAGACAGGATAACTCGTTTTGCACCCATTTTTTCTGTAACTACATTTGCAATGGATTCAGCACAACCTGATGCTGCCATCAGTTCCCCAAACACTGCTCCGATTACAAGTACAAATACATTGTTCTGAATAAATCCTACATACCCCTCTGCATAAGAACTCAGTGATGTCCACCAGTCCATCCAGCTTGTCAGGATAATGATAAATGAAACCAGAATCGTAGATGTAAATACATCAAGTCCCTTCCAGATTGCTACTACAAAGATGATTGCTGCCAGCAATAATCCGATGACTGATATTGTTGTTGCCATAATTATTTGTCCTCATTCTCACCCACGATCCGAATCTTGCCAAGCGGCTTCCGGTATGGGTTCTTTCCTTCGTAAAAATGTTTATCAAGAAAGTCGATACACTTCTCAATATTCTGATCTGCCTTGATTACCTGAGAACCATGCGGTTCATTTTCAAAGAGATCCAGCTCCACGCGGTCTTCTCCGCAGACAGCTTTTACCTTTTCTGCCATGTAGACAGACTGATGATAGTCGATGACCAGGTCATTTGTTCCATGCTGAATCAGCATTGGCGGACAACTTTCCTTTACATGACTGATCGGGCTTACCTTACTTGTACGTTCCGGATAATACAGTGGATTATATCCCAGCAGCATCGTAAACATTGAGTCATTTGATTCTCCGTCACCCGGCATCATTCCCTTGCCTGCACCGGTCTGCTTACGCACTTCATAAATGTCTGTTCCGAACTGCTCTGCAGAACAAAGCTCACTGATCGTATACCATGCAATGGCACAGTCGATCTTTGAAGATGCTTTTACTCCGACATTCAGATCATCCATGTCTTCCTCGTCTGCTGTCACTGCCAGAAGCTGCGTCACTGTACCGCCTGCTGAATTTCCCCATACTGCAAACCGATCCGGGTCTAAATTCAGTTTCTCTGCATTGGCACGCAGATAGCGGATTGCTGCTTTTCCGTCGATTAGCTGTGCCGGCCATTTTGCTTCCTGTAAAAGACGATACTCTACCGTTGCAACTGCGTATCCCTGTGTCACAGGCAGACACATTGACTTAATGTAATGTGTCCTCTTGTGTCCCGCCGCAAAAGCTCCACCATGGAATACGATCACCAGCGGATATGGGCCTTCTCCGTCTTCCGGATAAAAAACATCCAGAATCTGGTTCGGTGACTCATCTGCATAGACAAGATCCAGTTCGGTCTTTGCAAACTGCGTGATATCCATCTCCGGCTCTGTCTTCAGAAATGTCTCTCTGTTGTTCATCCCTGTCATTTTCTCTCCTCCCAGTAATAATTCGAATGCTGTTTTATAAATCCTGATCCTTACAGACTCTTATGAAGCAGGCCAAGAACTGTTGTCAAATCTTCAATTCCCATCTGTCCCGGAGCGGATACTTTTCCAACTGCTCCAAATGTCAGTGCTGAACCGAATACTTCACCGCAAAGACGACTGATCACACCGGTTCCTGACATGGACATTGTAATGATCGGACGGTCTGCATATTCTGATGCCATTTCCTCTGTAGCAGAAAGAAGTGTCAGAACATCTTTCTTATTCTGAGGCATTACAGCGATCTTTGGAATATCTGCTCCTAATTCCTGCATTTTTCTTAAACGGGATACGATTTCGTCCTTTGCAGGAGTCTTATGGAAATCGTGATTAGAAGCAATGACTTTTACACCATTTGCATGTGCTGTCTCAACAACTGCTTTCACCGCATCATCTCCTGTAAACGCTTCTACGTCTACAAGGTCAACCAGTCCTGTTTTTGCCGCATTCTGATTCAGTTCTACATAAGTTTCTGTCTCAATGGATTTCTCTCCGCCTTCTTTGGATGTACGGAATGTGAACAGGATCGGAGTCTCACCAAGTACCTCACGAAGAGCTTTCATTGTCTCTTCTGTCTTTGCAAAATCGAAAATATCTTCATACCAGTCTACACGCCACTCAACAACATCGGCCTTTGTAGATTTGATAGTTTCTGCTGCTGCAAGGATTTCTTCTCTTGTTACCCCAACGATCGGTACACAGATTTTCGGGATTCCTGCACCAATTTCAATATTTCTTACTTTTACAGTATTCATAATACTATTCCTTTCTATGACTTCTTTGGAGGGGAACCCGCACCGGTCGTTCTGCTCCGGTACAGGTTTCATTTTTACAATTTTCTTATTTATGCTTCCTCTGCATTTTTCAGAAGTACACCATATCTTACATTTACAAAAAGTCCCAGTGCCACGCCTACTGCTGTAAGAACAATGTTCATTACCATAACCTGGGATGGCTGCATCTTTGCTGCTGCTGTAAGGATCGTGTAGTTACAAAGTGAGGATGCGATCATAATCAGAGCTGTGATCGTTCCCTTGATCTTCGGGAAAAGCATATTGCATACAGAAGTTGCGATCTGAAGCAGTCCGCCTGCTCCTGCCCATCCGATGATAAATGCTCCTGCGATCATCAGCGGCTTGCTCTGTCCTACCAGTACAACGATCAGTGTTGCCAGGCAGATCACCGGATATGCCACGATAAAACGTACATCTTTGATCTTTCTTGTCAGCAGTGCTGTCACAACCAGTGCGATCAGTGTTCCTGCTGAATAATATGTCTGCATGATGGACGGATCAGCCCAGCCTACATTCTCTTTTGCAAAGTTCTGTGCACAGTTAAGCCATAACTGGAATGTTCCCGTGCAGGTAAATCCGATCAGGATCATAGCTACAGACTCGATAGAGAAATGAGTATGTTTTAAGCTGTCGATCAGACCTTCCTTCTTTCCTGCTGCTTTCTGATCTGCATCAGGAAGTGGGAAAAGCATAACCAGTACAAGCAGTACTACATAAATAACACCGCAGATATAAAACAGCATATTATAGGAAACCAGTCCTGTAGCTGTTGTAGCAACAGTTGCTCCCAATACAAACGGAAGGATCATCTGTGCGATGGCAATGAAAAATTTAATTCCCATTGTAGCAACACCCGGTGCTTTGTAGATGATCTCTGCAACTGCCGGATAAATTCCTGTATCCAGGAAGGAGTTTGCAATACCTCCGATGATCGCACATACATAAGCGATCGTATATCCACCATTTGTTCCTGCATTAAATGCAAGTGCAAGACCGATCAGGTAGATTGCATAAGAACCACTTCCGATTGCAGTAGAAATGCGGCGTCCCAGTTTGTCAGATAACGGACCTGCAAACGGCAGGGCGATCAGACGTCCGAGTCCTAATGCCGCTGAGATTGCAGTGATCGCCATTGCCTCTACACCCCAGGATGCGGCAAGAGCTTCTTTTATAACAGCCTGTCCCAGAATGGAACAGCCAATACCATGGATAAAATAATTTAAATACAAAATCAATGCACTTGGCATATATTTCTTATTCATAATGATGATTCCCTCTCAATTCTCTTTCTGATCCTTAGTCATCATATCTGATGTTCAGGACTTCCTTCATGTGGTCGATCGGCATCTCTTTTCCTGTCCAGAGCTTGAATGCAGCAGCTCCCTGGAACAGCATCATTCCAAGTCCGTTCATTGTCTTGCATCCAGCTTCTTTTGCCATCTTACGCATCTTTGTCTCAAGTGGAGAATATGGTACATCAACAACGATCAGTTCCGGACGGAAGAATGACTTGTCAGGAACAACTGACAGATCCTCTAACGGCTTCATTCCAACACCTGTTCCGTTTACAAACAGGTAAGAAGAATCCATCTCTTCTTTTAATTTCTCTTTATCATCTAAATCATATAATGTAGCTTTGCACTCTGTCTTTTCATTGATCTTCTTTACAGTCTCTACTGCATTATCCCAGAACTTATCATGGATATTGAAGATGGAGATTTCTTTTACTCCGTCAAGTGCTGCCTGGATTTCGATTGCTGTTGCAGCTCCGCCTGCTCCGCAGATCGTCATTTTCTTTCCGATCACATCAATATCATTATCCTTTAATGCCTGCATAAATCCGATTCCGTCTGTGATATGTCCGATCAGTTTTCCGTTATCATTTACGATTGTATTAACTGCTCCACACATCTCTGCTGCCGGTGACAGTTCGTCCAGATACTGTCCAACTACTGTCTTATTTGGCATAGAAACGTTAGATCCTACCATCTTTAAAGCACGAAGTCCTTTGATCGCATCTTCCAGTGTGCTGTTGTCAACTTCAAATGCAAGGTAAGCATAATCAAGACCAAGTGTTGCAAATGCTTCATTATGCATTGCCGGTGAACTTGAATGTCTGATCGGGTAAGCCATAAGTCCGATTAATTCTGTGTGTCCTGTGATTCTCTCTGCCATGATTTTTCTCTCCTTTTAAATCTGATAGCCCTCTGCCATCTTTTAATATTAATATGAATGATAATTTTTTCACCGCTTCCTGCGGTATGTAGTTTGTTAATTATCAAACAACCTCTCTGCCTCCTATTATACGAGCATTTTTCCAATACTTCTAATATATCTTTTTTTTATTTTTAATAGCTTTTTGCTATCAGTTATAGTATACTTCTACTAACAGACCACTACTGTATGAAAAGAAAGGAGACTCCCTATGACACTCAATCAGATTCTCTATTTTCAGACCGTTGCCCGCCACCAGCACTTCCGCCTGGCTGCAGCCGAGCTGTCTATTTCACAGCCCAGCTTAAGCCGTTCCATCGCAGTACTGGAAGAGGAGCTTGGTATCATCCTCTTTGAACGAAAGGGGCGTACCGTCACCCTTACCAAATATGGGAAACTTTTTTTAGAGCATGCCGACCGGATTCTTGATGAAGTCCGGCTTGCCCAGAAGCATATGAAGAAACTGTCCGGGAATGCCGGTCATGTGGATATCGGTTATGTCTTTCCGCTTGCCGCACACTATATTCCCCATACAGTACGCAGATTTCTCAGTACACAGAAAAATAAAGACGTAACCTTTAATTTCCATCAGAGCCATACCGGAGAGATGATCCGTGGATTAAAAAATGAAAAGTATGATGTCATTTTCGGATCTTATGTAGAAGATGAACCAGACATCCAGTTCGTCCCTATCCTGAACCAGGAAATGATCATCATCACCCCTGTTGGCCACCCGCTTTCAAAAAAAGAGCAGGTTTCCATCCATGATCTGGAACATTACCCGCTCATCGGTTATGATCGTACTTCCGGTCTTGGACGCTTTACCAGCCGGACTTATACTTCCTATACACTCCATCCGAATATCATCTGTGAATCCCCGGATGAAAACGCCATTGCCTCTCTTGTTGCAGAAGATTTTGGGATTGCCCTTGTTGCGGATGTTGCGATCCTGGATCACTTCAAATTAGAAAAGCTGCATTTAAGTGATGTCACACTCCATCATACTGTATATCTCGCCTACCTGCGGGGGCATTATCAGATCCCTGCTGTCCGCAATTTTATTTCCTTTATAAAAAAAGAAGGAACTTCTCTGTGAGGTTTCTTCCCTTCTTCCAACGATCTATTCTCTGATATTTTTCCAGGATGCCCTGGGATTTTCTTACATTCCCCGCCTTTTTACATACTCTGCAAACTTTTGTACCAGCGGTGGATGGTACTTTTCCTTCCCCTGTGCCATATAAATATAGCGTTGCTGATCCTGGTTACGCAAAGGAACAACATCCACGTCCAACTGGGATAAGATGGGGATCTCCGGCATAATGGCAATCCCGAAATTCTCTGCCACAAGTCCTGCCATAGAACCGTCTTCTTCAATTTCATAAGCAATCTTGGGATTCAGCTTTGCCTGCTCAAACATCCGGTCCACCACTGGTCTCAATCCGCTGTTCGGTGTATAAAAAATCTGTGGATATGCGGCAGCCTGCTCCAGATCTACAGCTCTTTCATAAGAAAGAGGATGCCCCTTTGGTACAACAACCACTAATTTTTCTCTCCCCACCGGAGTAAAACCAATCTCCCCTTCCCGCTCTGCCATGGAACAGAAACCAATATCAAACCGGTCTTCTTTTAATCCCTGGATGATCTCTGAAGTATTTCCTACTGTAAACCGGAATTTTACTTTCAGCTCCTCATGAGTTCGCAGGAAATCTCCTACCAGCCTCGGTACAAATCCACTGCCAAGGGTGTAAATATAAGCCAGCTCCACCACACCTTCTGTCTGTCCGGTCATGCTCTGCACTTTTTTCACCCCGGTATCCAGCGAATGGATTGCCTCATCTACATATTCTTTAAAGATCTTCCCATACTTTGTCAGAACCACACCACGTCCCTGCTTTTCAAATAGCTTTGTTCCGATCTCTTTCTCAAGAGAACTGACCGCATGACTCAGACTCGGCTGTGAAATAGACAGTTCTTCTGCTGCCTTTGTATAATGTTCTACTTCTGCAAGTTTGGCAAAATAATGCAACTGATTCAGATTCATTTCCGTATTTCCTCCGTCTTCCTGATTTTCCCTCTTTGTATAAAATATCACAATTCATAGATAATATCTATTAATTTTGCTGGAAATATGTATTTGTTTTATATTTTACTTTTTTCTATAATACGGGTTGTAAGACAGATTGTTAAGCAAATGTCAAGCAACCTCTCATGGCAGTTTACAATCAACATTTATATTTTAATTTAATTCATTCACTATTTTAATTCAGGAGATTACTAATTATGAAAAAAGAGTATCAGCATATCTTTGAACCTTTTACAGTTCGCCGTATGACAATGAAGAACCGTATCATGATGACTCCAATGGGAACGAACTACGGAGAATCCAGTGGAGAAATGAGTTTCCTCCATATTAATTATTATGAACAGAGAGCCAAAGGCGGTGTAGGACTTATTATGGTAGAAAATGCCAGCGTCGATTCTCCGGAAGGTTCTAACGGAACCACTCAGCTCCGTATCGACCACGATAATTACCTGCCTCGTCTTTTCAAACTGACAGAGACGGTTCACAAGCATGGTGCATGTATCGGTATCCAGATCAATCACGCAGGAGCTTCCGCACAGTCTGCAAGAACAAATATGCAGCCGGTATCCGCTTCTGATATTCCGTCCAAAGCCGGTGGAGAGATTCCTCGTCCACTTTCTAAAGATGAGATCATGCGAATCGTAAAGAAATATGGGGAAGCAGCAAAGCGGGCTCAGATCGCCGGATTTGATACTGTAGAGATCCACGGAGGACATTCTTATCTGTTAAGCCAGTTCCTCTCACCGATCACAAATAAGAGAACAGACGAATTTGGCGGTTCTCTTGAAAACCGTGCAAGATTCGCACGCCTGGTCATTGAAGAAGTAAGAAGACAGGTCGGACCATTCTTCCCAATCTTCCTCCGTATCAGTGCTGACGAATTTATGGAAGGTGGAAATACACTGGAAGATTCTTTGGAATATCTGAAATATCTTGAAAAAGAAGTAGACGTAATCGATGTATCCTGTGGCCTGAACGGTTCAATTCAGTATCAGATCGATGCCAACCACTTCCCGGATGGATGGCGTTCTTACATGGCAAAGGCTGTAAAAGAGCGTTTCGGAAAACCATGTGTAACAATGGGAAATATTCGTGACCCACATGTTGCTGAAGATATTCTTGCAAGAGGTGATGCTGATCTGATCGGTATGGGACGTGGACTGATCGCTGATCCTGACTGGGTAAATAAAGTAGAATTTGGGGATGTTTGTGATATCCGTAAATGTATTTCCTGTAATATCGGATGTGCCGGAAACCGTATCGGAATCAACCGTCCGATCCGCTGTACTGTAAATCCGAATGTACCGGACGGAGAAGGATATAAGAAATTAAAAGTTAATAAACCTTGTAACGTAGTTGTTATCGGTGGTGGAACTGCCGGAATGGAAGCTGCCTGCACAGCCGCTGAAGTCGGATGTACAACCTTCCTTCTCGAGAAGAAACCATACCTTGGCGGTCTTGCAGCAGAGATCTCAAAGATTCCGGACAAGAAACGTCTTGCTGACTTCCCGAATTATATGATCCACCGCACAAATAACCTGAAAAATCTCTTTGCATTTACAAATACAGATGCAAATGTTGACTTTATCAAGAACCTGAAGCCAAATATCATTGTCAACGCAACCGGTTCTTCACCGCTGCTCCCACCAATCCCGGGACTGCATGAGAACATTGACAAAGAAGGCGGAAAAGTTGCTTCTATCCTGACCATGATCAATCATGTCAACGACTATCCGACTGACCTGACAGGAAAGAAAGTGGTTGTTATCGGTGGTGGAGCTGTCGGTCTTGATGTTGTTGAATTTTTCGCTCCACGCGGAGCAGATGTCAGCATCGTAGAGATGATGCCGATCATCGGAAATGGAATTGATCCGGTATCCAAAGTTGATATGGGTACATTAATGAAGAAATACGGCGTACATCAGATGCCGAATACAGCACTGAAAGAAGTCCGTCCGGACAACTTCCTTGTAGAAGCCGACGGAGAACTGAAAGAACTTCCATTTGATTATGGATTTGTCTGCCTGGGTATGAAAGCCGAGAATCCGGTTCTCCAGCAGGTAAAAAATGCCTTTGAAGATGATCAGAATATCGAGATCGTCAATATCGGAGACAGCGTAAGAGCAAGACGAATCATCGAAGGTACAGAAGAAGGACGTAACATCCTGAATACTCTTGAGAAGAGAGGATATCTGTAAGATCAGAATGAATATCAGAAGTTAAGTTATCCTTTGAGCCTCTCCATACAGAAGACCTGCCAGTTGGCAGGTCTTCTTGCATATCTGGGTATAAAAAGAGGAGGCAGGAGAACAATCAATCGTTCTCCCACCTTCTCTTTTTCGTTCATTTTTCTATGATCTGTCTACGGCTTTTTCCTGCCGACAACCTTCTCTTACTGATCTTTTATTTTGCCTCGAGTACCTGATACTCTCCGTTCTGTACTACAACAACGGTTGGATCTTTTGTAGGCTCTCCGTCCTCGCTCCAGGTGATACTCTTTCCTGTAAGACCATCATAAGTGATCTCTGTCATGCCTTTTTTCAGTGCATCACAAATATCAGAAGCACTCATATCCGGTGTAATATTCTCTTTCTCTGCTGCTGCCTTGATTGCATAAACACAGTCATAAGCATCTGCTGCAAACTGGATTGGTGTATCACCAAATGCGTCCTTGAAATCAGCCACGAACTTCTGAGTTGCATCATCTGTAGCATTGGCTGTAAATGGTGTCAGGAACATCAGGTTCTCTGCCAGTGAAGCATCAAATCCTTCAAGATCCAGAATACCGTCCATTCCGTCACATCCGAACCACTTCGGTGAAAAACCTGCTTTATTTGCCTGTGCAAGGATCAGGGATGCCTCCTGATAATAGATCGGAAGGAATACCAGCTCTGCTCCGGCATCTTTTGCCTTCTGAATCTGTACTGAGAAATCAGTCTTATTATCTGCTGTAAATGCCTTTGCTGCTACTACTTCAAGGCCTTTTTTCTCTGCCTCTGTAACAAAGTTCTGATAGATTCCTGAAGAATAAGTATCGGAACTGTTGTAGATAACTGCTACCTTTTTAGCCAGGTTATTATCAGCAATATAGTCGGCTGATGCACTACCCTGGTTCGGGTCTGAGAAGCACATACGGAATGCATTATCATACTGGATACTCTCTACTGCTGTAGCAGACGGTGTCAACTGGAACAGATTATCGTTATGTGACTCTTCAACTACTGCTGTACAAGGTGTAGATGTTGTCGTACCGATCAGCATCTGCATACCCCAGTCTTTCAGAGTATTGTAAGCATTGACAGATTTTTCAGCATCGGACTGGTCATCCTCAAACTTATACTCAATCTGCTTTCCATTAATTCCTCCTGCTGCATTAATCTCGTCTACTGCAAGCTGGATTCCGTTCTTTACCGCTGTTCCGTAAATTGCATTATCTCCTGTTGTAGGTCCGATTCCACCAATCTTAAATGTATCAGTATCTGCTGATGAACCTTTGTCATTACTACTTCCGCAGGCTGCCAGTGAAACAACCATTGCTGATGCAAGTACAATACTTGCTGCTTTTTTCAGCATTTTCATAAATAATCCCTCCTAAAAATAAATTTTCTCCATGGATATATTAGCTCTTATTCTCTGTATTTGTCAAGTAAAAAATGGATCGCACTCTATTTTTTTCTTACAATAGTTATTTCCATTGACTTTATTGAACCACATAAGCTTAAAGTTCCCCGGCAGCACCCCCAAGCCGTCAAAAAAACAGCAGCGGGATTTTTCCCGCCACTGCCTTTTCTGTGCATTTCTTAAATTTTCTGCTGCTTTATCTGTTTTTCTCTTTTTTCTTCAGATAAATTCCTGCACAACCCATTGCAAGACTCAGAAGCATCAATTCCGCATACACACCGGAACTGCTGTCTCCGGTCTTCACTGCTGTATTTTTCTGTCCTGCATCTCCCTTACCGGAAGTCTGAGCATCATTTCCGGTTGTTCCATTGGACGGAACATCTGCAGCCGGCTGATCTGATCCCGGATCAGTTTTTCCCGGATCATTCTTGCCTGGATCATTTTTATCCGGATCGTTCTTGCCCGGATCATTTTTACCAGGATCGTCTTTGCCCGAATCGTCTTTGCCTGAATTGTCTTTTACTTTCAATCCCTCTTTTGCCGCCTGCAATGCTGCAAGTGCCTGATCTACTGCTGCCTGATCTGCACTCTCATCTGCCAGCACTGCCTCTGCTGTCTGTAACGCTGCCTGCAATGCCGCAACGGACTCTTCTGTATATCCTGACAGATCTTTTTCTTCCAGTGCTTCCAGTACTGTTCTGAGTGTTTCTTTATTGACTACCACTTCTTCGCCTGTTCCAACTTTTACAGTCACTTCCGCCGGAAGTTCTGCTGCCTCTGCAATCGTTCCCTGCGTTACAAGTGTTCCCTGAAGTGTATAGGTTGCATCCTTTTCACCGGAATATGCTGAAAGATCCCACTGAACCGGAAGGACTACATCAACTGGTTCGGTTACTCCGTCTACTGTTACTTTTACAGTGACCGTTGCCGGAAGCTGATCACGGATCTCCTCTGCTGTCGTTCCTTTCGCTACTTCAATCTGATTCAGTGCCGGAACTCCTGTCACTGCTGCTGTCTCATTGATCTTTCTTCCTTCTACTGTGATCTCATTGATTCCGATGCCGTCACCATAAGCTTCACTGTTCAGTTCTGTAAAATAAAATCTTACATATCTGCCGGCTACCGGCTGCTCAAATTCAACCACATCCGTCTGTCCGGTCAGTCCTGCTTCTTTAGAAAGAGCTTTTACGGTTGTCCAGTTTTCATTATCATCTGATACCTGGATCTCATACTGCGTTGGATAAACTTTATTAAAGTATTTTGCAGTGATCTTATCGATCAGGTTTGCTGAATCCTCTCCCAGGTCGATCACTACCCATGCTTTCGTATCGGTAGCGTTACTTCCTTTGATCAGATTGCTGTCCCACTTCGTACTGTCATCCCCGTCTACACAGTTCTCTTTTCTTCCGTTAGTCGTTCCCGAAACCGTTACCGGCTTATTAAGGGAAAGATTTTCTTTTTCTGTCGTAATCTTTAATAATAATGCATCTTTCTTTGCGAGCAGAGCCTCTTTTGCCTCATCAATCGCAGCCTGATCTGCATCTTCTGACTCATTGACGGCTACTGCACTCTCATAAGCTGCTACAAATTCTGCTGCCGTAGTCTTTGTATAAAGTGTCCGGTCAATTTCTTCTGCTGCCGCGATTGCTGCCGCAAGCTCTGTCTTATCCGGTGCTGCCTGTCCGCTTCCTACTGTCACGGCAACCTGTACCTTTACATCCGCAGTGTTCTGAACTGTTCCATTTAATGAAATGATTCCTTCCAGTGTATAGACACCATCTGCCGCTGCATTATAATTCTCTGTATTCCATACAACCGGCATCTGCACTGTCTTTGCAGTTTCAGAGCCGTTACGCTTCAACTGTACACTGACAAGTTTCGGAAGATTCAGATCTGCTGCTTCTGTTCCTTTGTCTACCGTAATTCCCTCTACAGCTTCTGCTGCCTCAACCTGATACTTTGCTTCGCTCTGAATACCATAAATCTCAAACTCTTTCAGACCGATCGCATTTCCTGCTGCCTGGCTGTTGATTTCAGTAAAGAGAAGTCTGACATATCTGACAGACAATGGTGTCTCTGTCTCATAAGTATCTGTCTGGTTTGTAAGTCCTGCATTCTTTGACAGAGATTTTACTGTGATCCAGTTTTCATGATCGTTAGAAACCTGGATCTGAGAAGCTGTCGGATAAACTTTATTAAAATATTTCATGGTCATGCTGTTGATGATGCTGGTCTTTGTCTCACCCAGATCTACATAAACCCATGCAGTTGCCCCTGCAGGAGCATTAGATCCTTTCAGCACATTACTGTCCCATTTGGTACTCTCATTTCCGTCTACACAGGCTGATGGTACTACACTTGCAGTTTCTGTACCTGAAACGGTCACTGTCTTATTCAGTGCAATATTGGACTCCGTCTCTTCTTCGTCTCCATCTAAAATGATATGCGGTACATATTCACCGATGTCATCGGTATCCTTTCCTGCTTTGTCTGTAAAGATCTCATAGATAGATGGCTGCCTGCCTGCTGTCCACTCCAGACGGATTGCAAAGATATTCTCATCTTCTGAAACATCGAATTTCTTAGCACTCTTATCAAATGTTCCTACTTTCTCATAACCATCTTTTGTCAGTACTTTCACTGTTGCATCAGATATATTTGCCGCATCCTGAAGGATTGAGAAAGAACGAAGCTTTGTATTCTCTGTCAGTCTGTATTCCAGATAATCACCATCCACAGTTGCCGCTGATGCTGTAAATACACTGGAAATATCTCCGTCCACGCATTTTTCTGCATTTCCGCTGATACTGCTGACTACTTCACTTGCCTCTCCCGCATCCTGGCTGACTTCTTTATTGATCTCTACTTCATGGATCTTCAGATAATATCCGCTGTTGCCGGTCAGACGGATCCGGATATATTTTGCATCTGCTCCCTGTGCATTTCCCTTAAGGAAACGATACGGTACAACAAATTCTGAATTATCGTTCGCTACTGAACCGATCTGCGTCCAGTTCGTCTTATCTTTTGAATATTCAAGTACTGCATTATAAAATCTCGGATTTCCATCTCCTGTCACCACATTGACATCATACAAAGCAACTGTCGCACCGAGATCAATGATAAGATAATCTCCGTTCTGTTGTGCTTCATTCGTCCATGCATAAGTGGAACGATCTCCGTCAAAAAGATTATCCCATTTTCCCTCTTTCAGTGCATTCGTAAAACTATGCTCCAGAACACTCGGATTCATCTTCAGATTTTCTGCTGTCACTCCCAGTTTTTCAAGATCACAGGTCACTGCACTGTCTGTATTGTTCACAATTCTTATGTATCTGAGAACTGCAGGTGCTGTAAAATCAGCCTGTCCGCTCCACTGTACCCCATTTGTGGAATACTGGACAGCTAACTGATCCAGCCCGGTTCCTTCTGCAGTAATCGCAGAGGCAGAGGTCAGAGCTGTCATTTTAATTCCAACATACTCTCCTGCATTCAGGGTAAGATCTGTAAGATTTCTTACACTGTACTCTTTTCCCTGCACAGTCAGTGCTGTCTGCTTCAGGGAATCCACATTTGTATAAATCCGCTCTCCCTGTACTTCTTTTTTATTGACTGTAAACTCTCTGACATGTGTCCAGTAGTCCGCCTTGGAAGATGTTCCTGTCGCTGCAAGACGAAGTCTGACATATCTTGCAGTAATATCCAGATCACTCCGCTCAATTTTTAAAGTATCATTATACTGTTCACCAATCTGCGTCCAGTCTTCTCCGTTCTCGGAATATTCCAAAATGGCTTTATGGAAATAATCATGGTCTGTATCATTGGATCCCTGAAGGATAGAAATATCCGTCACATTCAGTACACGTCCCATATCTACACCATAATAATCATTTGTCTTCTGAACGGTATTCCATAATCCTGCCGTAGTCTCATCCCCATCAAAAATCTTCGCTGACTGGGCATCATCTGTTCTCTTTGTTCCACCAAGTACTGCATAGAACTTTGGTGTAAAGTCTGTATTGGATGAATCCATTAACGGGGTCAGATTATTTTTTACATAAGCCGTAACTTCTGATAAAAATGGCTGAAGACGCTTGCTTCCCGCCTCTGCCTTTGTTGTTCCGTCACCTGTATTATAAGTGTTCCACATATTCAATGCTTTTGCTGCTGTACCGAAATTCGTCCATGCCTCTTCTGCATCATTTTCCTGAAGTGCCTGTGCGGACTTCAGAATCGCCTTAATTCCTGTAGCAACATCATTCAGAGAACTGAGCCATGGATTCAGTTCCTGAACCAGCTTTGTATTTGTACAGTTTTCTTTAAAATCTGCTACTGCTGCAACAATCTTATCCATTTCTGAAATAAGACTTTCAACTTCAGAATCATTTTTCAGTGCAGCACCGCTGTTGATCTTATTCAGAACACTTGCCAGTGTATCCTTCAGATATTCTGACTCCGGGAATCCATTGCCAATACGGCTGGAATGCGGGCAGTTGGATACATTGCTTGCAATTTTAAAATAGGAATCCTCTACTTCCGGCTCAAGATAACGGAAAGCATCTTCCCAAACAGTCTGAGCATTTTCAGAATAGTTTTTGTTATTCCAGAATAACGCTGCCAACTGGAATAAGCCGACTTTATTACTCTCAGCGAATCGGGATGGATTGGATACCGCACCTGCCATTCCCGTTACACCATCTCTTGCATAATAAGTAATATCGCCAAGATAGATTCCTGACTTGGCATGTTCGTTGACCGGATAATTGATCCAGAAACATGCTTCATGCCCTGACTTTTCTTTCACGTAGTCAATCGTACTCTGCGTAATCGGCGAGTTTACATCTGCTCCTGTCCAGTAAATACTGATAGAAGGATCCAGCCCCTTTAATGTCTCCAACTCTGATGCATTGGATGACCATTTTGACCACACCTCATTATACCCCTGTGGACAGTACGTCAGTGGTTTACATCCTTTTGGCTCAATAAACTCTTTTGTAAGTTTGTTCAGAAGTGCAACTACATCCGCATGAGAACCCTTTCCAAAATCATCATTCAGAATATCAAACTTACGGACTCCCGCATCATACAACTGCTGGAATTTTGCTGTAAGCTGATTATAACGGGTATTGTACGCCTCTTCATTCGATGTATCTAATCCATTAAAGAATCCGGAAAGATGTACAGACCATGCATAATAACACTTCGTCTCCTTTCCTACTTCTACCAGTTCCTTGATCTGATCAATGTCAGACTGTGGATACAGTTCATTCCATTTTGATGTATGATATACATCTGTCTTTGATGCGTAAACATAATTGTTCATCTTCACATCTCTTGCAAAACGCATCAGACTCGCACGGGATGCATAATCCCATCCGCCATAAAATCCTTCGATAAATCCACGGAATGCGACACCAGCATAGTCCTCAATCTGAACATCCAGAATTTTTCCTTCCTTATTATTAAAAGAAGAAAGCATCATCTGTAATGTTGCAATTCCATAAAAAGTGCAGTCTGTATCTTTTCCTACGATTGCAATGACTTCATTTCCGTCACTGTCTGTATCTGCACTTAAAAGATACGGATCATTTTTTTCAAATAAATCTGCTGTCCCTCTTGTGATATGATCCGCAACATACGTATCTGCTACCCCGCCTGATTCTTTTACTCCGAGAAGAATATTTGTCTTACCGGAAACTATATCTTCTGATAGATTCATAGTCCGGTCATTCTTCTCAAGTACTTCCTTCAGGAAGTTGACAGTGTACTTGTCAATCCCTTCTTCTGCAACAACATTCACATCCTCTGACATGATAAAGCTACTATTTCCATATGTCACAGATTGCGGAATTGGGTAAATTTTGTACTGATCTGCTTCTTTTGCGAAAGCTCCTGCTGACTTTGCTGCAAAAACTCCACTTCCCATTGAAAGGATCAATGTGAAGATCAGCAGACTGCTCAGCAGTTTCCTGTACTTTCTCACCTTTTTCATCTTTTTTCCCCTTTACTAAAAATATTTGTAGCTCATTATATTATAGCAAATAAAAGGCTTGTTTCACTTGTTAAATCTGTATCAGACAAATGGTATTTTTATATGATTCGGAACTATATTAAATTCGATCACTGATATAAAACTGCTGTTCTTACTCCCCGGCAAATTGCATCTCGTGCAGGCACTGATGCCGTTTGTCAGGTTTGTGCAATAAAAAAACAGTGCTTTCGCACTGCTCCTCATTCCTATCCATATTTTATATACTTTCAAAACTACATACAGTTAAAACCAACACCATCATCCATTTACCTATCACTGCTTTGGTTATGCCCTCGACCTATTAGTAACAGTCAGCTCCATGT
>OGYX01000166.1_pt1 | contig 46640 bp, 50 predicted proteins | sample 1576601 | NCBI WGS metagenome assembly OGYX01 (sample SAMEA3541561, study PRJEB24748) | human gut metagenome | biome: human gut; feature: human-associated habitat; material: faeces | place: China | collected 2012 | reverse complement strand
GGGATAAACGCTGAAGGCATCTAAGCGTGAAGCCCCCCTCAAGATGAGATATCCCTACGTAAGTAGTAAGACCCCTTGAAGACGACGAGGTAGATAGGTCAGAGGTGGAAGTACAGTAATGTATGGAGCTGACTGATACTAATCGGTCGAGGGCATGACCAAGCAAGGTGATAGGTAGGATGAAGAAAATATTTCTTGTATGCAGTTTTGAAGGTATATATAAAAGGTAAAAAGCAATCAACATATGTTGGTTGCTTTTTTGATATCCGGCATAAAGAATAAAAAAAATATAAAATCTCAAATATCTTTTGACCATATATGCTATAGATGATACAATTGAAACATTGTTGGAATAGAAAAGGAGTTTATTAATTATGGAACAGAAAGTAATTGCCACAGTTGGCGGACATCAGATTACAGAAGCAGAAGTAGAGGCATTCATTCGCAGCCTTCCGAGAGAACAGCAGGCATATGCTTCACATCCGGATTTTCGTAAACAGTGTGAAGAACAGCTGATCGCAGTTTATGCATTTGCAAAATACGGAGAAGAAGAGAAGATCGATGAGACAGAAGAGTTCAAGAATGTGATGGAAAATGCGAGAAAAGACATTCTTGCACAGATGGCTATGAGAAAGCTTTTTGCAACAGTAAACGTAACAGACGATGAGATCAAAGAATATTACGAAGCAAATAAAGGGAAATATTCTAAAGGTGCATCTGTACATGCGAAACATATCCTTGTAGATAATGAAGAGAAATGTACAGAGCTTTTGAACGCAATTACAAGCGGGGAGAAGGTATTTGAGGATGTTGCAAAAGAATCTTCTTCATGTCCTTCAGGAGCAAACGGAGGAGATCTTGGAGAGTTCGGAAGAGGACAGATGGTGAAAGAATTCGAGGATGCTGCATTTGCTGCTGAGATCGGACATATTGTAGGACCAGTAAAGACACAGTTTGGATATCATCTGATTAAAGTAGAAGATAAGAAAGAAGCCGGTGAATCAAATCTGGAAGAAGTAAAAGACCAGATTCGTGCAGAATTATCTCAGAAGAAACAGGAAGAAGCTTACAGAGCTAAAGTAGATGAACTGAAGAAAAAATATATGGATTAATCTGTTCATCCACTAAAGAGATAATATAATAAAAGCAGGGGCATGATCATTGAAGATCATGCCCCTGCTGCGTCTTAGATGGCGATTTGCGCCTGTTTTATTTGGTTTGCAGTAATTTATCAATACTTACAAGTTTTACGCTTAAAACAAATATTTTAGCAGCTAATTTCAGCTCTTTTACAGTTGGATAAGAAGGTGCAATACGGATATTGCTGTCCTTCGGATCTTTTCCATAAGGGAAAGTAGCACCGGCACCAGTCATTACAAGACCGGCATCTTTTGCTTTGGCAACGATTGCTTTGGCACATCCATCCATAGAATCAAAGGAAATGAAGTAGCCACCGCGTGGAGCAAGCCATGAACCAATTCCAAGTCCGCCAAGTTCTTTGTCCAGTGTATTTAACACAATATCAAACTTAGGACGGAGAATATCTGCATGTTTCTTCATGTGCTGAACCATTCCGTGAATATTTCCGAAATATCTTGCATGTCGGAGTTGGTTCAGTTTGTCATGTCCGATTGTCTGAATACGCATCTGTTTTCTGATATCAGCCAGGTTGGCATCAGATGCTGCGATTGCTGCGATACCGGAACCAGGGAAACTGATCTTGGAAGTAGAAGAGAACTTGTAAACCATATCCGGGTGTCCTTCTTTCTTACACTCCATTAAGATTTCAATCAGATAATCCTGTTTATCTTCATATAAATGGTGAATACCATATGCATTATCCCAAAAGATACGGAAGTCTTCTGCTGCAGGATTCAGTTTTGCAAAACGATGAACTGTTTCATCAGAGTAAGTGATGCCCTGTGGGTTGGAATATTTTGGAACACACCAGATACCTTTGATCGCCGGATCAGTGCTGACCAGTTCTTCTACCATGTCCATGTCCGGACCGGTTGGTGTCATCGGAACGTTGATCATCTCAATTCCGAAATATTCTGTAATTGCAAAATGTCTGTCATATCCAGGAACCGGACATAAGAATTTTACTTTATCAAGTTTTGCCCACGGAGTACTTCCCATAACACCATGAGTCATACTGCGTGCAATTGTATCATACATTATATTCAGGCTGGAGTTTCCAAAGATAACGATATTATCTTTTGGTACTTCCATCATATCTGCAAGCAACTGTTTCGCTTCTGCGATACCATCCAGAACACCGTAGTTACGGCAGTCAACACCTTCTTCACATACAAGGTCTGAGTCACTTCTTAATACATCCATCATATCCATGGACAGATTCAGCTGTTCTGTGGACGGCTTACCTCTGGACATATCCAAGTGTAGATTCTGTGCCTTTACATCTTCAAACTGGGCTTCCAGATCACTTTTCAGCTGCAATAATTCTTCTTTGGATAATTCTTCATATGCTACCACTATACCATCCTCCATATCATATATACCATTCAACATTATAATATTTTAACAGAATTTGACGTTTCGTCAATGGTTTCTTGCAAAATGACGAGAAATTATAGAAAAATATGCAATTCAAGACTTGTAAAATGAAATTTTTGTGAAAAAGTTATGCAAAAAATGTGATGTGATAAAGCATGCAAGTGAAAAATACAGTACCTATCCGAAGGAACAATCAGGAAATTACGGTAAAAATAAAAGGTGAATTATACAGGGAAGAAGTTGCCGGTGGCAGATTCCGGAGATTAGACATTCACAAAAACGGACAGCCTGTGTTATGATATGCTCAGATGATAACAAGGAGGAATTAATATGAGAGACATTAACTGGGCAGTACTTGGCACAGGCGTTATTGCAAATGAGATGGCCGTTGCATTAAAAAAGAACGGAAAGAATATCTATGCTGTTGGTAACAGAACTTATGAAAAAGCCGTCGCATTTGGTGAAAAGTATGGCATAGGGAAAGTTTATACGGATTATAATGAGATGTTTACTGATCGGGATGTTGATGTAATTTATATCACAACACCTCACAATACACATAAAAAATTTATGAAACAGGCAATTGAGAATGGAAAACATATTCTGGTAGAAAAGTCGATTACACTTAACAGTGATGAACTGAATGAGATGGCAAAACTGGCAGATAAGAATCATGTCATCATCGGAGAGGCAATGACAATCTATCATATGCCAATCTATAAAAAGTTAAAAGAAATTCTGGAAACCGGCGTATTAGGAAAAGTAAATCTTATTACAATGAATTTTGGAAGTTTCAAAGAATACGATATGAATAACCGCTTTTTTAACCCTGATCTTGCCGGTGGAGCAATGTTGGATATTGGAGTATATGCGCTTTCATTCATCCGCTGGTTCATGGATTCAAAACCAGATCAGTTGCTGTCGCAGGTGAAATCCGCACCCACAGGGGTAGATGAGCAGGCCGGACTGCTGTTGATGAACAAAGAAGGGCAGATGGCAACCGTTATGTTATCACTTCATTCAAAACAGCCAAAGCGGGGCATGATCTCCTGCGAAAAGGGATACATTGAGATTATGGAATATCCAAGAGCATGGGAGGCAAGAATTACCTATGTGGAAACCGGAGATGTAGATGTCATAAGAGCGGGAGAAAATGCAGATGCACTTGCTTATGAACTTGAAGATATGGAAAAAGCAATTGCAGGAGATTCGGAATGTATGCATTTTGACTATACAAAAGATGTTATGGATATGATGACGGAATTCAGAAAAGCATGGAAGTTCACTTATCCGGAAGAGGAATAGTTTGCAGAGATAAAAAAAGCACATAGATATCAGCTGATAATATCTGATATCTATGTGCTGTTTTTGTTTCTCAGACATATAAAAACGATGCAAAAGAAATTATAAAGTTTCTAATTCAAATACAAGAACTTCACAACTGTTAAGTGTAATGATATCATTGGCAGGAAGAGAATGCACAGCACTGGCCATATTAGAAAGAAGAATCTGTTTTACGGGATATTCCAGTGTAAGAGAAACTGCTTCTTTTCCAAAGTTGGCGGTGATAAGGATTCGTTGATTTTCAGTCTTTCGATAATAAGCCATGACCGAGCTGGTATTCTGATAAACAGGCAGGAATTCGCCATAAGCAAATACTTCTTTGTAAGCAGGAGATTTGCGCAGTGCGATCAGCTTCCGGTAATAATTTAATACAGAATCAGGATCTGTGTCCTGCGTTTCCATGTTGATTTCGGTATAATTATCATTTACTTTCAGCCATGGAGTTCCCGTGGTGAATCCGGCATTTTTTTCCGCATTCCATTGCATCGGAGTTCTGGCGTTATCACGGCTCAGTCTGCTGCATGCTTCAAGGGCTTCTTTATCGGTGAGCCCGGCATCTCTGGCAGTATGATACTGATCTATGGTATTGATGTCATTATATTCGTCAACAGTGTTCCAGACTGCATTTTGCATACCGATTTCCTGCCCCTGATAGATAAAAGGAATTCCACGGAGAAGAACACTGATTGTTCCGAGCATCTTAGTACCTGTGGGATTCTGGGCATAGTCAGGAAGAAAACGAGACACACCTCTTGGTTCATCATGATTTTCGATGATATTTGCTTCCAGACCACAGTTTTGAACTCTAAGCTGGGAGTCGGTGATCGCTTTACGCCATTCTTTGAAGTCTACAGGTGGTGCATCATACCATCCATGTTCTCCTTCACTGAGCATATGTGCACTAAAGTCAAAAATTGTGGAAAAATGACCATTTTCACCGATAAATGCATCAAGTTCGCCCTCTTTCATATTGAATACTTCGCCTACAGTAAATGCTTCGTATTTTTGGAATGTATGTTTCTTCAAATCTTCAAGAAGTTCTCCGACACCATCTACTTCGTCTACCATTTTCCAACAGCCGGCAAGTCCATCCGGACCATCCGGTTTGAAATCCGGAAAGTCCAGATCCTTCTTGATGTTAATGATTGCATCAATACGGAATCCGGCAAGTCCTTTTTCAAGCCACCAGTTGATCATTTCATAAAGCTTTTCTCTCAGAAGCGGGTTTTCCCAGTTAAGATCGGGCTGTTCTTTGGCAAACATGTGCAGGTAGTATTTATCAGTACCCGGTACAGGTTCCCAGCAGCTTCCGCCAAAGTAAGAACGCAAGTTACTTGGGGGATTACCGTTTCTGCCCTTGCGGAAATAGAAATAATCAGCATATTCTCCGTCGGGATCAGCCAGGGCTTTCTGGAACCATTCGTGCTGGTCAGAACAGTGATTGATGACCAGATCCATAATAATATACATATCCCTTTTCTTCGCTTCGGAAAGCAGTTCGTCAAACTCTTCCATCGTTCCGAATTCTTCCGCAATTGCGTAGTAATCAGAAATATCATAGCCCTGATCTACAAAAGGTGATTTGTAGATTGGAGAGAGCCAGATGATATCAATCCCCAATTTTTTTAAATAATCTAATTTAGAAATGATTCCACGAAGATCTCCGATTCCGTCTTCGTTTGTGTCTAAAAAGCTTTTTGGATAGATCTGGTATGCGACTTTATCATGCCACCATTTTTTTATCATAATTTTTCCCTTTATATACGAAATTAATTTCGTAAATTCCTTTCTGTTATTGTAGTCTTCTGTATGCTGCTTTGCCAAAATCACATTGAGGCATAACAGAAAATGTATTATACTGCTATTATATGGAAAAAAAGCCTGATATCTTGCAGTATAGTGTTGTTGTATGACATAATACTGCCTTGTAAAAGCAGAGAAAGGGAAAAAGAAAATGAAGAAACAGTATTTCCATGCACCGGAGCAAAAAGAAGAGACAAAGCACGGAGAGCCGTACTTTCCGGTTCAAAAGTATATTACCAGACTGTCTGAAGAATATCCGGCGGTAACAACACACTGGCATGAAGAGGCAGAACTTACATTGATCGTAAAAGGAAAATGCCATTATCACGTAGATCTGGTTGATTATGAAGTGAAAGAAGGAGATCTGTTATTTGTTCCGCCGCTATTTTTGCATGCGATTTCAAAAGGAAGATGTGAAGAATTTATTTCGGAGACGTATGTATTTCATTTGAATTTTCTCGGAGGTAATTCAACAGATATATGTTCGACGCGCTATCTGGTTCCAATTATGAACCAGGAATTCGCAATGCCTTGTCTGATTACAGGGAAACATTCGGTCTATGCTTCACTTAGAAAAGTCTTTGATCAGATTACTTCGCTTTATGATGAAAATGTAGATGGATATGAACTGGCATTGAAAGCGTTACTTTTGCAAGCAATTTTTTTGTTGCTGCAATATAGTAAAAAAATTTCAAAAAAAGAAAAAGAGCAACATTCTGAGAAATTAAAAAGTGTACTGGATTATATTGGAGAACACTATGCAGAACCAATTTCAATAGCGGAACTGGCAGAATTGTGCTATTTCAGCGAATATCATTTTATGCGTTTTTTCAAAAAGCATATGAATATGACTTGTGTGGAATACATGAATAATTTTAGATTGGAGAAAGCTGTGGAATTATTTGAACAGGGGCATTTATCGATTATTGAAGTCTCAATGTCAGTCGGATTCCGGAATCTTTCTTATTTTCATCGTGCATTTAAGAAAAAATATGGTATGACACCACTTACTTTTATAAATAAACTGAAAAACACTGTCCGATAACATATTAAGATCATTGGACAGTGTTATGTAATATCTATGTGTTTTGAAAACTGTCAGAGACAGATTCCGGATCGTCAACTGATAAAATTTATAAACTTGCTTCAACCAGTACAGCTACAGCCAGTGTGTCGTCTTCAGTAAATCCCTGTGCACAGGTAAGGATTGTCTGTACATAGTCTTTTGAAAGATCGAGTTTGTGAGAGATGACATCCATATCATAACCCTCCTGATTCAATTCGGTTACATTCTTTACATCCTTGCGGATCTGTTCCATTGATAAATTTGCGTCCATTTTCATATATCCTCCTGTAAATTTCCGGATTTCCTTTTTTATACTGTATTTACATTTTGTTCTTAAACTCTAATATTTTATCAAGCAGATGGAAGGCAACTTTTTCTTTGCTCATCAGTTCAAGTTCAAATATCTGATCTGGTGTGATCATGGTAACGATGTTTGTATCCGTTTCAAATCCGGCACCTTGTTCTTTCAGATTATTGGCAACGATCATATCCAGATTCTTCTTTTCCAGTTTTTTCTTGGAGTTCGTAAGCATATTCTGCGTCTCCATAGAAAAGCCGCATAAGAACTGACCGGCTTTTTTGTGTTCGCCGAGATATTTCAGGATATCATCTGTGCGCTCCAGTGGAATAGACATGGTATCATCGTCTTTCTTTTTGATCTTTTCATCAGAGACATTGCATGGTCTGTAATCGGCAACGGCAGCAGCCTTGATGATAATGTCCATATCCTGGCTTCTGGAAGTGACTTCCCTGTACATATCTTTGGCAGACACAATTGGAATGGTATTGACAAAAAGCGGTGCATCAAGAGAGGTACGTCCTGTTACAAGGGTAACATCTGCGCCGCGGAGCATGCAGGCTTTTGCAATGCTGTATCCCATCTTTCCGGAAGAATGGTTCGTAATATAACGGACCGGGTCAATGGCTTCCTGTGTCGGTCCTGCAGTTACAAGTACTTTCATACCGGTCATGTCTTTTTTGTATCCAACAGATTTGCAGATATATTGGAATAAAGTTTCCGGTTCCGGCATCTTTCCGGTACCATTATCGCCACAGGCCAGATGACCGGTGGAAGGTGTGATGACTTCCATGCCATAATGCTTCAGTAATTCTATATTATCCTGTGTGACAGGATTCTCATACATTGCTGTATTCATAGCAGGAGCAATGATCTTTGGCGCACGGCTGGCAAGTACGGTTGTTGTCAGCATATCGTCGGCAAGACCATGAGCAAGCTTGGCCATCACATTTGCAGTTGCGGGAGCAACCATAACGACATCAGCAAGCTGGGCAAGTGCAATATGTTCCACTTTGAATTCAAAGTTCCGGTCGAATGTATCAGTGATACATTTATGTCCGGTGAGAGTCTCAAACGTAATCGGATTAATGAAATTGACAGCGTTCTCTGTCATGATGACATGAACATCAGCCTGGGCTTTTACCAGAAGACTTGCAAGAGTTGCAATCTTATAAGAAGCAATTCCCCCGGTCACGCCAAGGAGAACGTGTTTTCCTTTTAACATAAATATTCATCCTCATTTCTAAAATAATACAATCACTATAGCTCTTTTTATTCATTCTTGCAAGTAATAGATAACGATGTTATAATCGGATTCGTAATTGTATTGTATCCCGGATACCGGGAATGATAACAAGGAGGAAGATTAAACATGAAGACAAAAAAACATAACACCAGCTGGATGGTCAGTGTTGCACTTATGGCAGCAATCGTAATCGTTCTGGCGAACACACCGCTTGGAATGATACAGCTTCCGATCATTAAGGCGACAACGGTACACATTCCGGTAATTATTGGAGCAATTTTGTTAGGACCTGCAGCAGGTGCAATCCTGGGTGGTGTATTCGGTATTTGTTCATTGATTAGTAATACAATGGCACCGACGCTTTTATCATTCGCATTCTCTCCGTTTATGAGCACTACAGGAATACCCGGAGCGGTTAAGGCAGTCTGGATTTCAGTAGGATGCAGAATTTTGATCGGTGTGGCAGCAGGATGGCTTTGGATTCTCTTATCAAAACTGAAAGTAAACAATATCATTGCACTTCCTGTCGTAGGATTCGCCGGAGCAATGGTGAACACGATCACGGTAATGGGAAGTATCTACATTCTTTTTGCAAAACAGTATGCAGAAGCAAAAGATGTGGCAGTCAGTGCCGTATGGGGACTGGTAATGGGAACTGTTACGGCATCGGGAATACCTGAGGCAATTGCAGCGGCAATTCTGGTTCTTGCAATCGGTAAAGTTCTGATCGGTGTATTTAGAAAAATGAATATCGGAAATGTATAGATGAAAGATGGAATCTCCGGCTCGGATAAAGAAAGCCGGAGGTTTTTTAGAATACGGATTATATAAGAAAAAACAGAAATTTTGCAAAAAAATAAAAAAAATGAAAAATTCTGTTGACATATATGGAACTAATATGGTATAAATAATAAGCACTCAGCAATGAGTTGCAATATAGGGGATTGGTCAAGTGGTATGATAGGGGTCTCCAAAACCTTTGGCGGGAGTTCGATTCTCTCATCCCCTGCTTGCTGAAAAGCTTGAAACCTTGAATTTTCAAGGTTTCTGGCTTTTTCTTTTTGTGGTAATAATGAAAGGTAACCTTATAGGTAACCTTTCATTAAATTTAATAGTTGATTGCATTTAAAATCTGTTCTCTTTGTTCTGAATTATTTCTAACGCAAAATTGGTAATATTTAATTGTAGTTGTTATGTCTGTGTGTCCCATTTGATTTTTAACCAAACTTTCATCAGTGTGATTATCTAATAATGTTGAAGCATATGTCCTTCGAATACAATGCGGACCTCTTCGTGGAATGCTAACTTTATCACAAATGCGATACAAGGCTCTTCTTAGAGCATTAGAGCGAATCCTTTTTTTCTTTTCTTGGAATAGATATTCACCTTTCATATTCATTGATCTAACACGCCGAATAGTATCTATACATGAATCAGTAATAATAATATATCTATCAGATTCATCTGTTTTTGGATAATTGCTTACTTCTACTACACTTTTTCCGTTGTCATCTTTGTAGGTGATTTCTGTTCTTTGTATATGTATCGTTTTTTCTTGATAGTTAATGTCTTCTGGTTTTAATGCTGCAAGTTCTCCAACACGTACACCTGTTTGAAAACAAAGTTTAATAGCAAGATTTCTTATGGTAAGATTGTCGGAAATATAATCCATAATCTTACGCGCTTCATCATCTGTAAAGCGTTCTGCTTTAGGCTCTTTTTTTGTCTTTTTAAAAATGTTTTTGCCAAGGTCTAAATCTTCAAAAAAAGTACTGGCACTTATTGTAGTATACTTCATTCTTTTAGCATATTTTAAAATGCCTTTTAATATTATCCGCAACCCAGAGAATGCTTTTGCTGTTAACTCTTTTTCTATAATTGTTTCTTTTATGAACGAATATAATTGTTCTTCACTAAGAGAGCGAATGTGAATTCTTTCGAAATCGGTATTTTCAATAAAACGAATATAATCGTTTTCATATTTCTTAACTGATGATTTTCTAAGTTCGCCGTACGTCTTACGTTCTTCTATCCATTGCTTAAATAGTTCCCTGATTGTAGGGTTTTCTGTTTTCTCCCTCCAAAAATCAATGATTATATTTTCAATATCTATTTTATTTTTCCGTTTAATGGTACGTGGATTTACTTTTGTATCATCAGGAAGTTTTGTATACCAGCTTCCGTTAGTTTTCCCTTGCCATATACTGTATGGGTGTTGGTTTAATATTTCTTCGCGCTTTTTCATTTCTATGTTGTGTTCCAAGCACTCTAAATCTTCCTTTTTTAGCATACCATATTTTAGTGCTTCGCGCAAAAAATCTTCCACAGGTATACACCTCCTTTCTTGTTTGTATCTTAAATTTTGTAGATTATTTTTTGATGTATTTTTATCTAATGAGCTCTTCGATTTAAATTACGCTTATAAGATACAAAAGTTTTTGAAATTTTTTTAGGTTCCACATGAACGTATATTCATTAAGATAATTATATTAAAAAGCAACTATTTGTTTAAAGTGGTTATAAGAAAGAATTGTTTATCTATACTAAATGGAAGTTATTAAATAAGAGATTAGGTCTCTATCAAACGATAAAAAGGTTGTTTTTTTAGAAAGGAGAAAATGAAATGGATAAGAAGGAGTTTATTGCAACATTGGTTGAAAGATTATATCAGAGAGGAAACGAGACTCAGATAAAGGAATCGAAAAAATTAAATCAAGAAGAACAGGCGCTGTTAGTAGTAAAAGGGGAACTGACTGATATGCAAGTAAGATGTGATCTTCTTTGGGATGCATATTCAGAAGGGAAAACAATAGAAGAAATTTGCAGAGAAATTAAGTCTAAGCTTATTGAATTTGAAGAAGCAAATAGTAATGTAACACCAGTTGGAATAAATCAATGGAATCGAGTAAAATCACGGGTGCGTTGCAAAGTGTACTCAAAAAACAGGAACTTAATTAATGCAATGAAAAATGGGATTCCATGTTTTTGCTTTTTGGATTTGTTAGTTACATTTTATTTGCAAATTAATGATGACAATGAGATGACAATGGATATTACGAATGAACACTTAAAAGAATGGGGCATTACTAAGAATGAATTGATTGCAGTGGCAGGTGAAAATTTAGTAAATAGCAGTTTTGAACTGGTAAATTTGAATGAACGGATAAAAGAACTTATGGGAATCGAGAAAGAAAAGAAGAATACGGGAATTGTATACATAGATCCAGATCCAATATACATTCTTTCAAATGAATCAGGGGTGTATGGAGCATGTGCAATTTTAAATACACAAGTAATGGAAGATACATATGAAAAAGTAGGATGCCGTAATTTTTTTATTCTGCCAAGTAGTATAGATGAATTGATAATAGTACCTAAGCGTGATTATCCAGACTATGATGCGCAAATGCTACAATTTATAGTTATGCAAACAAACATTAATTGTGTTGATCGAGAAGATCAATTAACAGATTCAGTTTATTTTTACGAACATGAAACAAGATTAGTAAAGAAGCTTGTTTAAGAGGAGAAAAATTAATTATGATAGATCAAACAGTTGTTTTACGTGGATATGTATCAAAAGAAATTATTACATATGGAAATTTTATAGGAAAAGATGGAAAAGAATCTAAAGTTGGTACGCTGCCATTAGGCGTACAAAACGGAACAGACAAAGCAGATTTCTTACCGATTACTTTCTTTGGTCACACCTGTGATTTAATAGCTGAATTCACTAAAAAAGGTACTCAACTGTTGTTAAGTTGTAAGCTAAAGAATAATGTATATAAAAAGAATGATGAGTACAAAGGCGGAGTACAAATTATTTGTAAAGAGTTTCAGATTTTAAGTCAACCGAAAAATGAAAAAGCTGAAGAAAACAGTAATAAAAAAAGAAAGACTGCATAAAATGAATAAGTCCTCCGAGAGGAAGACTATATCTAACATCCGCTTGATTGTAAATTAACGGATAATAAAAACTGTGTCAAGGGTTTATCCCTTTACTCAGTTTTTATATTCGTTATCATGTATATATGCGGATAGAAAAGAAATAAGGCATCTCTAACAGGAAGCCTTATTTTTTTGTCTTATAGAATTAGTAATAGAAAATATGATAATTTTCATCAATATGTAAATTGATAAAAGAAACTTCTATATTGTCCAAATATTGAACACGAATTCCACTCGTAACCAATCCTTGTGTAAGCTTGGTGGCATCACGCATGCCGTAGAAATTGGGAACCCTTTTAGAAGCTTCATTTTCAAGTTCGGTTTTGATATCTTCATTGCTACATTGTACAAAGATGTAAAGGAATGGTTTTTCATAATTGATATTGTATTTATCAAACATCAGAAAGAAATATGTTGTTAGTGCTGTTATACGTTCCAAGGAAAGATTACCATTGTCATATATATTGATTCGAATGTGCATTTGTCCATTGTCTTCAATGATTAGAAAATTAATATCAGCACTAGAATTTTTTAAATTGTAGATGTTATACAAAGCTTTATTTTGTGCATCTGTAGTCATAGTTTCTTGGAGATCAATATGTGTATCTTTGATTGCTTGCCAATCAGGATCAATTGTATAGCTGTCGCTTTTGGATAAATTGTTACAGCGTTCCATGCGAATTACTTCCAAATACTTGTAGTCATCGAGAAAATCACCTGAGAGGAGTGAATCATAACGATTATGTAAAGTAAGTAGGTAGTTATTTATCCCCTTTAAAGGAACGCATACGGTGCTGTTGCGAAATTGCATGATTCGTAGTATTCTTTTTACATCAAATGGTTCGCTTGTTTTTTGTTTTAAACGATATTCATGTAATGTATTGATAATAAATTCGATACGACAAATACTTTCTAAAATTGCTTTCTTCGATGTTGGAATTTCGGAAACATCACGGGAAGGTTTTCCTTCTAATTTTGAGATAGGAAATGCTGTAAGAATAAGTATATTGGCATTAGTAGAAAGAACTTGTTTTTTCTTTAAAAATCCTGCTTTGATAAGAGCAGTAATATCTGATTTTATTTGAGCAGTAGATTTATTTTTTAAATTCATTTCTTCTAATAAGGCAATAAGCGCTGCGTGTAAAACCTTTCCATTAGATATGTAATAGATCGTATCAATTAGGTATTTCGTATCCTCATAAAGCGAATCTTTAGCGGATTGTGTTAGTTGTGTATTCATATATAACATCCTTTCTAATAAATATTGATTTCGTTGTAAGTGGCGTGGACAATTTCAGTAGCAGTAAATTCTTTGCGATTGATTGTTTCAGTACTGTAATTCTTTGTAATAACTTCTATACAACATAATTCTTGAGTATCTGCTTTACAATAGGTTAAATCAATTAAAGACATATGTTTCATGTTTTCGTAAAGTTCCTCGGCTTCAGATAGTCTGTCCGTAGCCAATAAAGTGTAATATTGCTGATCGAGATATTCTTTTAAATCTAATTCGTTCATACAAGTGTATTGTTCTTCTTTTGATAACTGGGAATATTCGACAGCTAATGCAGTGTTATGCCGTTCATCGCCACGACCAGATTGAAAGTTTCCTTTGCCAAGGAACTCTCTTGTAACTTCTTTTCCATGTGCGGTGAGTCGGTAGGTGGACTGATTCTTTTCTTTTGAAATATGTTTGTCTTGATAACTTACTTTTTCAATAATGTGTTCTTTTAATAAACGTTTTATGCGTGAAGGTGAGATTATTTGTGTGAGAGTGTAATGATTCGCATTTCCACATACGCGAAAAATGTTGAGCGCTCTCACAGTATTAAAATCTTTTTTTATCATAATAATTCCTCGGTGAAGAAGAAATATTGCGAGCGAACTCACATCCAGTTGCCCTGTTGTCTTGCAACAGGGTCGTAGCAAGTATTGCGAAGTCTGGTGTGAGCGCACATATTATCTCTCTTTGCTGAGATGATAATATGGCGGCGAGCAATATTTTCTAAAAAATATTGTCTTTATATGAGAAGCTATATAAAATATGTGAATTGTACATGGAGATGGAAGGGAGAATACTATCTCATTCACATATTTAGGAAAATTATAAGCAGTATGAAAAAATATATAACTAAAATGGATAAATTTAAAAAATTTTTCACTAGACGCTTAGATCGTAAACAATCTAAGCGTCTAGTGAAAAATCCTTTCGTAGTTTTAAGAATACTGCTTATTGCACCCAAATTCCCCATAAAAAATTTGGCGGAAGGACAAGCCCATCTTCCGCCAAATCATACTTGTAAATAAGGAATAAGCAGTATTTTAAAACTAGGGAATGGGATATTCCCCATTCCCCATAAAAAACAGGAAGTTTTAAAAAGGACATAAATTTTCAGAATCATCGTCGGAATCGTTATTTGCATTCTGGGTGTTAGGTAAAATAGGTTTTCTACTTAATCCTAAGGAAGTAAGTAATTCATCATCTGTAAAAGTAGGAGAAGCTGGTTGGGCCTGTAAAAATTTTTCTAATGGATTTAGACAATCACCAACAAAGGAATAATCTTGCAAAGTTGAATCAAAGCGATAAACATGGATGATGTCTCTTTCAACATGCATATAAGTTCCGCAACGGCGTTTAAGCTGTAAAATTGGTTCCATACCTGATGGACAAGTGTACTGGTAAAAAAAATCTATGTCAAAAACAGATGTAATGATAAGTAATTTACAATGTCCAATATCACAATTAGCATAGCGTGAGGCAACACTGGAATTATTGAAATTATCTAATAATTTCAGGATTTCAGAGAAATTCAAGTTTTCGCCTCGGAAGTCGTCTAATATAATGCATTCTTCTTGCGTGTAGCCGTCTAGGAAGTCATTTCCTGAACCTGAAATAAAAGTAGTAAGATTTCGCTGTTGTGCAATATGTTTGGCGAAGGTAGTTTTTCCCGTACCGCTTGTGCCATAGATATAAATTACATCCATGTGTCTTTCAATAGATGTATCCATATTTTTTTTATATTCAAAGGCATTATTGATTGATCGTTTGAAGGTATCATAATCGGATGGAGAAATTAAAGTGGTAAAATTTAGTGGAGTAATTGTGCCAGCCATAATAAGATCAATAATTTCCTGTTTTCTTTTGGCTCTGGTTGTTTGTGTTATGAAATTGTTGTAGTCAAAATTTGCATGTACTAATGATGGGTCATATTGATGTTTATCTTCTTTTCCATTGTGAATGAGGTATCTACACATATCCTGGAATTTATTTCTTCCTGTCGATGTGCTCTTTAAAACATACTGCTCTTCGACACCGAACCAACTTGCAACATGCTTAAGCGTTCTGCCATCATCCTTATTAAACTTTAATATAATGTGAAAATGTGGATTTACAGGATTCCCATTTTGATCAATGTCTTTATCATGTAAAATGTATGCATATTTCTCTATACAATTGCTGTGGTCTTTTAATGCTTGTTCAATCGTTGAGTGTAACAAGATGTCAGAACGTTGACAAATTTCGCAAACCTTAACCTTTGGACTTTTTTTAGTCTCTGGAGTTGATGTAGTACTTTGAGTATTAAGTTCTGTTTTATTTTTTTGGTTATTTTCCATATTAACATTTCCTTTCTTGTAAAAATCATTTATTATCAAATTAATAAGTTATTTACACAATCATTGAAAAGATTGTAGGTAAATCATAAAACAAATGAAGAAAAAAATTTAGGTTCTAATTTGCACCTAAATTATTAGGAAGGAGAACAGTGAATGAATAGTAAGCTAATTGAACTGAATTTGCGTGCACAGGAATCTTTGGCAACTGTAGGTAATTATGAAAAAGAGTTGGAAGAATTGATGCGCTCAGATATCACACAGGAACAGATAAGGGAATATAGACATCAAACACCCGATTTATCATATGTTTTTAGTAAATTAGAAGAAGATAAACAGGTGTTAAATATACTGGGTGAATATGGATTGCAATTACTTCAAAGGAAAAATGAAGGATTGGAATATTCCAAGGAATATGAAGATATGTTAGATGATTTTGTTAAATGGAAACCTGATTATTCGGATTATGCTAATGATGACGAAGAAAAGGCGTGTAAGATTGATTATTCGTTTAAAACGGATGGAGATGTTAGTACATTAGGAAGATTGCAAGGATCGCGAGTATCCCAAGTGCGATTGCTCAAGAAAATAATTGATACAAGGGAAAAAAACACACAATTTTTTTATAAAGATGTAAATGCATTTGTAGAAAATTGTAGTGATTATGAGTTGCCATATATAAAATATCAAAAAGTAATAGAAATGGCGGAGCAGAGTGGATTGATAAATGGCTATGTAGAAATGGACGACGAAGTAATGGAGAATGGATTAACCAAAGAAGTGGATTTAACTTTTAGATATACGGAAAAATCATATTCATTTACACACTGTCGAGAGAAAGCGCATATCTCTGGTGGCAAGAGATGGACCCAAATAGTCAATGGACAAAAGGCATTGAAAGATGACGTATTTATAGCATTGCTTCTTGCATTCTATCTTGGAATTGATTCGGTAGAAGAGTTTTTAAATTGTTTCGGCATATCATTAAATTCTCCGTGTGAGCATGTAAATTCAGTCCCGATGTCGGACATCAAGAAAGCAATCCAAGCAGGAATACATTATGATAATATTATATATTATTTACGAGAAACTAAAGAGTAAGTAATTTTTTTTGAGAGGAGAAATGTAATGACTAAAATTATCAATATCGAAGATGTGATGATAAAGCATTGCGAAATCAACAGAGCGTTACAATATAATGGTTATCCAGGGGCAGAACATGCAAAGAATGCAGAAGAAGGTCTAAGGATGATTGAAGATGCTTTAGCCGAGGGCAAACCGTACGAATTACTAATTACGGACATGGAATTTCCTGTGAATGGTGTCGTTAATTCCAAAGCGGGAATATTTGTTATGGAAGAATTGGAGCGTAAGGAGATTCAGATTCCGATTATAGTGTGTTCTTCTGTACAATATGATTTCTCGGAACGGAAAAATGTAATAGGAAGTGTATTCTATAATAAAAATAGAGATTTGAACTGGGATTTTAGAGAAGCTTTGGCTGAATATAAAAGCTGTCTGAAAAAATAAAATTAGAGGTAGCTTTTTATGCTACCTCTTTGAGAAAAACAGTATTTAAAACATATCGTAAAAACTTAGTTCGCTAGATGTATAAAAATAAATAAGCAAATCATTGTTTATAATAGGATAAATTTCTAGCCACAAATTTACTGGCTTTTCAGCAAGCTCAGTCATACAGACGATTGGATATTGATCTTTAAATTCATCATTATAAGGAATAATTTTTGAACATGTTAGTTTTAAATCTTCAATAAGATTCATAGCTTCATGTGCAAGTAAAGATACTTTAGGCGATGCTACACAAATGTAAGGAACATTGTAAATGCAAGGAATATTTTTTAAGCATTCTTGGAAAACTAGTGTTCCCTTAGGTAAATTAGGAAGAAGCTTTTCTTTAATTAATAAGTTGTTGAGTTCTTTTGTATTGATATTTTTTTCCATAAATAAAATCCCTTTCTTTTTTATTGGTAAATGCGCTATTGCGCACTTACCAGTGATGTGTGTGTTATATCTAGTAATCTTGAATTTCAGCGAGAAAATCTGATTCATCATCCATACAAATAAAAAATACATGAATACCTGAGTCGTTAATATGTTTCACGATAAATGAAATTTCTTTGCTTGTTTTTTCATCAACATAATTGACATTAAACAATGGTAATGGTTTAAAAAGAATAACATCACAACAAAATGTTTTTAAGATATTGATGAAATCAATATTTTGTTTTATGAGTTCTGTTATTCCTTCGGAACATGTAGCAATATACATAATGCCTTCCACGTGGTCATGAAAGATCAGGTAGTCTGTATTTCCTGTAATTGGTGCGTTTGAATTTTGGTTATTGTTATTTTTCATTGTTGTTTTTTTAGTTTTTCTTGTTTTCATAATTTTTTCCCTTTCTGTTTGTCTTATTGATAATTTTTTATATTTATCACTTGAAATTAAATGGGTAAAATTATTTTTTCTTTTTATTAGTACCCTTTCTGTTAAGTGATGAACCGAGTATACTGCATTGGTAAAAAATAAAACAGGTTCCTAAATGCCCTATATTTATGAATATAAATATAGGCATAAATAAAAAGAAAGATGAGTTAAATAAAGAAAGAATGAAAAGGATAAAATCACTTTATTGACGATGGTATACGGGGGGATACTGTAATTAATGCGTAAAAGAAGGTAAATCTACTTTATGAGAGAAGAGGATAATGTTATGGGGGTACATATGAAAAAGAATAAATGGAGTAGAGCTAGTAAAATGATAAATAACCATATAAGGCAACACAGAGCATTAGAAACTTAGCGGATAAAAATAAAGCAAATATTCCAATTGTTGCAATGACAGCAAATGCATTTGAAGAAGATAGAAAGATGACACTTTCAAAAGGAATGAATGATCACATAGCCAAACTAATTGATGTGGAGAAAGTAGGAGAGGTATTAATTTCTATATTCAATAATAGAAAAAGTTAATATGCATATAAAGAACGTCAGTTAAATACTGGCGTTCTTTATAGTTAAAGCGTATAAAGTTTATGAAAAATATAAAAGAAGATGCAAGGCTTACATTTCAAGTATTATTCTATTTGTTTTTGGATAATATAAGATGGTAAAAAAAATTTTGCTTTTTCCCCATGTATAATTGCTTTTGTAGATGTTAATTACGAATTTGTCTGGAGTCGTGTTAGACAGTCGTATTTTAGGTAATTGATTACTTCTTGCCTGTTCTACAAGTTCTTGCGCATATGCTTTCTTGTTTGGAATATAAAGCTTATTAGCTATAATATTTATCTCTGTTTCGGTATTATTTTTTGAGGTATAAATATTACTGTTATGAACTATAAGTTTCCGTCCATGTTGCAAATAAAATAGGCTGATAGAAAATAGAAAAATAATAGAAATAATCATTAAGTAATGTTTCTTTTTCATGAGATTCCTTTCTGAGTATATTGTCCATTTATGGCTAATACTATTATAGCCCGAATATTGATAACATTCAATTATCGGAGGAGATAATTAGTATGATTTCATATAAGCCGCTGTGGGAAACTATGGAGAAAAAGAATATTAGTCAATATCAATTGATTAAAGAATACGGTTTTTCGTCGGGACAATTATCTCGTTTGCGTAAGAATAATTATGTATCTACGCATACGATTGAAGTATTGTGTGATATTTTGGATTGCAAAGTTGAAGATATTATGGTGTATAGAAGATAAGGATGCTTGGAAACACGCTCCTTTCTTTTTTGTTTAATAAGATTTTATGCTTTGGGAATATGTTACGAGGTAACTCAAGGTAACTCAAGGTAACTCAAGGTAACTCAAAGTAACTCTTGTAAAATTAGCTATAAGCCTTAAAATAGACGCTACTGAAAAACTGTTTTTACATACAATATATAGTAGCGTAAAACACATAAGTATACTTTATCTTGTACCGTTTTGCGTAAAATAAGGACTTTTTCAGTGGCGTCAAAATATGGGCTTTATAAGAATTTTACAAGGGAGTTCGATTCTCTCATCCCCTGTTGACCGAAGAGTCAGAAACCTTGAATTTCCAAGGCTTCTGGCTTTTTTCATTTTCTAGATAATTCCAATGTAGTCAAGTATGTAGTCAAACAGGAATTATTCCTAAAATGAGATAGCATTTTCAATCTGTTTTTCTTTGTTTTTCGTTGTTTTATTGCTGAAATAATATAATTTTTTTGTTGTACTGATATCACTGTGTCCCATTTGTTCTGTAATAAATCCCTCATCTACATCACTGTCTATTAAGGTTGTTCCATAAGTCTTTCGTATCTTGTGCATGGTACGATGTGGGATATGTAATTCATTACATATTCTGGACAGTCTTTTATTAAAAGTATTTCCTCTGATACGTTTTCCGTTATGCTCAAATAAATATGTTCCTGATGTATTCAGTTCCAATATTTGATTCAACGTATCCAGTGCGGTAGAGGATATGATTAAATCCCGATTACCAGCATCTGTTTTAGCGTGTTCTTTTACAGCTACAATCCATTTATTGTTTTCGTCTCTGTATTTATCTTCGGTATGTCTGATTTTAATAATACGTCCGTGTAAGTCTTCTTTCTTTAGAGTGCTTAGTTCACCGACACGTAAACCTGTCTGAAATGTAAGCAGAATACCAAGATTATAAATATCCGGCTTTGCTTTCAGACGTTGAATGACTACGGGAATTTCATCTTCCATAAACACTTCTTTCTGCTTATCTATAATCTTCCGTTTAAAAAGATTATTCGGCAGTTCTAAATCTCCAAAAAATTCAGTGATACTGATTGCAGTATACTTTTTCTTCTTACCGTATTTGAAGATACCACGAATCAATGTCCGTAATCCGGCATATGCCTTTCTGGTAAGTGTAAGGTCACGAATGGTGCATTTGATAAATACTTCCAAATCATCTTCTGTGACATTTTTAAATTTCTTTTTGGTAATTGAAACAGAAGTGTAGTGGAAAAATCTTTTGTAATCGTTCACGTATCTGTCATAAGACGCTTTCTGTATCTCGCCGAAATCCAGTTTGCGATTTATCCATTCATAGAAAACATCATCAATATAAATTTCTTCCTGTAGAGCCTTGTAAAACTCTACAATGACATTTTCCAGTTCTTCACGGGTATTTCTGCGTCTGTAAAGTCGGTTTCCGTCTTGTTGTGGAAGATACGTGGAATAAATTTCTTTTCCCGATTTGTCTGTTGTTACTGTAATTGCGTAAACATGCTGTGCAAGTATTTCCTTTCTTTCCATATCTGCTATATCATTCAGCATGGTATCTAAAGAGATTATACCTGTTTGGATTGCGTAATTCAATAAATCTGTATCGTCGTAAGCGTTGGGTTCAGTCATAAATTACATCAATATGATAAGGGTATTGTCTCAAAATATCTTGTGCCTATTTAATTTTTCTGTGTATAGTTAATGCCCTGTATTTTTTAATTTTAAATTTATATTGTCATTTATCTGTTATTATGGGCGAATCATTCAGATATTTCGCTTACTCATTATCAGAATAACTCCTTTCTGTTATTGGTAGTTTGGAAGATTTTTTGTAATCTTCATAAATTTTTATCTGGGTATCATTCATCTTTGCCTGTTCGATTAATACCTGTATATAATCGCAGTTATCCAGTTCTCCGATTTTTGAAAATAATTTTAAAGACGGAGCAACGGAACTTTCTAACCAGTTCCAGATACTATCAAGTGTCTTTTTCTGCGGTTGAATTGTCAGCTTTATTTTCTCTATATCTTGCATAAATAATTCCCAAGGGGGATAAGTAGGATAAAGTCTTTTCCGTGAAGTGGATTTGTTTTCCGGCTGTTCAAGAAAACGGATTTTACCATTTAGTACAGACATTGCAATCTCTGCAACATCACGTCTGGCGATTAATTCCTGTACAACTTTATTTGCCCGTTCCTGTCGGAATCGCAGTTCATATCTATTCCAGTTCGGGTCTAATTCTTTGCCAAATTTTTCTGCCTGTTCGTACCCTTTTTCATAGAAAACGATTCGGAAATCACTGTTGCTACTCCCAAGATAAAGCGTGTTTCCTTTATGAACAGGTATTGATTCACTTAATTCACCAGAAGCATTTTCAGAATAATTACGTAACTGACTAGATATTAAGCCTTGCTTTGTTAAACGTATCAGTTTTGGAATGTTAAGATATGGTTTATGGTCATCTATTGCTAAATCAATTCGTGGAAAATTCACATGATACTGACATACCCTTGCGAAGAAATCAAACCATGTTTCTTTGTTTATCACAAGGAAGTTTTCATAATTTCTACAGCCAGAGCCACTCATTAATATCTGAAATCCATTGTACTGCATTTTACCAGTCGGTTTTAGAATCTTGATATTATCAAATCCGGCAACCAGTTCATGTCCGGCAATTCCTTTCCCTTTATTCTGAAGTTCCATAAGTGAAAGAGGAATTTTTAGGATGTCCGTTATGACAGTGAATAAATCTACATCTTTCACTGTAATCTGACACCAGTCAATTAAGGCTGTCAGACTGTTTTTTTGTCGTGTTACCCTCCTGTTAGTATAGGAGGGTTCTGAAAGAACTGATTTACTTCTTTCTTCCAAATAATAATCCTCCTTTGCCGATAGTGGCAGAGCCACTATCCCTGTCTCTTTTACTGTCCGTTTGGTACGGACAGCAAGAGACAGGAAGTTCATAGGTTACTATGCATTTTTCTGGGAAATACAACGAATCCCTTTACAGGTTACACGTTCTACCAGTGTAGGATAATTTCCTCTCTGAACATATGGAGCATAGACAGGTGTATCCAGTTCAACTACAGAATATGGCTCGATAGTTGGGATTTCTGTCATTTCCAGTCGAATATCAACACTGTTACCAAGTTTCATACTTCCAAGATGAAGTTTGACCGCTTCGATATCTTCGGTTTTCTTTCTGGTATCTTTGTCATAACGGTAGCAATAATCAGCTCCCATATAACGAAGTTCCCCGAATACCTCTTTGATCTGTTCTTTTGTTAATGTAATCTGCATAAGCATTATCCTTTCTCCCCGTATCACCGATAGGACAGTCGTCTTAATAAGTATTGAAATCCATGGATATTTGAAGTTTAGTTATTTCTAAACTATTTAAATCATAACATTGAGTAAAACGAAAATCAATATAAAGTTTAGAAATTTATAAACTTTTTATTTTCTTTGCAGAGTATTTATGATATAGTGAGTACAGAATTAATTAATTAGCCACAGAGAGAAAGTAGAGGATATCGAAATGAACACGATTGCGGAACGAATCAGATTTGCGATGAATGTAAGAAATGTAAAGCAAGTGGAAATGGTACAGAAAACAGGAATTACAAAGGGAGCGTTTAGTTCTTATCTTTCTGGAAATTACAACCCTAAAAAGGATAAGCTGGAACTGATTGCTGACGCTCTGGATATCAATATTAACTGGCTAATGGGTGAAAATGTGCCTATGGAAAATAGCAGTGCTAAGGATAATCCGGCTACGGGATATGTATTTTACAAAGAAATGGAATATTTATTGAATGATACCGACACGGCATATATCGGATTTCAGACACAGTATGGGGCATTAATTCCAAGATATCAAATATATGTAAATGTCAGTTTAAATGAAATGCATATTGTACCTATTTTCTTACGGGAAGATTCAAAAGAATATTATCAATATCCAAAAGAACTTACTCAACCGGAATCATATGAGATATTTACAAAAGATTTTGCCAGTATTCATATGACGCTTGCCACTTCTCAGATATATTACTATGGAATCAATGAAAAAACATTGGAAATGGAAATCTTTTCGTTTGCCTACTCGTCTGAAAAAAATTGTTATGTAGCAAGTGATTGTCAGCCTGTCTTGTGCGATGAATTTGTCCGTGAAATCGAAAAGGAAGTGCTTTATCTCCGAAAAGTTTCCAGATAACAGACAAGAGGACTTGCAAGGTTGGTGACCTTTCAAGTCCTCTATATAGCATGGTTGTATTGGATACCGTCCGTTCTGTCAAGGACTGCCCTAACGGCGTATCGGCTTCGCCTTGTTCCTTGACATCACTAGATGACGAAAATCTTATTTATAAAATGAAAACATGGAAATATTCAGTAGGATATCAGCATTCAAACATTATTTTAGAATGAACTTATAAAAATCAATTAATATTTAAATTCGTTTTATTGCTTTCAAATTTTTCTATTAGATTTTTCCCCATTACAATAATTTCTTTTTTCCAAGGATTTCCAAATATTCCATATTTCCAGTCAGAATCAAAAAATAAATGATAATCCCCATTCGGATAGTAGGTAGGAAAATAAACAGTACATTTTCTGTTAGTGTCATAATATTCATAATCACAAGGGATATATTCTTTTGGGGAAAATGTAAAACAGTCATGTTGCCAATCAAAAGCATACATTTTATCACTTACCAACTCTTCCAAAAAAGAATTAATTAGATGCTCCTGTTCATCTGACCAAGGAGTGTCTTTGTGATACGTCTTATTCTCAATGGGGATTTTTATCCATTCAAATTGTCCGTGTATCTTGGGTGTGAATTTATATTCATTATATAATTTGTTCCATAAGAGATTTTCTGTATTTTGCGGAATAATTTTCAATATTATATTCCCCCTGCTGTTATATTATCCTACTCTTTATTATGTAAATTTCTTAAGATGTGATAATACATTTTCATATCCTCATCTACTTGCTCTTTACTTCGCATACTATAAGTGTCTAAGTTAGCTGTATCTACGCTTAAACCAAGCATTCTACAGATAACATCAACTTGCCACACCTCAAGTGGAATTTCCAATTTCCTATCGTCATATGCATCTATTACTAATGTTACAGATTTAATATTATCTTTTCTTTTGATGTTATTTTTCATCGTACTGTATCCTTACTTTACAAGTGTGAATTTATCTCTTTATATTTTGGTCAGCATACGAGTATACTTTATCCCAAAAAGATTCATAATCATTATTTAGAGCAAGATTATAATAGTAAATATCTGTATTTTCTTGTGAAGAGTCATTTTCAAAAGCGGTTAGTACTTTTGCTTCTTCAATCAATCCCATATCAGTGAGAGCTTCAATAACATTCTTATAAGATTTAAAGTCTAAACCATTCATGGCTAATTCTGTGTCATAATCTATGACTGTTATAATATTTTGAATCCAAGATGGCAAATTTCCGAACTCTTTTCGGACTTCTGCATGTTCATAAATATCTGCCATTGCTTGAACAAAGTCTTCACCATTGGTAATCTCTGATAAAGCCTTATCTATAAAATTCATCTATATACCCTCTTTTCAATAAAATTCAATTTTCTGTAACTATTGTATCATTAAACGATAAGTAAGTCATATGAAAATCTAAATCATTTTTCGTATATTTGAATCTTAAATTTATCAGCATTGTTTTTAACATTATTACCGTCATTATCTGATGAATATATAATCTGATACATACGTTGATTATGCTCATAACTCCACTCATTGGAATAAACAGATATAACTATTTCGTTCGGATAACCTGTAATATCATAAGAAAAGCGAACGTTTCTATATTTATTCTCAATTGCCTTTTCAATGAGTTCTTCTGCATATTTTTCTTTGTCTAAGTTAAACAGCTTATTAGCAATGACATCAAACTCTTGTTTATAAAAAGTATCAGAAGTGCTGACCATAGTGTTAACAGCTTGTTCTTCACGTCCGTATTGTAAATATCCCAGAAGAGCAATAATACATATCAATATTCTCATAATAATATAGCGTTTTCTCATACGACACCTTTCAAATTAGTGTTCGCATACGAACACTATTATAAATGCTATTTTACGCTAATAATAATTACATAGCAAGGAATTATGAAAGAAAGCGGAAAATTCGTGAGATGATTAAATACGATAAATTATGGAAGACAATGAAAGCCAAAGGCATTTCACAATATGATTTGTATACGCATTATCATATGAACCGTTCTCAACTGAACAGATTAAGACATAATCAGAATGTTGAAGTGAATACGATTGATAAGCTGTGTAATATATTGGATTGTAATGTAGAAGATATTATGACACACTATCCAGACGATAATGTATTTTAGAGGAGATATGAAGTGACGCATGAAAAAGATGACACCACGCTGAACGATTTCTCCTTTCTTGTTTTTTACTACCCATGTAGTCAAAAGGTAGTCAAATGTAGTCAAAACTCAATAGAAGAAATGCTTATTTTATGGGGATTGTGAGGAGTTCCCACAGGGTTCGATTCTCTCATCCCCTGCTCCTAGAAGAGTCAGAAATGCTTTGTTTATAAGCTTTTCTGGCTTTTTTGTTTTTGCTGGAAAATAACTATTGACTTCTTTAAGGTGCAAGCGTAAATTATAGTCGTTATAGAAGAAAAAATACAGATAAGAAAGGCAAAATAAAAATGAAGAGAAAGCAAAATATCAGATGGAATACCATGAAAATTCTGGTAATTGGTTTTCTGAGTGTGATTGTTCTGGGAGCGGTACTTTTATGGCTTCCGGTATCGAATGAAAAACCAATCAGCTTCCTGGATGCATTATTTACATCAACAACATCGGTATGTGTGACGGGACTGGTTACGGTTGTTCCGAAATATCAGTTCACGATAATGGGAAAGATAATTTTATTGATTCTGATTCAGATCGGAGGCCTGGGCATAATTGCATGTATCACAGCATTCTTTATGCTTCTTAAAAGAAAGATTACAGTAAAAGAGAGAATTGTCATTCAAGAAGCTTATAATATGAATTCTCTTGGTGGTCTGGTAGGCATGGTCCGCAGAATTTTGTTCGGGACGGTAGTGGTAGAAGGCATCGGCGCCGTTTTTTATGCAATACAATTCAGTCGGGATTATGGACTTGTAAAAGGAATTTGGTATGGAGTTTTTCACTCGGTTTCTGCATTTTGCAATGCGGGAATTGATATTCTCGGAGAGGACAGCCTGGCAAGATACGTAACCAGTCCATTGATCAACATTACAACGATGATGCTGATCATTCTTGGCGGAATCGGATTTACGGTGTGGTATGACGTGATTGATAACGGAAAGAAGATCTGGCATCGTGAAATTCCGAAGAAATGGTGTTTTACCAGACTTAAGTTACATTCAAAGATAGCAATTGTTACGACATTGATCCTGCTGATAGCAGGGACACTTTTGAATTTTGTACTGGAGTACCGGAATCCGGAAACGATTGGAAATCTGAATACCGGACAGAAGATAATGGCTTCGGCATTTCAGGCTGTGACGACCAGAACGGCCGGATTTAGCACATTTCAGCAGTCGGGAATGCATGAAGAGACCGGATTCCTGAATATTATTTTAATGTTTATCGGAGGATCTCCGGGAGGAACTGCGGGTGGTCTGAAGACAACGACATTTGCGCTTTTATTTCTCGCTTTTCACACGATGCTCAGGGGAGGTCATGATATTGAATGCTTTCAGAGAAAAGTGGCTGAAGATAGCTTTCGTGTAGCGTTCGTGACATTTATGCTGGCATTGGGCATATATGTAACAGGAACCACGGTTATTGCTGTGATAGAGCCGGATACAATCTCGCTTCAGAAAATTATGTATGAGACCGCATCTGCGATGGCAACAGTTGGCCTGACACAAGATCTGACAACTCATCTGAGGGTAGGAAGCAAGATTGTGTTGATGATACTGATGTATGCAGGACGAGTCGGACCGATGACCATTGCGTTATTATTTGCCGGAAAGGTAAATTTGCAGGAAAAGATGCGGACACTTCCGACGGAAAAGATTATGATTGGTTAATGAGGAGGAGTAACTATGAAGAAACAATTTGCAGTATTTGGTCTGGGCAGTTTTGGGGAAAGTATTGCGTTAGAATTACAAAAACTCGGATGCGAGGTCGTAGCAGTAGATAAAGATATGGAGCGCGTAAAAGGAATCGCCGACTCGGTATCGTATGCGATGCAGGCAGATATCGGTGATCCGGATTTTGTCAGATCTCTTGGCACGAGGAATCTGGATGGCGTTGTGATCGCAGAAGCAGAAAGTCTGGAAGCAAGTATTATGGCAACGCTGGTGTGTAAAGAAATTGGTGTACCGAATGTGATTGCAAAAGCAAAAAATGAGCGTCATGCAACCGTATTGAAAAAAATCGGTGCAGACTCCATTATTTTCCCGGAAAAAGAAATGGGAATTCGGATGGCAAAGAATCTTATGTCTGCCAGCTTCACAGATTGGATCGCTTTATCACCGGATTATAGTATAGTTGAGACACCGATGCCCGTAAAATGGAGTGGAAAAACGTTGCAAGAACTGGATGTGCGCCGGAATTATGAAGTGAATGTCGTGGGAATTAAAAGTGGGGCGCACGTAGAAGTGAATCCGGATCCTTCAGAAGTATTGCGTGAAGATATGGTTCTGATCCTGGTGGGATCTAATAAAGCATTAGAAGCATTATAAGAAAATTCCATGTCTGGAGATGATCCTGGCTGGTGTGACGAAGGTTGTAATATCGGCTTTGCAATCATAACAAGATAATGGTATAATATTCATACTGATTTGATCTGAAGATACGAAAGCTTTACCGTAAGGAGGACATGAGGATGAAAGAAAAAATAATACAGGGTGGGATCGTGAATGGCGAGAAGATGCTGGTATGTCCGACCTGGGAAGATGAATTTCAAAAAGCAATCAACAGTACAGGCGGCTGTTTCCGAATCAGCATGGATTATTCTGCTGTAGATGTTTCGTGGTGGAAAGAACTGGAAGCGATTGCTAAAAAATATGGATACACACTGGATTCCGAATCATTGGAGATCATTCAGGAATATGTACAGAAATATAAAAAGTACGAGAATCATTTCTGGGAATATGGAAAGAAAATCATAACATTTGAACAGTTCAGCAGGATGTTGAGTAAAAAGGCGGGAATACAGCCAAAAGAAGCAAAAGACTATGTGGCCGCTAATCTTCAGAATCTGGAGCATAAAGAGATTTTGGAGGCATTGTTGTTCTCGTTGCAGCTTATTAAATCCGAAAAGGGACTGGAGGGAACGCAGTGGACAAAACCGACGTGCGATTTTATTAAGAAAGAATTTGAGAAGATGATTGTAAACGGGGAATATTAAGAAGAAAAAGTGGGGAGTCAGTCAGAATGATTCTCCACTTTTGATGTAAAAGGAGATAAAGAGTATGGAATTATGGGATATTTATGATGAAAATAAAGAGCGTACAGGAGCTACAATGAGACATAATGACTGGAATATGAAACCGGGAGAATTTCACCTGACTGTTCTTGGTGTGCTGATGCGCCCGGATGGGAAATATCTGATTACCAGAAGAAGAATGGATAAAGAATGGGCAGCCGGATGGTGGGAAGTGCCGGGAGGCGGAGTACGTGCCGGGGAAGATTCGTTGGATGCAGTGATTCGGGAAATCAAGGAAGAGACAGGAGTCGATGTGACGGAAGCAGAAGGAGGCTATGCATTTTCATATAAGAGAGTAAATCCGGAAGAAAAAAACAATTACTTTGTGGATATCTACAAATTTATTCTGGATTTTGATGAATCTGATGTGAAGACACAGGAGGAAGAGGTGTCGGGATTTGCAATCGCAGATATCGAAGAAATCAAAAGATATGCGGATCAGGGGATATTTCTTCACTATGAAAGTATCCGACAGGTTTTCGAGGGATAAAACAGGCAGGCTGTATGAATGATGAAGAGAGAATCCTGAAGGAAATCAAAGATGTATTAAAAGGACTGGATGAGCAGGGAAGAATGAAGTATACGCAGAAATACATGCAGCATAGTGATATTTCGGTATATAAGCATTGCATTAGTGTGGCATATACAAGCGTAGAACTGGCGGATCGCCTGGCGTGGAATGTCAACCGCAGAGAACTGATCAGAGGTGCGCTTCTGCATGATTATTTTCTATATGACTGGCATGAAAAGAATGCAGGACACAGATTTCATGGATTTATCCATGCCGGCAGAGCGCTGCAGAATGCCAGGAAAGATTTTAAACTGACCATACGGGAGGAGAATATCATATTACGTCATATGTTTCCGTTGAATGTCGTACCTCCGATGTGTAAGGAGGCATGGCTGGTATGCCTCGCCGATAAGATATGTGCATCCAAAGAGACTGTGGCCGGAAGAATACATAGAAAAAGGAAACAGCAGAGATGAAAGATATGGTTGACTTGTCAGATATCCTACTATTATAATAGGGAATATTATGAAATATGAGTGGAGGAACAAATATGTTAAATCAGTTTTCCAGAACACAGCTTCTGTTAGGGGCTGACAATATGGACAGACTTGCAGATGCAAAGGTAGCGGTCTTTGGGATCGGCGGAGTAGGCGGATACGTGGTAGAAGCACTTGCGAGAAGCGGAGTAGGATCATTTGTCCTGGTGGATGACGATAAAGTGTGTCTGACGAATATCAACCGTCAGATTATTGCGACCAGAAAGACCGTAGGGAAGTATAAAGTAGATGTGATGAAAGACCGAATTCTGGAAATTAACCCGGATGCAGATGTAGAGATAAGAAAATGTTTTTATCTTCCGGAGAATGCACATGAATTTCCGTTTGAAGAATATTCTTATGTGGTAGATGCGGTAGATACGGTAACTGCAAAGATTGAGATCATAATGCGTGCGAAGGCCGCAGATGTTCCTGTTATCAGTTGTATGGGAGCCGGCAATAAACTGGACGCATCTGCATTTCAGGTGGCAGATATCTATAAGACAAAGATGTGTCCGCTTGCAAAAGTTATGCGGAGGGAATTAAAAGCACGTGGGATAAAAAAACTAAAAGTTGTATATTCGGAAGAAAAACCGGTACGTCCATTAGAAGATATGAGCATCAGCTGCAGACAGCATTGTGTATGCCCACCGGGGACAGAAAGAAAATGTACCCAGAGAAGAGATATTCCGGGAAGTATTGCATTCGTTCCATCCGTAGCAGGCCTGATCCTTGCCGGAGAAGTGGTAAAAGACCTGACCATCAATCAGTATGGACGGGGAATGGAATAATGGGGGATATCTTTTGACATTTTCTGTAAATCCGATATAATAGAAAACGTAATGTTCTATTTGTAGATTGAGGAGGTTATCAATATGAAAAAAAATAGAAGAAACAATTCAAGACCTGCAGCAATCACAACTGCAAAAGATACAACAAAGGCAATCGAGACAAGAGCAGGCGTATTGAAAGAAGCAGAAGATGTGAAGAAAGAGGCAAAGACAAGCTTTTATCTTCAGTATATGGGAAAAGAAATCAGCACAGAGGAGATTACACAGAAAGTACACGAAGCATGGAAAACTTTGGGGAAAAATGTAGATGAGATCAAAACGCTGAATGTATATTTGAAACCGGAAGAAGCAGCAGCTTATTACGTGATCAATGAAGAAACAACCGGAAAAGTAGCAATTTAATGTAATAACTATATTGAACGTCCGGTATATGGATACAGCAGTATAGAATTGTTCTATACTGCTGTATCTTTTTTGGACAGAAAATGGAAGTCGTTACACCTGTTTAATGCCAATTGTATCTAGTATTTTGTTACATCTTCTTCAAGATGTGCAATCTGTTCCAAAAGCCCGGTAGTTTCTTTCTCGGAAAGACTTTCCAGAATCATGTTCATATCATCCGCAATTTTTGAGGGATTATAAGGAACTTCCAATGCAAAATCACTGAAAGCGCGAATCTTCTGGAAATAAGTGCGGGTCTCAGGTTCTTCACCTCCGGTCCGGCACATCTGATACATGGTGACACAGTCTGTGGCATCCTGATCTGTACATTTTTTACAGATCCATTTTCCAAGATAATAATAATTACTTCCAATCTGATAAAGGAATCCCGGAAGCTTTAATAATCGCTCTGATAACATGACAGAACCTCCTTGCATTGATGAAGTCCGGTTAAGAGGACTTACTTTTTTATGTTTTTAGTATCCGGTGAAGTGACAGAAATGTCAAGTCAGATTTGTCTGAAAAAAATATATAATTTGAAAATACTCGAAATATGTCGTATTATAGGTTATAGTATGATAAGATGTTGGCAAAAGAAAATTATATACGTAATGTGTAGTATAGGTGGAAAGTAGAATGAAACTGAAAAATGGGGGCATGCTGTTACTGACAGCATTTATATGGGGAACAGCATTTGTTGCCCAGAGTGTAGGAATGGATTATCTGGGACCTTTTTCTTTTAATGGAATCCGCTGTCTGATAGGAGCGGTGGCACTTTTACCGTGTATCTGGTTTTTGAACAGAATGAATAAAGATACTGAAACGGACTGTTCGGAAAAAGAAAAATCAGGGAAAGATCTGATAACAGGAGGTATTGCATGCGGAGTATTATTATTCACAGCGGGCAGTCTCCAACAGGCTGGGATTCAGTATACCACAGCGGGAAAAGCAGGATTTATTACTGCTTTTTATATCGTGATCGTTCCAGTTCTTGGAATTTTTCTTCATAAAAAAATCAAATGGAAGGTATGGATGGCAGTGTTACTGGCACTTGTCGGATTGTACTTTTTGTGTATTACGGAGTCTTTTTCTATTGGAAAGGGAGATATTCTGGTATTTTTGTGTGCACTTGTTTTTTCTGTGCATATTCTGGTGATTGATCATTTCTCTCCGAAAGTGGATGGTGTGAAGATGTCCTGCATCCAGTTTTTCGTGAGTGGAATTCTGTCATTACCATTTATGTTTGTGCTGGAGACACCAAGACTTGTAGCTGTGGCGGCTGCATGGATGCCGCTTCTGTATGCAGGTGTATTATCCTGTGGTGTTGCATATACATTACAGATACTTGGACAGAAGAATGTGAATCCGGCGGTAGCATCGCTGATTTTAAGCCTGGAATCCTGTTTTTCGGTACTTGCGGGCTGGATCATACTTGGAGAACATTTGTCATTCAGAGAATCGTTAGGGTGTATACTGATGTTTCTAGCAATTATACTGGCACAGCTTCCGGATAAAAAATAATGGGTAACAGGAGGAGAGAAAATGCGGTTTGTGATTCAGAGAGTTACAGAAAGCAGCGTAAAAGTGGATGGAAAAGTAATCGGACAGATAGGAAAAGGATTTATGGTCCTGATAGGTGTGGCTGATTCGGATACAAAAGAGATTGCTGATAAGATGGTTAAGAAAATGACTGGATTACGTATTTTTGAGGATGAAGAAGGAAAGACGAATCTTTCACTGGATGCGGTGGGAGGGGAACTCCTTCTGATCTCGCAGTTTACTTTATATGCGAACTGTAAAAAGGGAAACCGGCCAAGTTTTGTCGAAGCAGGGAAACCGGACATGGCAGAAGAACTTTACGAATATATTATCAGTAAGTGCAAAGAACAGATACCGGTAGTAGAACGGGGAATGTTTGGAGCGGATATGAAGGTGAGTCTGGTAAATGACGGACCATTTACAATTGTACTGGATTCAGACAGATTATAGTGATAAAATATAGATTATGATAAGGGAAGTAAAAAAAACGAACAAACGTTTGGTGGGGGGGGGTAAAACGTATGGAAGAACAGAGGAAGAAGATATTAATCGTCGATGATTCAGAAATGAACCGTGAGATTCTGGTGAGTATGCTCGAGGACGAATATGATTTGATACAGGCAGAGGACGGACAGCAGGCGGTTTATATTATGTCAGAACACTATATGGAATTATCCCTGCTGTTATTGGATATGAATATGCCTGTAATGAATGGATATGAAGTGCTGCAGGTTATGAAAGAAAAACTATGGCTGGATCGTATACCGGTTATCAGTATCTCGGCAGATTCCTCTGATGATAATATCGGACGCGCATATAAGCTTGGTGTAAACGATTATTTCTCGCGTCCATTTGATGCGGCTGTTGTTTTGAGAAGAGTGCATAACACGATTGCACTGCATGATAAATCCATGGGAAATTTTCAGGATACATTGGGAATGCTGTCAGATTTCTATTATGTAATATTGAAAGTCAACCTGACAACAGACAGTTATCTGATATTGAAAGATGGATTTGATGATCAGGAAAAATATTTCGACAGTTTGACCTCCTTTTCAGCGAGACTGCGCGGTTTTGCGGACATGGATTGCATTTATGAAGATGATAAAAAAGAATATCTTGAGTTTTGTAATATAAAACGTCTGAGAAAAGCGTTCGCAGGAGGAAACAGAAAAGAGGTGATCCGTTATCGCCGGAAAGTGAGGGATGAATTCAAGTGGGTATCACTTACAATGATATGCAGTGAGGAATACGAAGATGATAATCAGATCGTGATGTTGTATGTAAGGGATATTAATGATGACTATCTGAAACAGCTGGATGAAGTCATGAGAAAGACGACGGATTCACTGGGAACGGTGACCGTAAATGTAAGTAAGGGAATATGTATCTCATGTGCGGTGAAGAATAAGAATATCGGAATCAGGGGAGAAAAGGAAAATCTGGACGATTACGTCGGAAGAATATCGAAGTATGCGATCGGCTGTGAAGACAGAGCAAAAGCAAACCAGTTGTTTGTACAGGAAAATCTACTGAAAGAATTTGCAGCTGGGAGAACAATTATTTCGTTCGAAACAGTTGCTAAGGCAGACCAGGATGAGAAAATCCGTATGTTCTGCATTACGATAGAGATGATCCGGAACTCTGTGACAGATGACATTGAAGGGGTGCTTTATTTTCAGGACATAACCGAAAGTTATCTGGCAGAAAAAATTCCACAGCTTCTTTACCAGAAGAATTTTGAAAAGGTTGCACTGATCGATGCCCGCAGAAATCTGATCAATATGGAATCGACAGAGGATTTTAATGCATACAGATATCTTCATACGAAGATCGATTATAATAAGTATTGCCGGGAGATCCTGGGTGTGATGGTTCCGGAGCAGGAAAAAGAGCATCTGAAGAAAAATACAGACATAGAAACGATATGCAGGGAATTGAATCAAAATGGCCGTTATTCCTTTACAGTCCATCAGATCAGTGAGGATGGAGAGATACGCCTGAAAGAGTTTAATTATATGTATCTGTTCAAGGAACTGGGAATCATTCTGGCTGTGACGGAAGATATCACCGAGCTTTCAGGCAAAGATGTGCTGACCGGTGGATACAACAGACAGGGATTCATCCATAATTCGGAAAACATATTCCGGCACTGTGATGACAGGACCGATTATGCCGTGTTGTACTTTAACGTCCGGAATTTCAAAGCGGTTAATGAGCTTTTCGGAGTTGACATTGGTGATAATGTGTTGCGCACAATTTATAAGAATCTGCGATCATCCAGCCTGAAGCCATGCGTAGTGGCGAGGGTGGAGGCTGATCAGTTCACCTGTCTGGTAGAGAAAAAGAAGCTGGATTTTGATGCGCTTTCCGGACTTTGTGAGTGGAATTTCACAAAGAATGGAAAGACGATGCACATCTTCTGTGGTTGCGGAATTTTCTTTGTTGAAAACAAAGAAATGAGCATCAACGGTATGATCGACCGTGCGAAGCTTGCAAAAAAATATATTACAGACGAATATGTAAAACCTTATAATATCTATGATGTATCGATGAAATCATATTACATTGATCGCGCGGAACTTGCAGGAGAACTCAGAAACGGACTGGCGCAGGAACAGTTCAAAGTATATTATCAGCCGGTTGTAGATGCGAAGACCGGAGAGATCAGGTCTGCAGAAGCCCTGATCCGCTGGGTGCATCCAAAGAGAGGGTTCGTATCACCTGCCATATTTATTCCGGCATTAGAAGAGAGTGGTCATATCTCAGAACTGGATTTTTATGTGACAAAAAAAGTATTTGAATTCATGCGGAAGCGATGCGAAGACGGTAAGAAAAATATTCCGATATCAATCAATCTGTCATGGATGGATTTTTATGATGAAAAGATGATGAAATGGATCGAGGAAAATGTAGAGTCGTCTCAGAAGCTTGGAATCAAATCAAGATTTGAGATTACAGAGACATCGTTTGAGGCGATGAAGCAGAACCGCAATAATATCCTGGAATCATTGCAGAAAAAAGGTGCGGTGACACTGCTGGATGATTTTGGAAGCGGATATTCTTCTTATGGTGTACTTCAGGACTATAATTTCGATATTTTAAAGATCGATATGAGTCTGGTACGTCAGATTGAGACAAATCCGAAGTCGAGAAGCATCTTAAAATCTATCATTGCGATGGCTCATGAACTGGGGATGCAGCTGGTGGCAGAAGGAGCAGAGACGGAAGAACAGGTTGCATTCCTGAGGGAAAACGATTGTGATTGTATACAGGGATATTATTATTCCAAGCCGCTTCCGGAAGACGAATTTTTGGAATACCTTGGGGAAAATTAAACGACAGATCAGAATCAGATTTTGAAGATATAAGCTGTGTGAGTGTGAAAACTCTCCGGAAATCTGCGCAAAAGTGTGGACTTCCGGGGATTTTTTTGACTGTATATTAGTTAGTATTCTAAATAAATAAAATATAAAACAAACAATAAAAATATAAAAAAAATATAAAAACATTGACAATATTGGTGGAAATGACTAATATAATCGTTAGAATTCTAATTAATAAAAGGAGGTGGAGGATTTGGAAAAAGATATGGAAACGTCAACATTTTTTTCCGTATTTCAATTAATGAAATTTATGCAATATCAGTCAATGAAGCGTATGGAAAAAATGGACTTGAAACCAAGTCAGGCGGGAGTCTTGTTTTCGTTGAAACATTGGGGTGAACAGTCGCAGAAACAACTGGCAGAACGTGTCGGCATTACACCGCCATCCATGACTGTTGCGTTACGGAAGATGGAAGAAAAAGGATATGTGACACGAAGACAGGATGAAAAGGATCAAAGAGTGGTGAAAATTCATCTCGCGCCAAAAGGAGAAGAATGTATAGAAGGAATTCAAAGAGTAATTTGTGAAATGGAAGAAATAGTTTATCAGGGAATATCAAGAGAAGAGATACTTCTGATGAAGCGCCTTCTGACAGAAATGAAAAACAATCTGTTGAACTCAAAGGATTTCAAAGGTGTGGATATGGATACGATCATAGAAAAGACATGTCCATCGGCACGTGGGAGTTTTTAGTAATAGAATATACAGACGGAACTGGATAGGACAGATCCGTTCGTTGTATATAGATATGAATGCAGAAAGGAAAGACATAAGAAAATGGGAAAATTATTTAAGTTTCTGAAACCATATGCAGCTGCTGTGGCAGCGATTATCTGCATACTGGTTGTCCAGGCTTATTGTGATCTGTCTTTGCCGACTTACACATCGGATATTGTGAATATAGGTGTCCAGCAGGGCGGCATTGATGAAGCTCTACCTGATACAATTTCCAAAAAAGATCTGAACCATCTGTTACTGCTGGTTCCGTCGGACAGACAGAAAATTGTAAAAAACGCGTATACAGAGTCGGTGGAAAAATACGACTATAATGGTACTGTAATGGAATTGAAAGTTTCTGTGAAAGAAGACAAAAAGAAAGTGGACAGGCTTTCAGAGATTCTTGGAAAGCCAATGCTCATGGCAGCAGGATTTGATTCCGGCAGTGAGATGACACAGAAGATCGAAGAGCAGATGCGGACACAGATGTCTGGAATTCCGAATGTTGATAAGATGGATATCTATGATATGTTGGAGTTTATGGGAGCTGAAGGCAGGAATGCGCTGATCGGACAGATGGATCAGCAGATGGATTCCATGCAGGATTCAATTATTGCCCAGGCAGCAGCGGGGTACATTAAAGACGCTTACACCCATATAGGAATTGATACAGATCAGATCGAAACTATCTATATTTTACATACAGGAGCCAAGATGCTGGCACTTGCATTTCTCGGAATGGCAGCAAGTATACTGGTCGGACTTCTGGCATCACGTGTCGGTGCCGGTGTCGGACGCAGACTTCGTGAAAATGTATTCCGTAAAGTGGTTGGTTTCTCCAATGCGGAATTTGATAAATTCTCTACGGCATCACTGATTACAAGAAGCACGAATGACATTCAGCAGATCCAATTATTACTTGTTATGATCCTTCGGATGGTTCTGTATGCACCGATTATGGCAATCGGAGGAATCTGGAAAGTCTTTCATACGAATGTCGACATGTCGTGGATCATCGGACTTGCGGTTGCTGTTATTATAGTTATCGTAGGATTCTTATTCCTGGTGGTAATGCCGAAGTTTAAGCTAATCCAGAATCAGGTTGACAAACTGAATCTTGTCAGCCGTGAAATTCTGACAGGACTTTCGGTTATCCGTGCGTTTGGTACACAGAAGTACGAGGAAGAACGTTTTGATGATGCAAATAAAGCACTGACAAAGACGAACTTATTTGTAAACCGCGCAATGACATTTATGATGCCGCTTATGATGTTCGTTATGAACAGTATTGCGGTTCTGATCGTATGGGTGGGTGGTCACAGCATCAATGACGGAGCAATGCAGGTTGGTGATATGATGGCATTTATCCAGTATACGATGCAGATTATCATGGCGTTCTTAATGATCTGTATGATCTCGGTTATGCTTCCAAGAGCAGCTGTATCTGCAGGCCGTGTAGACGAAGTACTGACAAGTGAGACTATGATCCATGATCCAAAGAACCCGTCACACATTCCGGAAGAAGGAAAAGGAAAGATTGTATTCGACCATGTATCGTTCCGTTATCCGGGGGCAGAAGAAGATGTCCTGCATGACATTTCCTTTATCGCAGAGCCTGGAAAGACGACGGCATTTATCGGAAGTACCGGGTGTGGTAAGTCTACGCTGGTGAATCTGATTCCGAGATTCTATGATGTTACAGACGGTAAGATTACGATTGACGGAAAAGATATCCGAAATGTATCACAACACGAACTCCGGGAGAAACTGGGATATGTACCGCAGAAAGCTGTATTATTCTCAGGCGATATTGCTTCAAATATCTTATATGGTAATCCGGATGGAAGTGAAGCCGAGATGACAGAGGCAGCAACGATCGCACAGGCAACTGAATTTATTGAGCAAAAGAAGAAAAAGTATAAGAGTACCATTTCCCAGGGAGGATCGAATGTATCCGGAGGTCAGAAACAGAGACTTTCGATTGCAAGAGCGATAGCAAAACATCCAGATATATATATATTTGATGACAGTTTTTCAGCACTGGATTATAAGACAGATGCAACACTTCGTGCAAAGCTGAAAGAGAAAACATCAGAAAGTACGGTTATGATCGTCGCACAGAGAATCAGTACGATTCTCCATGCAGATCAGATCATTGTGTTAGATGATGGTCAGATCGTCGGAAAAGGTACACATAAAGAACTGCTTAAGAACTGTGAAGCATATTATCAGATCGCATCTTCACAATTATCAGAGAATGAATTAGAAGAAGATCTTAAGGAGGTGGAATCATATGCCAAGAGGTAGAGGACATGGACCGAGAATGTCCAATGAAAAGGCAAAAGATTTTAAAGGCACGATGAAAAAGCTGATGGCATATTTGAGCGCATATAAGATTGGAATATTTTTTGTGATTGTATTTGCCATCGGAAGTACGATATTTAATATCGTAGGACCGAAGATACTTGGAAAAGCAACGACCGAGATATTTAAAGGTCTGGTCAGAAAAGTATCCGGCGGAGCTGGGATCGATTTTGACAAGATCGCACATATTGTACTGACTCTGTTATGCCTGTATCTGACAAGTGCAGTGTTTTCATTCGTACAGGGGTATATCATGACAGGAGTATCACAGAAGCTGACTTATCGTCTGAGAAAAGAAATCTCAGAAAAAATCAATCGCCTGCCGATGAATTATTTTGATAAACAGACACATGGAGAGGTGTTATCCCGTATCACAAATGATATAGATACCTTAAGCCAGAGCCTGAACCAGAGTGCAACGCAGGTGATCACATCGGTGACAACGATCATAGGTGTGCTGATCATGATGCTCAGTATCAGTCCGTTGATGACATTGGTAGCACTTCTGATTCTTCCGGTTTCAATGGGACTGATTTCTATGATCGTAAAACGTTCGCAGAAGTATTTCATGAGCCAGCAGGAGTATCTGGGCCATGTAAACGGACAGGTAGAAGAAATCTATGGCGGTCATAGTATCATCAAAGCATTCAATAAAGAGGAGGATGTAATCGCTACATTCAAGCGGGACAATGATATTTTATATACTTCTGCATGGAAATCGCAGTTTCTTTCCGGAATGATGATGCCAATCATGCAGTTTGTCGGAAATCTTGGTTATGTCGGAGAAGTTATCCTGGGCGGTTATCTTGCTATGAAAGGAAGAATCCAGGTTGGTGATATCCAGTCTTTTATCCAGTATGTAAGAAGCTTTACGCAGCCGATCCAGCAGGTTGCGCAGGTGGCAAACATGTTACAGTCCACAGCTGCAGCATCTGAGCGTGTCTTCGAATTCCTTGAGGAGGCGGAAGAAGACCAGACAGTGGAACATCCGGCATGTATTGATGAAATGGAAGGAAGCGTAAGCTTCGAACATGTTCATTTCGGATATAATCCGGATCACACGATCATCAATGATTTCAGTGTGGATGTAAAGCCGGGACAGAAGGTTGCGATTGTAGGACCTACCGGTGCAGGAAAGACGACGATCATCAAATTACTGATGCGTTTTTATGATGTTGGAAGTGGTTCGATCAAGGTGGACGGGCATGATGTTCGTGACTTTAACCGCGATGATCTGAGAAAAATGTTCGGAATGGTATTACAGGATACCTGGCTGTTCAAAGGAAGTATCGAAGATAATATCCGTTATGGACGGCTGGATGCAACGCATGAAGAGGTAGTGGAGGCTGCAAAGGCAGCACGTGCACACCGTTTTATACAGACCCTTCCGGGTGGTTATCAGATGGAGTTAAATGAAGAAGCAAGTAATGTGTCACAGGGACAGAAGCAGCTTCTGACAATTGCAAGAGCAATGCTTGCAGATCCTAAGATACTGATCCTTGATGAGGCGACAAGTTCGGTAGATACAAGAACCGAAATTCAGATCCAGAAGGCAATGGATCAGTTGATGAAAGGAAGAACCAGCTTTGTGATCGCACATAGACTGTCAACAATACGTGATGCAGATATGATTCTGGTTATGAAAGACGGAGATATCGTAGAACAGGGAAATCATGAAGAACTTCTTGCACAGAATGGATTCTATGCTGAACTGTATAATTCGCAGTTTCAAAGAAGTGCATAAAAACAGGATCATTGCGTTAAAGATTACGGAATCCTTAAAGAGAAATAAGGCGCTGTCAGAAGAAAATCTGACAACGCCTTTTGAATATGCACGGAAACATGCCGGAAATAATCCGGATCGTTCTGCATTCATAACGTTTAGAGGGCAAAAAAGCGTATGTTACTATGCAAGGAAATATACGGTCAATATCCATTGCATGAAATAAACGAATAAAATCAGAACGGGAAGATCCGGATTCTTTTAAAGAAAAATGAAAGTGTGTAAAAAAACTGCTACCTGACAGCCTTTTTACCTGTTTAAGATGAATGCTTTAAAGTAGTTAAATTATATCATAAATATACAAAAAATATATAAAAATATACAAATAAAAAATAAAGCAACGAAATGTGGCGTGAAAAAGAAGCACATATCTGCTCATGCATACCAGGTTTCGTTGCTTTTTTGTAAAAATTATTTCTGATTCTTATTTACGTTCTGCAGCTTCATTGCACGAACTTTCAGCGGAAGTCCGAACAGGTTGATGAATCCACTAGCATCATGATGATCATACAGATCACCGGTTGTAAAGCTTGCAAGAGACTCGCTGTACAGAGAGTACGGAGAAGTGGTTCCGGCTTTTGTGATCGTTCCTTTATACAGTTTGAACTTCACTTCACCTGTTACATATTCCTGTGTGCTTTCAACGAAAGCCTGGATTGCCTCACGCAGTGGTGTGAACCATTTTCCTTCGTATACAATCTGGGCAAGCTTGTCAGCCATTTCTTTCTTCACTTCTGCTGTAGCACGATCAAGAATAAGTTCCTCTAACTGCTGGTGAGCGGCATACAGGATTGTTCCGCCAGGTGTCTCGTATACGCCGCGGGACTTCATACCTACAACACGGTTCTCAACAATGTCGATGATTCCGATACCGTGTTTTCCGCCAAGTTCATTCAGCTTGCGGATGATATCAGATACTTTCATCTCTTCGCCGTTGATACTCTTAGGCACACCTTTTTCAAAAGTCATAGTAACATACTCTGCTTTGTCAGGAGCTTTTTCCGGTGTGGTAGACATTACCAGAAGGTCATCGTAGTTAGGTTCATTGGAAGGATCTTCCAGTTCCAGACCTTCATGGCTGATGTGCCATAAGTTACGGTCACGGCTGTAGCTGTGCTTTGCGTCGAATGGGAGGTCGATTCCGTGTGCTTTACAGTAATCAATCTCGTCTTCACGTGACTGCATGGTCCAGATATCTGTCATTCTCCAAGGAGCAATGATTTTGATGTCCGGAGCAAGTGCTGTGATACCAAGTTCAAAACGGATCTGGTCATTTCCTTTACCGGTAGCACCGTGGCAGATGGCAACAGCATTTTCTTTCCGTGCAATTTCCACGAGACGTTTTGCGATTGCAGGACGGGCCATGGAAGTTCCGAGAAGATATTCATCTTCGTATACGGCATGTGCCTGAACGCAAGGTACAATGTAGTTATCAGCAAAATCATCTACGATATCTTCGATATATAACTTGGCTGCGCCGGAAAGCTTTGCTCTTTCTTCCAGTCCATCCAGTTCTTCCCCCTGACCACAGTCGATACAGCAGCAGATAACATCATAGTTAAATGTCTCTTTCAGCCATGGGATAATTGCTGTGGTATCAAGACCACCTGAGTATGCTAATACAACTTTTTCTTTCATCTTATATATCCTCCTACATGAAATATAGTTTTATCAATCGCTTTAAAATAATCTTCTCGTATACAGCCGGAAAAGTCAAGTCTTTCTTTTGACAGTGTGCGTTTGCGGCTGCAAGGAATACTATACACCTAATTTTATAAATATGCAAGAAAAAACGAGAAAAAAGTTGGAAAATATGCAAATTAATGCATAAAAACAACAAAATGATGCATAAAATAAGCGAAGAAGGATAGAGGCGGAAAGGAGAATTTGTCTGTTGGGAAACATTACAAAAATGCAGAGATATATACTGTGAACAATCTTTAAAAATCTATGGAAAAAGCTTGACGAAATGTGAATGTCAACGTAGAATATAGCCGGCACTTTACTTGCAAATAGTATAATTAGAAACAAAAATAAATATAAAACCGGAAGAAAGGTTTATATATATGTCATGAGAAGGAGAAGATACTTATGAATTATGATGTGATCATTATTGGAGCAGGTCCGGGAGGGATTTTTGCGGCGTATGAGCTGATGAAAAAGAAGCCGGAATGTAAGATTGCCGTGTTTGAAGAGGGATATCCGCTTGAAAAGAGAAAATGTCCGATCGACGGGGAAAAAATTAAGAGCTGTATCAATTGTAAACGATGTTCGATCATGTGCGGCTTCGGGGGAGCAGGAGCATTTTCTGATGGGAAATATAATATTACCAATGATTTCGGGGGAACATTGTTCGAATATATCGGGAAGAAACAGGCAGTAGAACTGATGAAGTATGTAGATGAAATCAACATGGAAAACGGTGGGGAAGGAACAAAACTCTATTCGACAGCCGGAACCAAATTCAAGAAGCTTTGTCTGCAGAACAAGCTGAATCTTCTCGATGCATCGGTACGTCATCTTGGAACAGATATCAACTATGTGGTGCTTCAGAATCTGTATGACCAGATGAAAGATCATATAGATTTCTATTTTGATACACCGGTAGAGACGATCGAAATAATTGAAAACGGTTACAAAGTGGTGTGTGAAAAAGGAAACTATGAATGTGAAAAATGCATCGTTTCTGTAGGACGAAGCGGAAGTAAATGGATGGAGAAAGTGTGTAAAGAGCTGGAGATTCCTACCAAATCCAACCGTGTAGATATCGGAGTCCGTGTAGAACTTCCGGCAGTTATCTTCTCGCATCTGACAGATGAACTCTACGAAAGTAAGATTGTATATCGTACAGAGAAGTTCGAAGATAATGTCCGCACATTCTGCATGAATCCAAATGGAATTGTCGTAAATGAGAATACCAACGGAATCATCACGGTAAACGGACACAGCTATGAAGGCAATGAGAAGAAGACAGACAATACGAACTTTGCATTGCTGGTTGCAAAACATTTCTCAGAACCGTTCAAAGACAGCAACGGTTATGGGGAAAGTATCGCAAGACTTTCCAATATGCTTGGCGGTGGTGTTATTGTACAGCGCTTCGGTGATCTGGTACGTGGAAGAAGAAGTACAGAGAAGCGTATTGAAGAAGGCCTTGTAACACCAACCTTATCTGCAACACCCGGAGACTTAAGCCTTGTACTTCCAAAACGAATCCTGGATGGTATCGTGGAGATGATCTATGCGCTGGATAAAGTAGCACCTGGAACGGCGAATGATGACACGCTTCTTTACGGTGTGGAAGTGAAATTCTATAATATGGAAGTAGACATCGATGAGAATCTCGAAAGCTGCCATAAAGGTCTGTATGTGATCGGAGATGGAAGTGGAGTGACACATTCTCTTTCTCATGCATCGGCAAGCGGTGTATATGTAGCAAGACACATCATTGGATAGCCAATGGGGACGGGGAAAGTGGCTCTGACCAGTGAAAACGGAGAAATAAAAAGAAATGTCAGTTTCGGTAAAAGTAAGCCGGAACTGGCGTTTCTTTTTATTATATCTTCGAAAGAGGCTGACAGAAAAAAAGAATATAAAAAGATTCTGAAATAAAATAATAGGAATCATATTGACATATATAGGCAATCGATATAATATGTAGATAACCGATACAATATGTAGATGATCTATATGTTATGCATGGAAAGGAGAAGAAAAAAGATGGCAGTAGATAAAAGCCTGGTTTCGGGAAGTACAACGATGCTGGTATTAAAATTATTAGAAGAAAAGGATATGTATGGGTATGAAATGATTGATACTCTGCGCGGCAAGTCAAAGAATGTATTTGAATTAAAGGCGGGAACCCTGTACCCTCTCCTGCATGGACTGGAGGAGAAAGGATTCGTGGAAGCATATGAAAAAGAAGCAGTCGGAAAGATCCGGAAGTATTACCACATTACAAGAGCAGGCAAAAAGGAATTAAAGAGAAAATCAGAAGAGTGGAAAGAATATTCACAGGCAGTTCTGGATGTGATGGGTGGTGTGTGCTTTGGATAGGAGAAGATATATACAGACGGTAACAGACCAGATTCGCTGTAAACGCGCACTTCCACTAGTGACCAAAGAACTGGAAGATCATATCGAAGACCAGAAGTGCGATTATATGACAGAAGGAATGGAACCTTCAGAGGCGGAAGAGGCAGCGGTTCTGGAGATGGGCGATCCGGTAGAAGTAGGAATCGAGATGGACCGGATTCACAGACCCAAAATGGCATGGAAAATGATCGGTCTTATTGCAGTTCTGAATCTGGCAGGAATTCTTCTGATGTACTGTCTGAGAACAAGTGCCCTTGCAGATGTGGGAAATAATCCGGGAGAGGTAGAAGGGATTACTTCGGGGATTGGCGGCAATATTGATTATCTGAAAAATATTGCGTGGACATTTGTAGGGCTGGCTTGTATGATCGGAATCTGTTATGTTGATTACAGCTGGATCGGAAAATATGCAAAGCGGCTGGCAGGCATATGGATCGTAGTAATGGGACTGGGTATATTCATGGGAGCGGTGTATATCAACGGAGCGGCATACGGAATTCCGTTTTTATTCGGTCTGGTATTACCGTTACGGCCGCTGTTATATCTGATCGTACCGCTATATGCAGCAATATTATATAGCATGCGAAGCAAAAAAACAGGATGTGTCGGTATCACAAAGGCCATATTGTGGCAGGTGCTTCCGATATGGTTCATTTTACGCATTCCAAATCTGTCGATGGCAGTTTGTGTAGAATTTACATTTCTGTTCTTGTTATCAATTGCAGTCTGGAAAGGCTGGTTTGAAGTGAATAGAAAAAGAACGCTGATCATCATGTGGAGTCTGGTAATCCTGCTTCCGGCAGCAGGGATGACATTAATGATTAAAATGGGATATGTAAGAGCTTACCAGTCGGCAAGACTGTCGGCATTCATTCATCCGGAAGGCAATGATGCAGGAAGCTTATTGGGCACAATAAGAAATATGATCTCAGGGGCACATTTTACAGGACGTGGAGATTGTGAAAAGATAGGTTTTTTTAACAGTGATTATATGCTGACATTTATCATACATTATTATGGAATACTGGCGGCAGTGTTGGCGATTGCTGTCATAGGCGCTGTCCTGATCTGGTTTCTGCAAAAGACCGGACACCAGAAAAACCAACTTGGCATGATCATGGGAACCGGATGCGTGGTGGTCCTGTTTACTCAGTTCATCGGATATGTAGTGGAGAATCTGGGCTATTTTCCACTTTCGAATAATTACTGCCCTTTCCTGACTGCAGGAGGAAGCGGAATTATGATAAGTTATATAATGTTTGGAATATTGCTTAGTATATATAGGTATCAGAATGTGCTGGTTGAGACGGAAGTGAAGAAGAAAATTGGGATTTAATTTATTAACTGGGAAGCGGCCTCTCGGTCCTTGAAGGAAACAAT
>OGYX01000152.1_pt1 | contig 48354 bp, 49 predicted proteins | sample 1576601 | NCBI WGS metagenome assembly OGYX01 (sample SAMEA3541561, study PRJEB24748) | human gut metagenome | biome: human gut; feature: human-associated habitat; material: faeces | place: China | collected 2012 | reverse complement strand
TGAAGTAGGAATGAAACATGGAAGTTTATAACTTTTTATAAGTTTTCAGTAACGGAGACTATGAGTCAGAATTTGGAGAAAACTTACAATCCGAAAGAGATTGAAGACAAACTGTACCAGAAGTGGTGCGAAAATAAGTATTTCCACGCAGAAGTGGACAGAAGTAAGAAACCATTTACAATCGTAATGCCGCCACCGAATATTACCGGTAAGCTTCATATGGGACATGCTCTTGACAACACAATGCAGGATATCCTGATCCGTTACAAGAGAATGCAGGGATACAATGCACTGTGGATTCCGGGAACAGACCATGCGGCTATTTCTACAGAAGTAAAGGTTACCAATCAGTTAAAAGACGAAGGTATTGATAAAAAAGAACTTGGCCGTGAGAAATTCTTAGAGAGAACATGGCAGTGGAAAGAAGAATATGGCGGAACTATCACATCACAGCTTAAAAAGATGGGTGTTTCTTGTGACTGGGACAGAGAGCGTTTCACAATGGACGAGGGATGTTCTGAAGCAGTTGAGAAAGTATTCTTGAATCTTCATAAAAAAGGATTCATTTACAGAGGATCCAGAATCATCAACTGGTGTCCGGTATGTAAGACTTCCCTGTCTGATGCCGAGGTAGAGCATGAAGAGCAGGACGGATTCTTCTGGCACATTAAGTACCCAATCGTAGGAACAGACCGTTTCCTTGAGATTGCAACAACACGTCCGGAGACTCTTCTGGGAGATACTGCAATTGCAGTTCACCCGGATGATGAGAGATATAAAGATATCGTTGGAAAGATGTGTAAGCTGCCACTGACAGACCGTGAGATTCCGATCGTTGCAGATTATTATGTAGACAAAGAGTTCGGAACAGGTGCTGTTAAGATCACACCGGCACATGACCCTAACGACTTTGAAGTTGGAAAACGTCACAATCTGCCAGAACTTAACATCATGAATGATGATGCTACGATCAACGAGAAGTATGGTGGAAAATATGCAGGCATGGATCGCTACGAAGCAAGAAAAGCTATGGTAGAGGATCTGAAAGAGCAGGGATATCTTGTAAAAGTTGTTCCACATTCTCATAATGTAGGAACTCACGACAGATGTCATACAACGGTAGAGCCAATGATCAAACAGCAGTGGTTCGTAAAGATGGAAGAGCTTGCAAAACCAGCCATTGAGGCAATCAAGAATGGTGAGCTTAAGTTTGTACCAGAGCGTTTTGATAAGATTTACCTGCACTGGCTTGAGAATATCCGTGACTGGTGCATATCCAGACAGATCTGGTGGGGACATAGAATCCCAGCCTACTACTGCCAGGATTGTGGAGAAGTCGTAGTAGCTTCCGAAGCACCGGGAAAATGCCCACATTGTGGTTGTACACATTTTAAACAGGATGAGGATACGCTGGATACATGGTTCAGTTCTGCGCTTTGGCCATTCTCAACACTTGGTTGGCCACATGAGACGGAGGATCTTGACTACTTCTATCCAACGAATGTACTTGTAACTGGATACGACATCATTTTCTTCTGGGTTATCCGTATGGTATTCTCAGGATATGCACATACAGGAAAGGCACCATTTAACACAGTACTGATTCACGGACTTGTTCGCGATTCTCAGGGACGCAAGATGAGTAAATCACTTGGAAATGGTATCGATCCTCTGGATATTATCGATCAGTACGGCGCAGACGCACTTCGTATGACACTGATTACAGGAAATGCTCCTGGAAATGATATGCGTTTCTACAACGAGCGTGTAGAGGCAAGCCGTAATTTTGCAAATAAAGTATGGAATGCTTCCAGATATATTCTTATGAATATGGAAGGAAAAGAGATCACAGAGCCACAGGCAGAGGATCTGGGACCTGCAGACCGCTGGATTTTATCTGCATGCAATAATGTGGTAAAAGATGTAACAGAGAACTTAGATAAGTTCGAGCTTGGAATTGCACTTTCCAAGATTTATGACTTTATCTGGGACGAGTTCTGTGACTGGTACATTGAACTTTCAAAATATGCAATCTACCACGCAGACGAGAATCCGAAGAGTGCGAACGCTGCACTTTGGACATTGAAGGAAGTTCTTGGTGATGCACTGAAGCTTCTTCACCCATACATGCCATTTGTTACGGAGGAAATCTACAGCAAACTGGTTCCAGAAGAAGAGTCACTGATGATGTCAAGCTGGCCGGTATATGAGGAAAAATGGAATGACGCAGAGAATGAAAACATTCTGAACCATTACAAAGAAATCGTAAGAGGTGTCAGAAACGTCCGTTCCGAGATGAATGTCCCAAATTCCAGAAAGGCAACGATCTACGTTGTATGCGAGGATGAGAAGCTGGCGAAAGGTCTTGCAGTATTAAAAGAGTCTGCAATGATGATGGCATCTGCCGGAGACTTCATTGTACAGGCAGACAAGAGCGGTATCGCAGACGATGCAGTGTCTGTAGTAGTTCCGGATGCAACAGTTTATGTGCCGCTTGAGGAGCTGATCGATTTTGAGCAGGAAAAAGAGCGTCTTACAAAAGAAGAGACTCGCCTGAATAAAGAGATTGCACGTTCCAACGGCATGCTGAATAACGAGAAGTTTGTAAGCAAAGCACCGGCTGCAAAGGTACAGGAAGAGCGTGAGAAACTAGAAAAATATGAGCAGATGCTTGCTCAGGTCAAGGAGCGTCTTGCTGGATTACAGAAAAAATAAATGTAAGGGGATATTATGAAAAAGCTGCGAAAGGAAGAGGTTATAGCATACTGGAAGGAACGTAGAGAGCGAAGGGCAAGAATACTGGAAGAGAGAAGAAATGGTGCATTTGCGCAGAAGATGAAACCTGTCTATCAGTGTATGAACCGGTTTTCTCTGATATTTCACGCGCTTTTGGCATGTCTGATCAACTTTGCAATTGAGGCAATTTCAAGACATTCACTTGTTCAGGCATGGAGCTATATGACACAGACACCACTCGTCTTCTTTTACAATGCATTTATGATATTTATGACATTTACGGTGGTCTACCTGTTCCGGCGAAGGGTGTTCACAAGAATCATTATCGGTGTACTTTGGATGATTCTTGGAATCTGTAACGGTTACATGCTGATGAAGCGAGTGACACCGTTCAATGCCCAGGACCTGAAGGTAGCAACCGATGCGGTCAGCCTGATCAACAATTATTTCAATGGATTTGAGATCGTGATCGTATTGGTGGGAATTGCAGCGGTCATTATATGGCTGATTTCCATGTGGCGCCGCGGTGGTCAGTATGAAGGGAAAATACACCGGCTTCTGGCAATTGCCGGAGTGGCTGTATGTGCCATGTTATTCAGCTTCACAACAGATCAGGCAATTGATAAGCGAGTGCTTTCCACATACTTTGGAAATATTGCATTTGCCTATGAGGATTACGGACTTCCGTACTGCTTTATGTCCAGTGTATTTAATACAGGAATCGATGAGCCGAATGATTATAATGAGGAGACTATTGATCAGATTACGAATAACGGAGAAATGGCCGAGAATAAAACAGGGCGTGCCTCTGATGCTCTTCCGAATATCATTGTGGTTCAGTTAGAGTCTTATTTTGATGTAGATGAGGCGGAATTTTTCACAACAAGCGAAGATGCATGCCCGAATCTGCATGAGATGTACAAGAATTATTCTTCCGGATATTTCAAAGTTCCGTCTGTAGGAGCCGGAACCGCGAATACAGAGTTCGAAGTGTTGACAGGAATGAATATGCGTTTCTTCGGACCTGGAGAGTATCCGTACAAAACAGTTGTCAAGAACCAGCCATGTGAGAGTGCTGCAACAGCTCTTTCAGCACTGGGATACGGTACTCATGGACTGCACAATAACGGAGGTAACTTCTACAGTCGTGCAAAAGTCTATGATCATATGGGATTTGACAGTTTTACAAGTAAAGAGTTTATGAATATTCTTCAGCTTACGCCAAATGGATGGGCAAAGGACGAGGTTCTGGTAGACAATATTATGGAAGCTATGGATACGACCGAGCAGCAGGATTTCGTATTTACCGTCAGTGTGCAGGGACATGGAGATTACCCGGAGGAGCAGCTGATTGAGAATCCGAAGATCAAAGTAGAAGGTATCGATGACGAAGCAAAGAAGAATAAATGGGAATATTATGTAAACATGGTCTATGAGATGGACCAGTTTGCAGGAGATCTTGTGAAAGCAGTGGAAGATCGTGGAGAACCTGCAGTTGTCGTATTCTACGGAGACCATTTACCGACTATGGGACTTACCGCAGAAGATTTAAAGAGCCGTTATCTCTATAACACAAATTATGTGATCTGGGATAACATCGGACTGGAACAGCAGGATAGAAATATTCCGGCTTATCAGCTAATGGCGGATGTGATGAACCGCCTGGATATTCATTCCGGAACATTGTTCAATTATCATCAGCAGAGACAGAATTCCAGGAATTACCTGTCAGACTTAGAGCTTCTCCAGTATGATATTCTGTATGGCAAGCAGTATGTTTACAAGGGCAATCCGCCGATTACGGAAGGTCATATGGAAATGGGTGTGAAGGACGCTACGCTGACGAACATCGTTCCGTATCTGGAAAAAGGCTACAGCCTGTATGGCGAGAACTTTACGAAGTCAAGTAAGGTTTACGTCAATGGCGAGAAGCAAAAGAGTACATTTTTAAATAATACACGAATCGTTCTTCCAAGCACAGAGCTTAGCGAGGGAGATGTTATCACTGTCAGCCAGGTAGGATCCAGCAATACAATCTTCAGAACGACGGACGAATACATTTACCAGGGCGGACAGCTTGTAAGGCAGGAAGGAACAGGAACTGATACAACAAAATCCTGGACAGAACAGGAAAACGAGGAAAAATAAATGAATAGTAAGCCTGTTAACTACAAGGAGGCAGTCGAGTATATCGAAAGCATTCCGAAGTTTACACAAAAGCACACGCAGGAGCACACAAGAGAGTTCTTAGAGCGGCTTGGCAGACCGGCATTTGACCGGAAGGTGGTACATGTGGCAGGAACCAATGGCAAAGGTTCTGTGTGTGCATATATTCAGGCAATCTTAGAAGCTGAGGGGAAGAAGACGGGATTTTTTACTTCCCCTCATCTTATATCTATCAACGAGCGGATTCAGATAGGAAGAAAGCCGATTGACAACGAAGAATTTTATCAGGTCTTTGAGCATGTCTATGATGTCGTGAAAAAAATGGAAGAAGAGGGAATTCCGCATCCATCTTATTTTGAATTTTTATTTGGCATGGGACTAAGTGCATTTGAAAAATCTGATGTAGAATATATTGTTCTGGAGACAGGACTGGGGGGAAGACTGGATGCAACCAATGCATTTCCGTGTCCGGCGCTGACAGTCATTACATCGATCAGCCTGGATCACACCATGATCCTCGGGAATACAATAGAGCAGATCGCGGCAGAAAAAGCAGGAATCATCAAAGAAGGAACGCCGGTGATTTTTGACGGAAATGATGAGGCAGCTGCCGAGATTATCCAAAATACGGCGAAAGAGCATCATGCGCCATGTCGGGAAATCGGGAAAAATGCGTTCGAAATCCGGGAAGTTACCCGCAAACATATTGCATTTTCACGGACAAATGCTTATCATAAAGATGTTATCTGGCAAGTGCCGATCTGTGGTATCTATCAGGTGAAAAATGCAGAGATTGCAATCGAAGCAGCCCAGTGTCTGCTTGGGAATAAACCAGAGCATGAAGAAATGTGGCGCGATGCCGTTGCTAAAATCCAATGGCAGGGACGTATGGAAGAATGCGCAGACCATTTTATCATTGACGGAGCCCACAACCCGGGAGCGATTGAAGCATTTGTAGAAAGTGTTCGTGCACTGAAAGAGGAAGAACCGCCGATTCTCATATTTTCAGCGGTATCTGATAAAAAATATGAGCAGATGATAGAATATCTTTGCAGACATTTGCAGACGAAAGCGTTTGTTGTGACAGAGATTGAAGATAAAAGAAGAGTTCCGGCCGGCGAACTGGGGGAGATTTTTAAGCGATATGCAACGTGTCCGGTGTATGTGAAGGCTGATGTAAAAGATGCCATAGCATGTGCCTATGAGATGCGTACCAAAGAGACATACATTTACTGTATTGGTTCTCTTTACCTGGCAGGAATGGTAGAAAAGGCGCTACAGGAGGTGGAGACGTCATGTTAAATTACGAAGAAGAACTGAAAAAATTCCAGCCAAGCCTGGAAGTTGAAGATATTGAGGAAGCAGTATACAGAGAAGACCTGACGGATATGCAGGACATTATCCGCGAAGCAGTAGAGCAGACGAAGTAGTAATGAGTCACGATACAGATAGAAAATAAGAGGGAATATAAATATATGGACTACACAGTGAAACTAGCGTACCAGTCTAACTACTGGTACAATGACGGACTGGCAAAAGCCCAGGTAAGGGATATGTCCGGTGCGATTACATCACTGAAGAAAAGTCTTCAGTATAACCGGGCGAACCTGGCCGCCAGAAATCTTCTGGGACTTGTTTACTACGGGCGTGGAGATGTGATTGAAGCGCTGGTGGAGTGGATCCTCAGCAAGAATTTTCAGCCAAAAGACAATATAGCCAGTTATTTTATCAGCAAAGTACAGGAGACGCCGGGAGAACTGGAAGAGATCAACCAGGCAGTCAAACGATACAATCAAAGTCTGGAATATGCAAGACAGGGTGGAGAAGATCTTGCAATCATCCAGTTAAAAAAAGCAGTAGCAGCACACTCGACTTACGTCAAGGCATACCAGCTTCTGGCATTGCTTTATATTAAGACCGAGCAGTATGCCAGTGCGAGACAGATACTCAGGAAAGTACACAGACTGGATGCAACAGATGAAAAGACAATCCGTTACATGCATGAACTTACCGAAATAAGAAAAGAACGTCCGATGAGTGTCAAGCAGTCTGCGAAAAATCAGCAGAAAACGGTTAAATACCAGCTTGGAAATGAAAGCATTATTCAGCCGGTGCCGACTGGGATCAAAGAAAAGGCCAGCATTCACACGGTTGCGAATATTGCAGTCGGTGTATTGGTCGGTGTTGCAGTGATGTGGTTTTTGATTATGCCGGCGATTAATTCGTCAGAGAAAAAGGCATTGAATAAGCAGACCGTTTCATTTAGTGATCAGATTGCAGAACAGAAATCCCAGATTAGCGCACTGAAGACAGAATTGGAAACTTATCGGGCCAGCAGTGAAGAGACAGAAAATGCACAGGCAACTGCAGCTTCAACACAAGACAGCTATGAAGTCGTCATGAATATTGCAGAGCATTATAAATCCGAAGATATGAGTAATGCTGCCATGGCAGAAGAACTTATGAAAGTCAATGCAGATTCCCTTGGAGCTGTCGGAAGAGCAAAATTCGATGAACTGACCGGAAAGATTTATCCGGATGCCTGCAAAAAGCAATATAGAGCCGCAAAAGAAGCTTACGATTCAGGCGAGTATGATACAGTAATTTCCAGTCTCGAGACAGTTATGCAGATGGATGAAAGCTACAACGATGGCGCAGCGATGCTCCTTCTGGCACAAGGCTACGAGAAAAAAGGTGATCAGGATAAGGCCAACACGACTTATCAGAAAATCATCGAAACCTGGCCGGACACCGATGTAGCCACCCAGGCACAGCAGGCGCTCGATGCCCAGAGCGGAAATACTGACAACAGCGACAGCAAAAAATCCGACGACACCAAAAAAAACAGTGACAACGATGATAACGGTGACAACAATAATTAAGAAATAGCTTTAAACAATTAGAAAAATAACTAAATAAAACCAAACTTACAAAAGAGGATACGTTAACCCACGTACCCTCTTTTTTGACATTTTTGATAATTATTATAGGCTGCATATAGAAATTGCGACTGTGCGGATTCCTATAAGGCAGCTAAAGCTTCACACACGTAGAGGCAAGAAAATATGTTTTTATAAAGCTAAAGTATATTCGCGATTAGCCAGTACATTCAGCACCTGAAAATCATATAGTTCACAAAAAGGTACTCTGGAGCGGCCGGTACTTAGGCGGTGTCCTTTGGCGCCTTATGTACCGCTGCCAGCGGAAGGTAGTGCGAACGTGCCTTTGGTGAACTATATGATTTCCAGGTGTGTAGAATGGAAAAAGTATAGAAACAAGCTTTATAAAAAAAGGAGGCCGAAAATTGAAATATCAAGTACAGGAAAACTGTCTCACAATTTTTCTCCCCCACGAACTGGATCACCACAATGCGGAGGAAATCCGCCGGGAATCCGACCATCTGATCATACGAAATCATATCCGTTACATCATATTTGATTTTGCGGAGACAGATTTTATGGACAGTTCGGGGATTGGAATGATTATGGGACGTTACAGACAGATTTATATGCTGGGCGGAGAAATCTGTGCAGCCCACGCAAATGAGCGTGTCAAAAAAATTTTAACCATGTCCGGTGTGACAAAAATAATGGAAATCATAGAGGAGGATCAGTAAATGGATCACACGAATGAAATGCAACTTATCTTCGACAGTCGTTCCAGCAACGAATCATTTGCCAGGGTGACGGTAGCAGCATTTATGACATCGCTTAATCCGACAGTGGAGGAAGTATCTGATGTAAAAACAGCAGTGTCGGAAGCTGTGACAAATGCAATCATACATGGATATGAAGGAGAAGTACATAATATCTGTATCCGGTGCAGAACGAAAGAACAGACGCTTTTTGTGGAAATTGAAGATTTTGGAAAAGGTATCGAAGATGTTGAAAAGGCAATGGAACCACTTTTTACAACAAAAGCGGAAGCGGAACGATCCGGCATGGGATTTTCCTTTATGGAAGCATTTATGGATAGTCTGGAAGTGGAATCTACACCAGGCAAAGGGACACTTGTAAAAATGTCGAAAATCATCGGAAAAGGAAGGAAAATATGGACCACACAATCGATCTGATTCAGAAATCTCACGAAGGAGATGAAGAAGCAAGAGCACGATTGGTGGAGGAAAATGCAGGACTTGTCTGGTGTATAGTGAAACGTTTCCATAACCGGGGTGTGGAAACGGAAGATTTATTTCAGATTGGAAATATCGGTCTGATTAAAGCAATCGACAAATTTGACCTGAGCTACGATGTGAAATTTTCAACTTACGCTGTGCCGATGATTTCCGGTGAAATCAAACGTTTCTTACGGGATGATGGCATGATAAAAGTCAGCCGTTCTTTAAAAGAGCTGGCGTACAAAGCATATTTGTTGAAAGAAGATTTACAGAATCAGTGGGGGCGTGAACCGACTGTGGGCGAACTTTCAGAGCGTCTGGGAGTCGAGCAGGAGGAATTGGTCATGGCACTGGATGCAGGCGGAGACGTCGAGTCCTTGCATAAACCTATTTATCAAAAAGACGGACAGGAAATCCGTCTCATGGACAAGCTTGAGGAAAAGAGCGAAGAACATGAGCAGGTTCTGAATCATATAGTTCTGACGGAACTTCTTGGAGTGTTGAATCAGGACGAAAAAAGACTCATTTATCTGCGCTATTTTGCGGAGCAGACCCAGTCCCAGGTCGGACGCGAGCTTGGAATTTCACAGGTTCAGGTCTCAAGAATGGAAAAGAAAATACTCGGACAGCTTAAAAATGCATATTTTCATGGAAAGCCGACATACTAACATTTGAATAAAGAATTTCTCAAATAGTTCATTTAGCATAGGGAAAAAGTCAACGATAACTGCAATGTATCCAGTGCGGAAATGTTGCAGGGAACTGTTTGGAACTATGGCGAAAGAAAGTGCAAGAAAGGTGTGAAAAATGTGCAGGAACAATTAGAAAAAGCGAGAAAAAGACTTAGAATCTGCCTCATTGCGGTAGTGCTTCTGGCAATAGTGGCAGGCTGTGCGTATTATTTTGGCGATTTTGGCAAAGAGCGAGACGTGACGGAAGGAACGCTGGTGAGAGGCGCGCAAGATGCACAGGGAGATGTAAGGGTACTATATAGCTCCAATACGACTAAGATAGATACATCTATGCCATATAGTGAAAATATGTCAAAGACAGAGGACTGGGGACGGAATTTAACAGCTGGGGCGTCGGGAGGTTCTGTATATGGCTGCCAGTAAAGAGACTGTTTATATAAAGGCAGACCGTAATGTGGAAGTCACGGATCCGTGTGTAAAACTAGGGGATATTTTGTCCATGGAATGTGCAAATCCGACAGTTCTGCCGAAGCTTAAGACAATCAAACTTCTGCGGTTTCATGGAGTTGATAAAAAGATACAAAATCGTGTCGCGGTTTCCATTTTGAAAGTTATCGAATGTATACATGCAGAATATCCGGAGATTGAAGTCCAGAATCTGGGTGAGCAGGACTTTATCATCACTTATGAGGAACAGCAAAGCGTGGGCGGTGTCTGGCACATTTTAAAAACAAGTCAAGTTGTACTGATCAGTTTTATGGGAGCGGCGTTTTCCATTATGGCATTCAATAATGACGTCGGTGTGACAAAAATGTTCAGTCAGATTTATGAACTGGTAACAGGAACAAAAAGTGATGGATTTACAGTGCTGGAATTTACGTACAGTATCGGAATTGCCATTGGAATTCTGACATTTTTCAATCATTTTGGGAAGAGGAGATTTTCCGTAGACCCAACTCCGATAGAAGTGGAAATGCGTCTGTATGAGAATGATCTTCAGACGACTTTGATTGAAAACATTTCCAGAAAGGAGCAGGAATTAGATGTGGGCACAAAATATCCTACTGGCAGTCATCGGTCTTAGTGCAGGTGTGATCGTAGCCAGCGGACTTTTTTCATTTGTCATTGAATTAGGTGTTGTGTCTGATTTTGCAGACCGCACCCACACAGGCGAACACATTTTGCTCTACGAGGACAGCGTGGCGCTGGGTGGAATACTGGCGAATATTTTCTGGGTGTTTCACATATCCATACCCGGTGGGAATATATTGGCAGCAGTGTTCGGGATTCTTGGTGGAATATTTGTGGGATGCTGGGCGATGGCACTTGCAGAAATGTTGAATGTATTTCCAATTTTCATCCGGCGTATGAAGATCATAAAAAGCGTACCATATCTTATACTTGGAATCGCAGTCGGAAAGACTGTGGGTGCGCTTTTGTTTTTTGCAAATCACTGGGGACAGTAATAATGCCGAGGCATTCTTGAAAGAATACTTTGCCGTTCAAAGGCAGGGACGAATCGAAAAAAGCGTTCGTTGACAGGAAAGTCATGTGGAAAAAGAAAGGAGAGGAACATGGATAAACAAAAGCAACAGGAAGCATATAAGAATTACGTCAAGCAGAAGACGCCGGTACACAATCTGCCACTCAATATGCTCAAAGCATTTATTACAGGAGGTATTATCTGCACAATTGGACAGGGCATTTTGAATTATTGCAGGCACCTTGGAATAGAAAAAGACATCAGCGCAGGCTGGACTTCCATGATTCTGATTCTCTTAAGCGTCTTGCTCACTGGATTTAACATTTATCCACAGATTGCAAAATGGGGCGGTGCCGGAGCACTTGTTCCGATTACGGGATTTGCCAACTCCGTAGCGGCTCCGGCAATCGAGTATCAGAAAGAAGGACAGGTGATGGGAATCGGATGTAAAATCTTTACAATAGCCGGACCAGTCATTTTGTACGGGATATTTTCAAGCTGGGTGCTGGGACTGGGGTATTGGATATTGAAAATGATAAATGCTGTGTAGTGGCTGCCTGGTCAGGCAGCCATCGGATTCCCTTCTGGAAGTGTTAGGAGAGGCAGAAAAGCGGGCAAAGAAACTTGCAGAATCCGAAGAATACGGATTTGTAAAAAAATATATTACGTTTAAAGAAATAATTTGAAAAAATTCTCATATATTTCTTTGACATACAGTAAATGTTCTTTCATATGGAAATATGCAAACTCTGGGTCATGCCGTGCGATTGCCTTATATATTTTTGTGTGTTGAAGCTGAATCTGTTCGCTGGTTTCTTTTTGCTCGGCAGGCATTACCAGCCATTTTAGCGACATTTCCGTTTCAAGAACGAAAAGTTCATCCAGCCATTGAAGTAATAATGGTTCGTGCAAAGAACGGATGATTTCTTGATGAAAAAGAACTTCGGTGTTTTCTGGATTAACAAGACACTTTTTGATGTTGGCCAAATCTTCCTCTGTTGCACAACGAGCAGCTTCTCTCGCAAATTCAGGTTCTACCATTAAGCGTATATGTGTGGAGCGTTTGAAATTGTCTAAAAACTGATCGTAAGCTCCATGTTGCAGCAATTCATTATTTCCGACTTTAACAATACTTCCTTTGCCGTGAATGGTTTCTATAATACCGGCTTCGTTTAACAGGCGAAGTGCTTCGCGAATTGTGATTCGGCTAACACCCATTTCCTTTGCCAGAGCTAATTCACTGGGAAGAAGGTCTCCTTTTTGAAAAACGCCTTGAATGATAGAAAGTTTGAGCTGTTCAACAACTTTTTCATAAAGTGGAGTAGGGCTTGTGATTTTTTTCATGAAAGCCTCCTGTTTATTTTATGGATTATATGTATATAATACAGATATTTTTTTGTAAATTCAAGTATATAAAGAGAAGACAAAAAAGAAAAGCACCATTTTATACGAATTAGTGTGAAAACATAATTTAATATAAATGGTGCTTTTACATTTATGCAGTGTGGAAATGTTTAAATACCTTCAATACTTTTCAGTTGGATTTTTCCACTTTTAACACGTAAAGCTGCATATACAAACATTACGATTGTAAGAATGATATTTCCAATAATTGTAAATGTGTCAGTTCCTGCCACTGAGAAGTAAGCAGTTACTAAGCTTCCGAGTATTGATAATACTACCAGGAAAACAAAAACTGGGTAAGGGCATTTCATGCTACATGCATCCCAGGCTTCTGGGAATTTCTTTGGAAGACGTAACGTTACAATGTTACAGATAACTCCAAGGATTAAACCTGGAACAAGAACAAAGGATACGATTACATCAAAGGATACATCAAATAATACTGGAATAATTGCTGTAACATAGAAAATCAAGTAAACAACTTTTTCGTTTTTCATAAAAGCTGGAAGCCATCCATCTTCTGCAGAAGCAACAATAGGGGCTGGCATAGCAATCAGACCACCTAACAGTGTTGTACCAATAGAGAACATGGCACCACATACAACGAAAAAGATGTAACAAATGTGAGGCATGATTGACTGTGCAATACCGCCGAGTTCTGTGGAACTTGCTTCTGCATAAGGCAGTACACCGCCTGCAACTGTACCAAGGAGGAAATAGATTAAAGCTGCAATTGCAGAAGATAAGAAAAAGGAAAGAGGGATATTTTTCTTAGGATTTTCTGCAACATTTTGTAAGTTGAAAAGATTAAAAGCTCCATCGCAGGCAAAAGACATAATAGCAATTGCAATGCAGAAACTTTTAATACCATTCATCATAAAAGGTTCTCCGGAAAAACCATGCCATTGAACTTTTGGAAGTCCGAAGATTACGAATAAGGCAAGTGCAAGATACATGCAGACAGCCATTATGTTTTGAACTTTGGCAAAAATATTAACACCAGCGGCTGCAAGCAGGAAAAATACAGTAAGTATAATGAGGGCTAATATTTTTTTGTATGATGAAAGTCCGGGAATTAACTGCGTAACATAATTTGCAATGGAAATTCCAAACACGGAATAGGACAATGCAGAAATTAAGTTCATAAATGCACCACAACCGGCGAGAACGGGACCAAGTATAAGCGCCATCTGTGCATACATTCCTCCGTCTAGCTTAAACATTGAGGCAGTGAACATTGAACGGACATATTGCAGGCACATTAAGGCCATGGAAAAGATAACTGCAATTCCTATGCTTCGTCCGGTCAGGGATACTCCTGTGCTTAACATGGCAAAGATTCCGGCTCCGATGATACTGCCGACACCGACAGAAATCAAGTCAAAAAGGTTCATTTTTTTCATGTTTACTCACTCCTTATATGAGATATTATTATTTCGCTTTGCGAAATGTGTTGGATTACAATAAAGAGCATACAACAGTTTATAATATATAACAACACGTTTTGACAAAAAATAAGAAAATTGTGAAAAACATATAAAACAGAATGAAATAAACTGTTGAATATTCATTAAATAAGGATTTTTTTGATGATTATATTGATTTTAATGAGCTGTGTTGTTATACTTCATAAAAAGATATAACAAGTAAAAGAACTAAGGAGGAAACGGAATGTATAATTTTGATAAAGTGATTGATCGTAGAGGAACTTCTAGTTTGAAATGGAATTTCCAAGATGATTTTGGACAACACGATGGTCTGATTCCTTATTGGATTGCTGACACGGATTTTGCAACATTACCAGATATTATGCGAGAGATAAAAAATAGGTGCGAACATCCTATGATGGGGTACGGAGCACCACTTCCGCCAGTTTACGATGCGATTCAAGGCTGGTGGGAGAAGCGCCATCAATGGAAACCAGAGAAAGAATGGATGCTTTTAAGCTTTGGGGTTGTTACAGGAATTAATTTCGCATTGGAGACACTTGTAGAAAAAGGAGAAAAAGTTTTAGTATTTACTCCGGTATATGATCCATTTTTTGCAGCTGTTGAATATAGCGGACACACTCTGGTAGATTGTCCATTAGATTATCATGACAATTATTATACGATTAATTGGGAACTGTTTGAACAGGAACTTAAGAATGGAGTAAAAGCTGTTGTATTTTGTAATCCACATAATCCAGTCGGTAGAGTATGGACATATCAGGAAATGGAAATGTTAACTGACTTGTGTGCGAAGTATCAGGTGTATTTATTATGTGATGAAATACATGCAGATTTTGGACTGGATTGCCCGTATACATCGGCAGGTCGTTTTGAAAAAATATATGATCATCTGTTGGTATATACGGCAATTTCAAAAAGCTTTAATATGGCAGGTCTTGGTTCTTCTTGTATTATGATACCGGATAAGGATGTTATGAATCGCTTGATTGAAACATACGAAAAACGTTGGATGTTTGGTCCAAATGAGTTCTCTTATGTTGCAATGGAAGCAGCTTATAAGCATGGTGCACAATGGATGGATGAGCAATGTGCATATTTAAAAAAGAACGTAGAGTATGTAACGAGATTTATAAAAGAAAATATGCCGGAAGTTCAGATGCCAAAACATGAAGGAACTTTTTTGATGTGGCTTGATATGTCGTGTTTTAGAAAAAGTAGTGATGAATTAACTTCTATTTTCGCTTCACAATATGGAATTGCATTGGGAAATGGTGCACATTATGGAAGACAGGGAAATGGTTTTATGCGTCTGAATATCGGATGCTCAAGAGAAACATTGAAACCAGGGTTAGAGCGGATGGCAGACATGTATAAGCAATATTATAAATAAAAACAGACAAGTGATTATAAAGAAAGGCTTATAAAATAATGGAAAAATTTGCAATTGTAGGTTTTGGATGTGCGGGATATCATGCACTTTGTGCAATAAGAGATTCGGGAAGTGATGCACAAATAGATATTTACAGTGATACAAATCTGCCACCATATAATCCGATGTTAACTACATATTATATTGCTGAAAAACTGCCATATAAAGGATTGTTTCCTTTTGGCGCGCTGGAGGACATTGCCCGCGAAAAAAAAGCAAATCTTTTTACAGAAACGTGTGTGAAAAAAATTTGTGCAAAATCAAAAACAATAGAAACAGAGAGTGGAGAAACCAGATTGTATGATAAAATTCTCATTTCCACGGGAGCAAAAGCATTTGTGCCAGAAAAATTTCGTTCATTGAGTTCAGTACTTTGTATGAGGACGGTTGATGATGCTTTGAAAATGCAACAGGTATTGAACAATCGACATTATAATAATGCGATTGTTGTCGGAGCGTCAATGGTTGGGATTAAGATTGCAGAAATATTATATAACCTGGGATGCCATGTTACATTAGTAGATATGGCATCGCACATATTTTCATTAGCTGCATATCCCCGATTTTCTCAGGTAATTGAAGAGCGTTTGCGTGAAATGGGAATAAATCTTATGTTTGGGTGTGAAATCACGGACGTCATTGAGAAAAAGATTGAATCTAGTAACATAGCAAAGTATAGAGTAGAATTTGCTGATAAAACAGCTATGGATACAGAATTATTAGTTATGAATATAGGAACCCGTGCAACAGTCGACTTTCTGAATCGACAGGAGATAGAGGTTGACCGTGGAATTATAGTTGACGAACAAATGCAGACTACAGCACCGGATATTTATGCGGCAGGTGATTGCTGTCAGGGGTACAATCTACAGACCAGCGAAAAACAAATTATCGGGTTGTGGGCGAATGCCGGTATCCAGGGACAGGTAGCTGGAATGAATATGGCAGGCAAGCAAGAAAAAACGGACGGAAATATCTTGCATAATATCACACATTTTCTGAATATGGATTTTATTGGACTTGGTGACAACCGGATTACGGGGGAAGAGAAGTTTTATCAGTCCCGGGATAAGAGATTTAGTATGCAGGTGATTATGAAAAATGGCAAGCCAGTTGGTTTTAATATATTAGATAATTATGGAATTTCAGGTATATTAAAAGATTATTTGATAAAAATTCTCGAAGGACAGCCGGCAAAATTGTCTCCAATACAGAGAGGTCAGTTGATCCGATATGGAATGGAAGAAGAGTTTATTGATCAATTGGAGGCATAGGTATGAATGATTTAGAAAAAAGGATAAAAGCTAAGATTCCGGGAAAAGATACAGGAATAGAAATAAAACATACAATGTGTGATATTTGTTCGCCGGGCATGCACTGTGGGATTAATGCTTATGTAAAAGACGGTAAAGTAATTAAAATAGAAGGAATTGACGGGCATCCTGCAAATGATGGAAAATTGTGCACGAAAGGCCTGGCAAATCGTCAGTACATTTATCGGGAAGACCGGATCAAAACTCCGCTGAGAAGAACTGGAGAACGTGGAGAAGGTAAATTCGAACCTATTTCATGGGAAGAAGCATACAAGGTTATTGCTGAGAATTTGAATCAGTCTAAAGAAACATATGGAGCGGAAAGTGTGGCATTTTATTCGGGATATTCAAAATGGTATCGTCAACTACTGCGGCGTTTTTGCTATGCATTCGGAAGTCCCAATTATGGCTGTGAATCAAGTGCATGTTATACAGCTACGTTTATGGCATGGAAACTGGCCGCGGGAGAGCAAGGAGAGCCGGATATGGAACACAGCGACTTGTTCTTGGGATGGGCATTTAATCCTTTTTATTCATCGTATCGGGGAGCTCAGTACGCCATGATGCGTAAAGAACAGGGAATGAAATTTTTAATTGTGGATACGAGAAAAACCCCGGCAAGTGAAAAACTGGCTGATTTATTTTTGCAACCAAGAACAGGTACGGATGGAGCCTTGGCACATGCAATCGCAAATGTTCTTATTCAAAGAGGATGGATTGATAAAGAATATATTGAAAAATATGTATATGGTTTTGAAGAATATGCAGAATATGTCAGCCAGTTCGATGAAACAAACATTGAAGCATTGACTGGGGTGTCATATGAGCAGGTGGTTGCAGCGGCAGAACTGATTCATGAAAATCCCAAAATGAGTTGCAACGAATCCTCGGCGCCTTTGTGTCATCATCGAAATGGTCTGCAAAATTATCGTGCAGTAATGGCGCTGCTTGCAATCACAGGAAATTTTGATTGTAAAGGAGGGCAGTTTTTGAGCCCTCATACATATATGCATGTCGGATGTGGCTTTAAAACCCGGGAGGAAGAGTATCTTTACGAAACAAAGCCTCAAAATACAAGATTACCTGTTGGTGCAATAAGGTTTCCTCTTTGGAATTATCTGGAAGGAGAAATGCAGGCGATGGATTTATCCAGACAAATTCTGGAAGAGAGTCCATATAAAGTAAAGACAATTTTTGCGCTGGGAATGAATGCAAGAATGTTCCCGGATTCTGGAAAAATGTTCCAGGCCTTGAAGCATTTGGACTTTTTTGTTGACACAGATTTATTTATGACAGATACGGCTAAGTATGCGGATATTGTTTTACCAGCATGTTCCAGCTTTGAGAGAGGAGAATTTAAACCATATCCAGGTGGTTTTGCCTGGTATACAAGTCCGGTAATAGAGCCAATAGGTCAGGCAAAGAGTGATGTGCAGATTATTACGGAATTAGCCAGGTATATGAATCTTCCAGATGAACAATTAAAGGAAGGATACGAATCATTCGTTCAAAAATATATTTTGGATGATTATAATGTGACCGTTGAGGAATTGAAAAAAGTTGAACTTCCAAAAAAAATAGCGGAGGTTAATTTCCCGGAAGATTATGGGGATTTGAAGCATGGTTTGAAGACGATGACAGGAAAGTTTGAGTTGAAAAGCAGTATTATCGAACAACACCCTGAATGGGGACTGGATGCACTTCCAACTTACAAATCACCATTGGATGATGCAGACGAAGAAGCATATCCTTTTGTTTTGACTTCGGGAAGTCGAATCCCGAACGCAATTCATTCGCGTCTTCATGGTGTGCCGAATAATCGAAGTTTGCGTCCAGAGCCGAAAGCAGATATGAATAGCTTAGATTGTGAACAGCTTGGGCTGAAAGAACATGACAATATTAAGATATCTACACTTCGTGGAAGTATCGTGGTAAAAGTGCATCTGACGCAGACAATACCGCAGGGACTTGTGAATTTGTATCATGGATATTCAGAAGCAGATACAAATAAATTAATGGATAGTAATCATTTGGATCCGTATTCAGGATTTCCGGCATACAGGTCAACAAGATGTATGGTTGAAAAGAAGGAATAATTGATATTATGAAAAAATATTTATATTTTGATGAGGAAAAATGTTCTGCCTGTGGAGCATGTGCGCTTGCATGCATGGATCAGAATGATATTGATACAGCAAACGGACAGCAACCATTTAGATATACATTTACTTTGGAAGATAAAAAAGGTGATTTATCATTTTATTCGGTGTCTTGTATGCACTGCGAAAATGCACCGTGCATCATGGGATGCCCGAGCGGTTGTCTAGAAAAAGATCCAGAGACAGGTTTTACGATTTATGATACAACTAATTGTATTGGATGTCATTCGTGTGCAATGGCTTGCCCGTATGGAATACCAACATTTGGAAATGATGGAAAAATGAAAAAATGTGATGCCTGTCTGGAACGGCAAAAAGCGGGGCTGATGCCTGCTTGTGTAAAAGTCTGTCCTGTAGGAGCATTGACTTTACTAGATGAAAATGAATATTTGGAAAAGACGAGAAAACAGAAAAGTTAGTAATTTAAGAGGGTTGTGCGTAAGCAGACCCTCTTTTTTGTATAATAGGAAATTCCTCCTTGCGGAGGAACTTTGAATTAAAATAGCCCGCCGAAGGCGGGCATACTGATAAGACGAATGCCTTTAGAAGATATAAAAACCTTCTTCAAATTCGTCATCATCAAGGTCATCATCCTCGGTGAGGAAGTAATGCATGTCGAGCAGATCAGAGTCAGTCATGTTTTTGACCAGCTTTGTCGTCATGCCTTCCGGAGGATTTTTGATATATTTTTGCCTGAGTTCTTCTATAAATTTTGGATCCATTGTACGCCTCCTGTCTGTTGATGGTTTCAGTATGAAACAGACAGAAGATAAAATCAAGCACATTTGCCACTGGAGCGGCAATGATATTTTGCCATTGCCCTTTCGTAGAGTTCTTCCAGAGAAACAGGCTTGTGTTTATGGTAGAGTTCCAGAAACTCCATTTTGTGGTTACATTTTGGACATTGAAGAGGATCGTAACCAAAAGATAAGAGAAAGAGTTGTCGCCATTTATTAAAATCCATTAGAATCCGGTGCTTGGATTTGGGGACCGCCCGGCGGAGTTTTTCATCCGATTTCCGATGTCTTGCATAGAGACCGTAATAACGTGTCAAATGCTTTTCGGGTATGTGTTGGATAAGCAGGGAAATGAAGTCCATTACAGGAACTGTTTTTTTCCACATAGGAATTATCTTCATGTTTATTGTAATGAAAGGTTACGTTTTCGCCATCATAGAAATCAATGCGTGAGGTGGCGATAACAGGGCGACCAAGATACCGGCTGATATATTTTACAACCGTATCAGTGTCACAGAGGTTTGGCTTTGCGTAGACATAAAAGCCGTTTTTATCTTTTTTGTAAATGGCAACCTTTGTTTTTTTAAAGGAAGGGCCAATGCGTTTTTCCAGTTCGTTCAAAAGAGCAGTCTGGAAAGCTTTGCGGAGATAGGTGTAGTTAAAGTGGTTAACAACTCTCCAGAAGCCGTCATCGGAGAAACCACCCTCGGTAAGAAGACAATGGATATGTGGATTCCACTCCAGGGGTCTGCCAAAGGTATGCAGGACGCAAATGAAACCAGGGACAAAGTTCCTGCTTTTATTCAATGAATGGAACATCCTAAGAATGACGCTGCGCACTGACTGAAACAGGCAGTCAAGGAGGGAACGGTCATTCAGAAAGAAAGGACGGAGTTCTTCGTCAATGGTAAAAACAAGGTGTCTGTGGGTACAGTCAATAAGTTTAAAGGACATTTTTGTAGAGCGGTCAATGCAGTACTTGTTACCGCAGGTAGGGCAGAACTTAGAATGGCAGCGGAAAGGAACAAATTTCAGTTCGCCGCAGTGGGGACAGCCATACATGGCACCGCCCAAAGAAGGGTCGCCACAATTGATCATCTTCTCAATGTTTTCCATGACAATGGGACGTGGATGAAGGATATATTCAATTTCTTCGTAGTGTTCTTTAAAAATCTTTTGAAGGATGTTCATAAGAGTATTATGAAGGAATTAGGGACAGAAAACAACCCCCACCCCTCATGATTAAGGGGCAGGGGAGCTGAATAGGCGAAGCCTATTTTTTATTGACACATATATCACGGTGCGATATACTAACTATATCGAAGTACGATGTATCGCACTGAAAGGATTGAATTATGGACGCACATATTAAAAAGGTTTATGTTCCGATGACGGAGACAGGGTTTTACATCTTGTTATGCCTGCGCTCTCCGAATCACGGGTATGGAGTTGTACAGAAGGTAAGAGAAATGACAGACAATGAAGTGGTACTCGGTCCGGGAACCATGTATGGAAGTTTGTCAAAGATGGAAAAGGACGGATTGATTGAATTCGTAAGAGAGGAAGATAAGCGCAAGATTTATCAGATTACGGAGCTTGGAATGGAAGTACTGGAACTGGAGCTGAAACGGATTCAAAGATTGTATCGCAACGCACAGGAGGTATTGTAATGAGTGAGACAAAAAAGGAACTTCGCTGGTTTTCAATTATGGATTATGAAAAAGAAGCCCGTTATCTGAGTAGAATGCATCAGAAAGGCTGGAAATTCAAAAGAGTAACAATGCCTGGAATCTATACATTTGAAAAATGCGAGCCTGAGAAAGTGATCTATCAGTTGGATTATAATCAGGAAGGCATGAAAAACCAGATGGAATATGTGAAAATGTTTGAAGACTGCGGCTGGGAGTATCTTCTGGAATTTGCAGGATACAGTTATTTCAGAAAACCGGAAGCACAGATGTCCAGGGAAGAAGAGATATTCTGCGATGATGAATCGAGACTGGATATGATGAACCGGATCTTCCGGGGAAGAGTAATTCCACTGATTGTGATTTTCTGCTGTTCGGTTGTGAATGGATACAATGCTATGGCAGGACACGGAATGAGTGCACTTACAAGCGTGATTGGTGCATTAATGATTTTGTATGTTGTTATCTTTTTACAATTCACAGTAAAATATATTTCATTTCGGCGGAAGATAAAGTAGTGAAGGTAAGAAAAATTTAGTATGACTGGCAATAAATTGAGAATTAACTAAGATTAAACCAAGATTTATTCAAGGGTTGGATAAGATTAGAGGGAAGTAAGATTTTTTTACTTCCCTCTAATTTCATATGCATATATTCTGTACAAAAATACTGAAAGCAGCATTGCGCCGAATGGAATACAGTATGACGAATTCGTATACACCCAAAGGAATAGATTTGTCATAATACTACCTGTTACAAGTAATAAAAGCGCCGGCAAAGCAAGAAAAATCAATTCCTCAATAATTTTGAAATTTTTCGTATTGCATAGGAAAAGCATGAGCAGAAATGCAACCACATAGTAGATTGCATGCAGTCCATTTCCTAAATACATAATAATTGTTGCCTTCGGGGAATCAAAAAGTTCCCATAAGTGATTCTCATAGATTTTCAATTGTGATGTCGCAAAATAGTGAAGTACAAAGCTTAATATCAATCCACAATACAGTCCCCAAAATCGAAATCTACCTTTCATTGCATGTCCTCCTTGTATACTTTGTGCAAATGAATTGAAAACATTTCCCTGTGTCATTTATTGAATTATCATTATTTTCAGAATACTATGAAAACAGATAGATTGTCAATTTGATTATATCAATAGAATAGACTGATATATTAGTGCGGACTATGAGAAAAAATAATTAAAATATGTTTATTTCTGTTTTTTTAACCGTTCTTTTTCTTCCCGCAGCAGTGTGACATTCAGATCATTTTCGCTGGCGGTTTTATCCACCCAGAGATTCAGGGAATCTACGGCGAGGGAAATTTCATCCAGCTTCTGGCTGATAAATGCGAAATCTTTAATCTCATCATCGGAGATTTTCCCGTCTCGGACAATCTGGATCAGTCTGCCGGTGAGTGGATTGATTTCATTGAGACAGGCAATTGTCTCCAAGATAATATTGGAGAGTTCGCCGACTTCCACTTCCGGAACGTAGCGCTGCCCGATGGCGCATTTATGGGAGCAGTAGTAATTGCAAAGATCCGGGCGTTTGTAGCAGTCCGCCATCTGCACGACGTCGTAAGGAGTCGGCTCCTGTGTTTCGTATTCAATTTTTTCAATCCGGGAGGAAGAAACTCCTGCCATCAGCTCACTTGCTTTCTCGCGGGTGAGTTCTTTTTCTTCCCGGCATAACTGATAGATTGTCTTATTTTCACGCGTTGATTGTTTTCCCATAATTTATATAAATCCTTTATCAAAATTTGTGATGAGTCCATATTTCCCGAAATCCGCGGAATATCAATATTTATTACTCTTTATTGAATATGTATTATCATGTCTTAAGTTATTATACTGGAATCATCGAAAGACAGCAAGAACAAGTAATTAAGGCGGTGTGTAAATGAATGCAGAACACAGAATACGGCTGATACGGGTGATAGAAAAAATAGAGAAAAATCCAAAGTTCAGCAAAAAAATTGGTATCAAAGATAAGACAAAAGAAAAATTACAGGAAAGACGAGGAGTAAGAATATGAAGAAAAAAATTAAGATTGGATTTGTGGTGTTAGTTTTCATTGTAGTAAGCGTATGTGGAATGTCTGTTTACAGGCATTTCACAGCGCCGAAAAAGGAAAGTGTTCCGCTTGAGACGGTGATTCAGAATTCATCGGATCTGACAACGCAGAAAATGGTGATTTCAGACGTGTTCGAGTGTACGAAAGGAAAGATTCCATTGCTCACAAAGAAAGATTTTCTGGTACAGTACAGAACAACCGTAACTGCCGGATTTGATGTAAGCGAAGCAGAAGTGGAAGAGACAAAGGATAAGGTGACAATCACGATTCCGCATTGCACAGTCGATGAAGATTCGGTCAAGATTAAATCCGACGACATCACACTATATGATACGAATTTTGCAATGTTAAATGTAGAACCGGAAGCCCTTCTGGAGGTGTTGGGCGAGGCAGAGACACGGGCAAAGAAGTTAGCAGAATCTGATGAATACGGATTTATTGCGGCAGCAGATGCGAATGCAGAAAATGTAGTGCACAGCCTGTATGATAACATTGTAGATGGAAGAAAAGTTGTGGTAGAGTTTAAGTAAAAAAACAAAAAAATCCCCTTGTTTTATGGTAAAATTACGATATATGATGTCAGCACGAAGCACAAAGTAATTTGCAGGCATTGTAATGTAAAATTGAGCTACAAAATAAAGGGATTTTTTTCGTGAATAAATTTTTCAATCATTACTGGATTATGGCTACGGGATTAGAGATTGATGAAAAAAGGAGATTAAAATATGCCAAGAGTAAGAATTATTAAGAAAAATGATGAGTATTCTTCCGAGTATGACTTGGGAGATATTTTTGAAATCACAGGAACCTGGTACGGCGGCGTACACATTGAGGGAAAATCCGGGGTTCCGGTTTCTCTGGACAAGGACGAATATATGGAACTGGATACAGAACCGCAGGAGCAAAAGAATCCGGCGGCAGGTGATGTGCCGGAGCGGGACATTCTTGTAGGAGATATTGTGCAACATTTTAAACGGGAGTGGGTGTCTTCTGAAACTTCGGAATACTTATACAAGGTTCTGGCATTTGCGCAGCATACGGAGACGGGAGAGAAGCTGGTCGTTTATCAGGGGATGTATCCGCCGTTCAAGATATGTGCCAGACCGTATGATATGTTTATGAGTGAGGTGGATCGGGAAAAATATCCAAAGATCCGGCAAAAATATCGATTTGAAAAAATAAAATTGTAGGAGAGTAGCGCCAGAGAAGCGTGGATATGAGGGTATGGAAAAGAAGAGGGAAAAACGAACATCCAGAAAAGGAGACAGAATTGTATCGGTATGTATGGTTCTTGTGTTCTTTGTGTGCCTGTTTTGGGGAATACAGGTAAATGCAGATGCCGAGGAACAAAAAACGGTGAAGATTGGGTATTATGAAGCCCATGACTTTCAGGAAGGAGCAGATGATTCAGAAGCAAAAAGCGGATATAGTTACGAATATATTCAGAAGGTTGCTTCATATACAGGATGGCGTTACAAATATGTATATGGTGAATGGGAAGATCTTTATGAAAAGTTGAAAACCGGAGAGATTGATCTGATGGCAGGAATTTCTTATGATGACGATCGTGTCAATAGTATGATGTTTCCAGAATACGAAATGATCAACGAGACTTTTTATATTTATAAAGATACAGATGATACAACGATTAAGTGTGGCAATATTGATTCTTATGCAGGAAAAAAGATTGGCGTAGTGAACAATGATAAGAGAATGATGACTGCGCTGAAAGACTGGGCAAAGGAAAAACAGGCAGATATTCAAATCCAATATTACGACAGTCTGGAATCCTGTGCGGAAGATTTTAATCAGAAGAATATCGATGGGTTTGTCAGTGCAGATAACGTGGTCTCTTCTTATACAGGAATTTCACCGGTAGAAAAGATTGGAAAAGAAGCATATTATCTCTGTGTTGCGAAAGACAGAGAAGATCTGTTAGATGAACTGAATATAGCACTTTCTATTATTACAGAACAGGATACACTGGATGTGGATGAGCTGCATAAGAAATATTCGGCAGAATCGTCAGTCACAATATTCCTGTCAGAAAAAGAGCGGGACTGGCTGGCAGGGCACGATACAGTGACAGTCGGCTATACCAATGATTATCTTCCATATTGCGATACAGATAAGGATGGCAAAGTAACAGGTCTGGTATCAGACCTGATTCCGGATATGTTTGATGCACTTCCGGGCGATTATGAGCCGGACATTATATATCGGGAGTATAACTCGCAAAATGAGATGGTGGAAGCTTTGAAAAATGGAGACGTGGATATGATCTTTCCGGTCAGCAGTGAAGCATGGTATGCGGAACAGGAGGGTTACCAGGAGAGTACGAATGTAGTTACATCTCCGATCGACCTGGCGTATCGTGAACCCTATACAGACAAGATGACTGCGAAAATTGCCGTTAATAAGAATAACCAGCTTCAATATTATTACACCGTGCAGAATTACCCGGATGCAGAGATCATTCAGTATGATTCAATTGAGAAATGTATTGAAGCTTTGAAGTCAGGTGAAGTGGGAAGCACGATCCTCAGTGCCAGAAGAGCGAATTATCTGGTGGGGTCTGAGAAGAAGTTAAATGTGTTACCATTGGAAAATACAGAAGAAAGGTGTATTGGAGTGGTGGTTGGCAATACGGCGTTACTGCAGATTATCAATCACGGATTGAGTATTCTGGGAGAAAATTACGGACTGAATCATACTTATACATACATGGACGCGATGAGAAATTACACAGCCATAGATTTTATTCGGGATAATATCTGGATTTTTACTGGAATTCTGATCGTCATATTCTTATGTATTATCTGGTATTTTTATCAGCGCTACCAGAATATGCAGAAGCAGGCGAAGAAAGAAGCAAAACAAAAACAGGAATTGGAAAATGCACTGGCAATTGCAAGGCAGGCAAATCGGGCGCGGGGTGTGTTTCTTAGGAATATGTCTCATGATATCCGCACACCGTTAAATGCCATTATTGGATTTGCAAAGCTCGCCATGAAGTCAGAAGGTAATTTTGAACAAATCCAGGATTATCTGAATAAGATCAGTGTGTCGGGAGATCACCTTCTGGCAATTGTGAATGATGTTCTTGAAGTCAGCCGGATTGAGAGCGGTCAGACAAAGCTGGAAGAGCTGCCGTGTAATATAAAGAATATTGTAAATGAAGTAGAAGTTATTATACAGGGGCAGACCCAGGAAAAAACACAGACATTTATTGTAGATACTTCGAAAGTGAAGGATTATTACATTTACTGCGACCGGCTAAGAGTCAAGGAAGTTCTCGTTAATCTTCTTGGAAATGCAGTAAAATTTACTCCAAATGGAGGAAAGATTGAACTTCGGATCATTCAGAATGAACCGGCACCGGAAGGATATGCTAATTATGAAGTTCATGTAAAAGATAATGGTTGCGGTATGAGTCCGAAATTTATGGAAAAAATGTTCCAGCCATTCGAACGGGAGCGGACATCGACCGTCAGTGGCATTCAGGGAACCGGACTGGGGCTTTCAATTGCAAAGCAGTTTGTAGATCTGATGGGTGGAACGATAGAAGTTACTTCTAAAGAAAACGAGGGAACAGAAATTATTGTCAGAATTTCACCTCGTCTGGCACAAACTGAAAAAGATGAGCGGACGGAAAATACAGAATCAGAAGCAAAAGATTATGATTTCCGCGGAAAACGAATTCTTGTTGTAGAAGATAATGAACTGAATCGTGAAATCGTGAAAGCTGTGCTTGAAGAGACAGGTTTTGAAGTGGAAGAGGCAGAAAATGGGGCAGTTGCAGTTGATAAGATAAAGACAGCAGGTGCAATATATTATGATGTAATTCTGATGGATATTCAGATGCCGGTCATGGATGGCTACATGGCAACGAAAAAAATCCGAAGTTTGGAAGATTCGGATCTTGCAAATATTCCAATTATTGCACTTTCTGCAAATGCATTTGCGGAAGACAGAAAAGCATCGACCGGCGCCGGAATGAACGGACATCTGGCAAAACCGGTCAATGTATCAGAATTATTGGAAATGCTTTGTAAGTTGTTTTAGGAGAAATTTAATTTCTGCAAAATATTCCCGGAACATATTGTTCGGCAGATATACTTTCGTGGAGCCGCAGGAAATACCGTAAGCGTTTGGTATCTTCTGCGCCCGCGCAATCTGCATAGCGCGGAACATATGAAAATCATTGGTCAAAATTCCAACGGTATTCGTTGTGTTGCTATCCATTGCGTGATTTATCGTATCTGCAGAAATCAGTTTCATGCTGTTAGTCAGATTCTGAGCGGTGGTGGTTGATTTATCCTCCAGAATAATGCGCCCGGAATCAATTCCGCGTTTCACCAGATAATCTGCCATGCAGCTTGCCTCTGTAAAGGGTTCGTTAGATCCCTGGCCGCCGGTGACAATGCATCGGGTTTCCGGATTTGCAGACAGATATTCATAAGCCTTGTCCAGTCGAAATTTTAGAACCGGGCTTGGACCATTTTTATAGACTTGTGCACCTAACACGATAAGATAGTCCAGATTATCAGGACCCGCTACATGCATCTGGCTTATGATTAGTCCTTCAATAATAAGGAAAGATGCCAGACAACCGGCAAATATAATGGCAATTCCTTTTTTTAGAATGTCAGGGAACATTTTCCATAGATTAAAATGAATTCCAATGGAAACGCATATAAAAAAGACAGCCAGAACGAGCCAGACTGCGAAAAATGCTGTGCCAGAACCAATAGCGCGCACTGCAATGCCGTATGTGCCACATACTAAAGCCAGTATAATACATAAAAGAAATAAAAAAGTGTGCATGTAAATGATAAACCTTTCTACAAATTTATTTACATTCTATCATAGATTGGTAAGAAATCCTACCTTTTTACATTGTATCGAAAATGTGAAAGCTTTATAATGGAACGATAGAAATTCGAATGAAAAATGTTGATAAAAAGGGGATAAGCAGATGGATTATAACCGGATCGTGCAGGAAATATTAAATATTGGAGAAGAGCTGTTGAAAAGCGGGGCAGAAATATTTCGTGTGGAGGACAGTCTGTATCGCATGTGCAGAAGTTATGGATTTGTGCGAAGTGACGTCTATGCTTCGCAGATTAATATTCAAATGACGGTGGAGACGCCCGAAGGAGAGATTATCACACAGATCCGTTATATTGAAATGACAAGTCCTCATTATGATAAATTGGATCAGCTTAATAACTTATCCAGATATGTTTGTGCCAATACTCCGGAACAAGCCAAGATTCATGAACGTTATGAAAAAATTGCAAAAAGTAAAGTACTTGCATTTCCACTTATGGTGTTGGCACAGATCGTAAGTGGAACTTCATTTGCAATTTTTTTCGGAGGAGGACGAAATGATGCGATTGTAGCCGTTTTTGCTTCGGCTGCAATGGCACTTACCGGATACTGGATTGGAAAACAGGAAAAGAATCCAATGATCTATAATCTGGTCCTCGCATTTGTAACAGAGATGGTGATACTTTTAGCAGAAAAAATGGGAGTTGCAATTCATTCGGATCGTATCATGATCGGGATTGTCATGGTGATGATCAGCACCCTTGGCGTGATCAATGGACTGCGTGATGTTGTTCAGAGAAACTTTACTTCCGGATCTCTGGAGATTATGAATTCTGTGCTTGGAGCCCTCGGAATTGCATTTGGAATTGCTTTAGCAATGAAAATGTTGCATGGCGGTGGAAATGCGGGAGGAGCAGTGCTAAACTCCAATATATTTGTGCAGGCGGTTTCGGTGTCAGTCGGAAGTATCGGACTGGCTGGAATTTATCAGATACGTGGCAAAAAAGTTATTTATTCAGGGATCGGAGCATTTCTGACATGGACAGTCTATCTGATCGTGAGACAATTCGGTGGCAGTTATTTGTTCGGAATGCTTCTGGCATCTGTATTTGTGGGAATGTATGCATTTGTAATGGCCAGAATGAATAAAGCGCCGTCCACAATCTTTCTGACAGCATCCGTATTTCCGCTGATGCCGGGAGCCAATCTTTATTATATGATGTACGGCTGTGTGAAGCAGAACACGACGCTTGCCATAGAACATATGATTCTCCTGGTGGAGACCTGTCTGATGATCGTATTTGGTTTTTTACTTGTGGATATTTTATCGAGAAGCGTGATGAGGATTTTGGGACAGGAATATCATATTGGAAAGAATTAGTAATGGAGAAAAAAATAATCGGATCAGGGGAATATTTTGCCAGAAAAAGAAACATACTACTTGTATTCTTTGAAAAAGAAAAGGGAGTTGGAATACATGAAATTAGTAAAAGGGGCGCAGAGCATAGCATATGACCGGGCACCTTATCTCATCAGCAGCGCATCTGTTGTCGGGAAAAAAGAAGGGGCAGGGCCGATTGGAGAAATGTTTGACCTGGTCGGAGAAAGTGATTTGTTTGGAGAAAATACATGGGAGGAAGCGGAGAGCACGATGCAAAGGGAAGCCTGTCTGCTTGCCATGGGAAAGGCACATGTCAGCCAGAATCAGGTACGGTATCTGTTTGGCGGGGATCTTCTGAGACAGGGAATTGCAACGAGCATGGGAGTGGAAAAACTGCAGATTCCGATGTTCGGGCTTTACGGGGCGTGTTCAACATCAGGAGAAGCACTGGCATTGGCATCTATGAGTGTGGCAGCAGGATATGGCGAATATATACTTGCAGTGACCTCCAGTCATTTTGGAAGTGCGGAAAAAGAATTTCGCTTTCCACTAAGTTATGCGAATCAAAGACCATTGTCTGCCCACTGGACCGTGACTGGAAGCGGAGCGTTTCTTGTGGGGAAAAAGGAGAGCCATGTGAGGATAAGCGGTCTGACAGTGGGGAAAATTGTGGATTACGGTCTGAAAGATTCGCAGAACATGGGAGCGTGTATGGCGCCGGCGGCCTGTAATACAATCTGGCAGAATTTACAGGATTTTGGAAGATCGCCGGAAGATTATTCCAGGATTATCACAGGAGATCTCGGATATGTGGGACAGAGCATTCTTTTTGATCTGTTGCTCGAAAAAGGTTATGATATACGTGGAAAACACCTGGACTGTGGTATGACGATCTTTGATCAGCAGACCCAGGACACCCATGCGGGAGGTAGCGGATGCGGGTGCGCGGCAACGGTACTTTCAGCATATATTCTTCCCAAAATCGAACGGGGAGAATGGGAACGTGTGTTGTTTGTGCCTACAGGAGCACTCATGTCTACGGTCAGCTACAACGAAGGTGCAAGTGTGCCGGGGATTGCCCACGCGATTGTGCTGGAGTATGAAGCTTAGAATATAAGTGGATCTTTGGTTTTCGAAATGGAGAGGATACAGATATGGATTATATAAAAGCATTTATCATAGGCGGAATCATCTGTGCTCTGACGCAGATCCTGCTGGATAGGACAAAACTAATGCCAGGGCGTATCATGGTACTTCTAGTATGCAGTGGGGCAGTTCTTGGAGCGATTGGAATCTATCAGCCATTGCAGGATTTTGCCGGGGCTGGTGCGAGCGTACCATTGTGTGGGTTTGGGAACCTTCTTTGGAAAGGGGTCCAAGATGCTGTAGATCAGGAAGGATTCATCGGAGTGTTCCTGGGAGGATTCAAAGCCAGTGCAGTCGGTATCAGCGCAGCATTAATATTCGGATATCTCGCATCATTGATATTCAGTCCTAAAATGAAAAGATGACTTTTTATATCGCTCAGATTAGACAGGATTTTCTATGCCTGCTGCGTCATATATTACAGTTTTCTCCGCAAACTCGCCAAAAGGCAGGCTCAGACAGTGCTCCGAAAACTGAATTATACTCGCAGGCATAACGAAAATCCTGCCATTAATCCTCGCGATGTAGAAAGTTCAGGCGGAAGTTGTGTGCGGGGACTTGGTGTGCTCGTTCCTGTGAAAGCCTCACTATAGTCACCAAGAAACTGTATTTTATGAGGCAGAAAGTCTGTTTAATAATTTGAGAGAGTAAGTGAGTGTTAGCTTATAGAGGAAATTTTAATGAGATAGGAGAGGGAGAAACAGTATAATATATCTTCCTGACAAATTAAACATGAAACATAAAAATTAAGAAATACTTCATAATTTCTACCGGAAGTATTTCTTTTTTTATGTTTTAATGAACGTATGTAATATATAATTGAGAAAATAGATTTTTCAATTCTTAAGACAATTGGAAGATTTTTGCAACACCTGCGAGTATAGTGCGGTTTTCGGAGCACTGTTTGAGCCTGTTTTCAGGCGAGTTTGCGGAGAAAACTGCAAATAGACGACGCAGCAGGTGTAAAAAATCTTTCATGTCTTCAAGAATGAAAAATCTGTATAACAATGTATATAAAGGAATTAAACATAAACCAAGAGGGAGGGTATATGGAAAAAGTTATAGAGGTAAAGAATCTGTATAAACTCTACCGCGTGGGCGATGAAGTCGTGCGTGCCTTAGATGGTGTAGATTTTAATATTTATAAGGGCGAGTTCTGCGCGATTGTCGGAACTTCCGGATCTGGTAAATCGACCCTTCTGAATATGCTGGCAGGGCTTGAAAAACCGACAAAAGGAGAGGTCATCATCAGCGGCGAGCATATCGAAAAGAAGAACGAAGAAGAGTTGGTAAAGTTCCGGCGGGACAATGTAGGATTTATCTTTCAGTCTTTCCACCTGCTGGGGACTATGAATGCATTGGAAAATGTAGCTCTGCCGTTGAGCTTTCGAGGAGTCCCGAAAGATGTAAGATTAAAAAAAGCGGATAAGATGCTGGATCTTGTAAATCTTGGAAAGCATAAGAAACATATGCCAAACCAGATGTCTGGCGGACAGCAGCAGCGAGTCGGTGTAGCGAGAGCGCTTGTGGTAGATCCGAAGATTATTTTTGCGGATGAACCAACGGGAAATCTGGATTCCCACACATCGGAAGAGGTCATGAAACTGATGCAGCAGGTAGTAAGGCAGCAGAAGAAAACATTAGTCATGGTAACTCACGATAATCATCTTGCGACCTATGCTGACAGAGTATTCCATATCAGTGACGGTAAGATCATAAAGATAGAAAATCACAGAAAGAATGAGGCTAATAAGGAGGAAAAGAAAAATGAGTAGATCAAGGAGAATGATGGCGGTGGTCGTAGCGGCACTTTTGATTGCTGCGATGATATTACCGGGGCTGGCGGTGAAAGCAGAGGCGGCAGAAGAGCCGGCAGAAAAGCCGAAAGTTGAAATATCTTTAGTTGGGGATAATCAGACGTTTGAAGCCAGGGAGACAAAAACACTTACATTACAAATAACTAATAATAGTGGGCAGGAATTGAACAATGTAGAAGTGGCGCCGGATATGAGCAAGAAAAAAGCAGGTGACTGGCCATTTGAAAAAGACTGGAAACAGTACTCTAAGAAAATAGACGGTGTTGTTGCAGATGGTGACTCTAAAAGTGTTTCCTTTGATTTTACAAGACGAGAGGGAGCAAAGAGAAATAGTTATACGATTCCATTTTCCGTGTATGTGCAAGGCATCGATGATGCAATTGTAACAGATTCAATATTTGTTTACGCAAAAAATGAAACTGTAACGCCAGAACCGACACCGGGAGATAATTCTCAAAACCAAGGTGATGCAGGAAATGGCGGCGGTTCGGGAAGTGGTTCTGCTGATGGAGGTGCTATGACAGCTTCTGTTGGCAATGACGAGCCGGCAGTCTACAGTGGTGGCGGCAGTGGAAGCAGTGGAAGCAGTTCCGATGGATCTGTACCGAGAGTTATCGTAACAGGATTTGATACCAATCCGGCAGAGGTACATGCAGGAAGTGATTTTACACTGACGATTCATTTGAAAAATACATCGAAGAAAACAAAAGTCCAGAATATGTTGTTTGAGCTGGAAGCTCCGACGGAAGGTACTGATGAGCAGACAAGTGCGCCGGCATTTCTGCCAACTTCCGGTTCGAATTCTATTTATCTTGATGGAATTAAAGCTGACGGTACCGCAGATATTTCTCTTACATTGAATGCGAAAGCGAATCTGCTGCAGAAGCCTTACAGCATTAATTTGAGCATGAAGTACGAAGGTTCACAGGCAACTCAGATTGAGTCTTCCTCATCGATTTCTATTCCGGTAAAACAGGACGCAAGGTTCGAATTCAGCGAATTTGAAATCAGCCCTCAGACCATTGAGGTCGGTGGCGAGGCAAATGTTATGTGCAGTCTTTATAATCTGGGAAGAATTAAACTGTATAATGCAAAAGCCAGATTTGAAGGAAATGGAATCAAAAAACAGGAGATTTTCATCGGAAATGTGGAAGCTGGTGCAACCGGTTCTATTGATGCCATGCTGAAAGGCGAAAAAGTGACGAATGGAAATTCTAAGATTACCATGACTCTTTCTTATGAAGATGAATCGGGAAATATATCTGAAACTACGAAGGATTTCGAGCTGGAAGTCACTGAGGCAGTAGATGACTCTGATATGCATATGAATACAGACGGTGATATAGAGGCAGGCAGTGGCGGATTTCCGGTTGTTCCAGTCGTAGTAGTGATTGTGATCATAGCCGGTGCAGTGGCAGCAGTAGTATTTGTAAAGAAAAAGAAGAAAAAGCAGATGTTAAATGAAGAGGAGGAGCTGTTGGATGAGTTGGATAGATCTTCTGAGGATGAGCGCGAGCAACCTTAAGAGACGAAAGCTTCGTACATTTCTTACGGTGCTCGGAGTCGTCATCGGAACAGCATCTATCGTAGTTATGGTGTCTCTTGGACTTGGACTTCAGAAATCAGTCTATGATGAGATGGAGCAGTCAGGGGGACTTACGACTATAAACGTAACGGGCAGCGGATCTGTCGGAGATGGGATGATGCATTCATCGAACTCCGATAACTCCGATAAATCCGATGAGGCAAGCAAATATATTGATGACAATTGTGTGAAAAAATTCGGTGAGCTGGAACATGTAAAAGCAGCAGCACCAATCTATGAAACATCCGCAATTTGTCTGAAAGGGAAATATGAAGGATATATTTCCCTGTACGCAAGTACACCGGAAGGCTTGAGAATGAGAGATATCAAGCTGGCAGATGGAGGAACTTTTCCAAAATCCGGGACTGGAAAGCTGGAGCTGGTTTATGGTAACAATGTTCTGACCAATTTCAGTGAGAGAGGAAATAATTCATCAGGATATTGGGAGACAGGAGAACTTCCGGACATTGATCTGATGAAGGATTCTATGTTTATGATTCTGGATCAGGATGCTTATTACAACAGTCAGAGCTCCGGGGGATTTCAGGTTGATGCAGGAACTGACGGAAAGGGAACATCTAATGTTCCACAGTCAGCCAAGAAACATATCGTAACTGCCAGTGGCGTTGTGGCAGGAGGCGTTGACGATTATAATGTGAATTCCTACTATGTATTCTGTGATCTGGATACATTAAAACAGATTATGAAAAAGGAATTCAAAGGAAGAGTGATTCCGGGGCAGCCGTCTACAAAGTCTGGAAAAGCCTACAAAGAATTCTATTATTCTTCAGCGCAGGTCAAAGTAGATGATATGAGTAATGTCAATGATGTGGCAAAACGGATCCGCGAGATGGGGTATAATGTAGAGACAAATGTTGAATATATGGACAGCATGAAAAAGCAGATGGCAGTGATCCAGGCAGTACTTGGTGGAATCGGAGCCATTTCCCTGATTGTTGCAGCAATCGGAATTGCAAATACGATGATGATGTCCATATATGAGAGAACAAAAGAGATCGGAGTCATCAAAGTACTTGGCTGCAGTCTGAAAAACATTAAGCAAATGTTTCTGATTGAAGCAGCATTTATCGGACTCCTCGGTGGAATAGTCGGAAATATGGTGAGCTTTGCAATGTCTGGTGCAATCAATATGGTAACAGCACAAAGCTCGGCACTGGGAGTAGAAGGAAATATTTCTTATATTCCGGTATGGCTGGTGCTTATTTCTCTTGGATTTGCGATGCTGGTCGGAATGGTGGCGGGATATTTCCCGGCGCTTCGGGCAATGAGACTGAGCCCGCTTGCGGCAATCCGCAGTGAATAAAGTAAGCAAGAACAGGTGAAAAGGGGACAGGTGAAAAAATCACCTGTCCCAAAGTCTTTTATTCTTCTATTATATGAATTTCCAGATAGTCAAATTCAATAGAATCTACGAAGTTATCCTGATGAAATCTTGTCTTTGCATGTCTTTTGAATTCATCAATATTGGAATCCAGCCAGATTGGATTGCTCAGATCAAATTCATGGCAGACTTCGTCAATCGCATGAAAAATCTTGTGTGTGCGGGTGTCATCGTTATCAACTTCTATGACAGTATCCCGCAACATTCTATTATCTTTAAATTCTTTTGCCCATAATCGGAACATAGAAAATCCTCCTTGTATAATTTTTAGCGGTTGATAATAATGATGTAATCGGATTGCTCCATTGCTATGCAATTCCCGCAATCCTTGAACACCTCGAACTCCCATAAAATGGTGTATTCACACCATTTTATTTCGTCCTCGGTGTTCAGCGTGTCAAAAAGTATAAATTGCTTATTTGTGCGAGCACAAACACAATTTATACTTTTGACACTTACATCATATCGATTACATTTCCGTCCAGATCTTTCCAGATGAATTCCTGATCATAGATCATATATCCATGTGCGGAATTCTCTTTTGGAATAGACACAGAACCGGGATTCATGTAAATGAAATCAGCCATATCCTGATTTGCAGGAATGTGTGTGTGTCCATTCAGGAGAATATCTCCCTTCTTTAATATAGGCGGATTTGCAGGATTATGGTGATGACCGTGGGTCGCGAAAATGGTGTGACCATCCAGTTCAATAAAACAGTAATCGGCAAGAATTGGGAATTCCAGTACCATCTGGTCTACTTCGGTGTCACAGTTGCCGCGGACACATAACAGTTCCTTTTTCATAGCATTCAACATAGCAATAACAGCCTTTGGGTTGTAGTCTTTTGGCAGATCATTTCTTGGTCCATGATAAAGAAGGTCACCTAATAGTAATAGTTTGTCAGCTTTTTCCCTTTTGTATGCTTCAATCATTTTCTCACAATAATATGCAGAACCATGTATATCAGATGCAATCATTAATTTCATAAGTTTTATTTCCTCCAGAATTCGTAAATATATTTAGTTACAACTTTTCTACGACGGATTATAGCACAAAAGAAAGCAGACGTGTATAATTATGATAAATTCAAGTGGATTTTAAACAGAAGGGAATGGAATTATGGAAAACGAAGTACTTAAAATGTATGAATATGCGGAGCAGACGATAGAGATTTCGCTTGTAAAGGAAGAAGAAATACCTGTGATGCTGGAACTGATGAATACAATATATCAGGAGCTCCCGGACAAGAGCTGGTTTAGCATGGATAGCGAAGAGAATCTTATACGATATATGTCAACTTCCGGATTTGCTTTAAAAGCTCAGGCATTTGGGAGAGATGGGCAAGGGAAATTGGCAGCAGTCTTTGTGGCGCGGACGAAAGAACTTGGGGAAGAAAATCATGGAAAATATATGAATTTAAAGGAAAAAGATCTTGAGCGTGTTGCGCATATGGAGATTGCAATGGTAGATAAAAAATTTCGAGGAAGAGGACTGCAAAAGAAACTGATGGAAGTTGCAGAAGATCGTCTGGAACTTTTGGGATTTCGTTGGCTTATGGGGACAGCTCATCCGGAAAATGTATATAGTGTACATAATTTTCAGAAACTGGGATACGAGATCGTGGCAGAAGCATTGAAATACGGCGGACTTCCGAGATATGTTTTCTGCAAAGAAATATAAAAATATCCAGAAAATAAATGTGAAAAAGAATCATTTGTTTTCTGGATATTTTCTAATTTTGAATATTAGTTGTCAGATTCCCAGCGCCCGGAAGCTCCACAAGGAAGAACTAGTCCGGAACTAGTGACCGGAAGGCCGATTTCCTGGGAATCCACATGTCCGTGGAAAGATTTTAATTCTGTTCCGAGCATGTAAGTTAATACTGCCGGAGCAAGCCCTGTTGTATAGGAGTTGATTAGGAAGAAAAGTGGATCCTCAGAAAGAATCTGAGTACACAGCTTAATAAGTGGATGAATGGCATCCTCGATCTTCCAGATTTCACCTTTTGGTCCACGTCCATAAGACGGAGGATCCATGATGATGGCATCGTAATGATTGCCGCGGCGGATTTCTCGTTCTACAAATTTTACACAGTCATCTACAAGCCAGCGGATTGGTTTATCGGACAATCCGGATGATGCAGCATTCTCCTTCGCCCAGGCTACCATACCTTTGGAAGCGTCCACGTGAGTGACATGTGCGCCGGCAGCGGCTGCTGCAAGTGTAGCTCCGCCGGTGTAGGCAAACAGGTTCAGAACTTTGATCGGGCGTCCGGCATTGCGGATCTTATCACCAAACCAGTCCCAGTTTGTTGCCTGCTCCGGAAAAAGTCCAGTGTGTTTGAAACTGAATGGTTTTAAATTGAATGTCAGCTCACCATAGTGAATTTGCCATTGTTCTGGTAAATCAAAAAACTCCCATTCACCGCCGCCTTTTTTGCTGCGGTGGTAGTGACCGTTCATATGCTTCCAGCCTTTTTCTTTTTTTGGGGTATCCCAGATGACCTGCGGGTCCGGGCGTACCAGTGTGTAATCACCCCAGCGTTCCAGCTTCTCGCCGCCGCTGCAGTCGATGACTTCATAATCTTTCCATTTATCTGCAATCCACATAATAAAACTCCTTTAAAATTTATATAGAAAATCATTGGATATTTTACGGATTTTACCGTTCAGACTGAAGTACAGTGCTATTTTGCACAAAAACTCAGTATCATAAGTGTAGCATAGGCACAGCACATTTTCAATTATAGATATTTTCTATATAAACGGACAACTATTATAAAAGTCAATTTGAAGATGTGCGAGAATCTTCTTATAATATAAAGAGGAGGGAGAAATTATGTTTATTGACACACACATGCACGAAATGACATATTCACCAGACAGCTTCCTGAAGCTGGAAGAGATGGTTCGGATCGGTAAGGAGAAAGGGCTTGGAGCGCTTTGCATTACGGATCATGACAGTATGGGGCTTAAGGACTATGCAGCAGAATATACAGCGAGGACAGGCTTCCCGATTTTTGTTGGGATTGAGTTTTATTCTCTTCAGGGAGACATTGTCGCATTTGGAATTGAAGATTACCCGAAAGAGCGAATCCCGGCACAGGATTTTATAGATCTTGTAAAAGCACAGGGAGGCGTTTGTTTTGCAGCGCATCCATTCCGCAATAATAACCGTGGCCTGGAGGAGAATCTGGCTTTGGTACGCGGTCTGGATGGTGTGGAGGTGCTCAATGGAAGTACATCTTTTGCAGCATGTATGAAAGCAGCGGCATATGCAAGGCAGTATGGATATTTTACACTTGGTTCCAGTGACTGTCATGTGCCGGAAAAAGTCGGTGTGTGTGCGACATATTTTCCAAATGAGGTCAGAACGATGGATGAATTCCTGACAGAGTTCAAAAAGGGACAGATGAAGCCGGCATATTATGTTCAGGGTGGCTATCGTGTCCTGGAAGTCCAGAATAACGACAAAAAAGTCCAAAATAGTATAAAAATACCATTTACCTTTCCAGCTAGAAGTGATAGTATGTATCTATAGTGTGCGTAAGAAATGGTATATTTAAATAAAAGAAAGGTGGAAATATACAATGATTACAGTTAACGCAATGGGAGATAACTGCCCGATTCCGGTTATCAAGACAAAAAAAGCAATGGATGCACTTACAGGACCGGAGACAATCGAAGTATTAGTTGATAACGAGATTGCCGTACAGAATGTGACAAAGATGGCTACAAGTGCCGGAGGAAAAGTTACATCTGAGCAGAAAGCTGAGAAAGAATATGTTGTTACGATCGAGATGGAAGGAGCACCAGCAGCAGAGGATGATGCGCAGGACGACAATACAGTTGTTGTAATAAGCTCTGACCGCATGGGTACAGGTAACGATGAACTTGGTAAAGTCCTGATCAAAGGATTTATTTTTGCTGTAACTCAGCTTGATAAATTACCAAAGACTATGCTTTTCTATAATGGAGGAGCAACACTTACAACTGAAGGATCTGATTCATTAGAAGATCTGAAATCTCTGGAAGCACAGGGAGTAGAGATTATGACATGTGGAACATGTCTTGATTACTATGGATTAAAAGACAAGCTTGCAGTAGGTTCTGTGACTAATATGTACAGCATTGTTGAGACACAGGCAAAAGCAACTAAGATCATTAAACCATAAGATGAGCACGCGAAGGGCGTGCCAGATGCTGTCTTGGGGGACAGCTCTGGAATTACCGGATTGAGATGAAAAGAGGAGCCTTCTGTTGTGACTGAATGGAAAGCTCCTTTTATTCATATATAATTATTTATTCAACATTGAGGAGGAATTAAGAAAAATGAAAACAAATGTCAAGTTGACTAGCTTAAGCAAGACTTCGGGGTGAGCGGCCAAAATAGGTCCGGAGACCCTTGCTCAGGTACTGAGTAAGCTGCCAAAATTTCAGGATGATAAGTTAATAGTAGGGATTGAGACGTCCGATGATGCAGCCATCTATAAAGTCACTGACGATATCGCGATGATTCAAACGGTAGATTTTTTCACTCCGATTGTTGATGATCCTTATATGTTCGGACAAATCGCCGCAGCCAATTCATTGAGTGATGTATGGGCTATGGGTGGGGAACCGGCGGTTGCACTGAATATTGTTGGATTCCCGAATTGTCTGGATCCGGCAATCCTTGGTGATATACTGGCTGGTGGTGCAGATAAAGTAAAAGAAGCAGGAGCAGTGCTGGTAGGCGGACATTCTGTACAGGACGATGAGCCGAAGTATGGATTGTGCGTGTCTGGTTTTGTACATCCTGACAAGATATTCAAGAACTATGGATGCAGACCGGGAGATATTCTTGTATTGACAAAACAGATCGGAAGCGGTGTGGTAAATACAGCAATCAAAGCTGATATGGCATCACCTTCCGCAATCCGTGAAGCGGAGACGGTCATGGCGTCATTGAATAAACTTGGAAAACAAGTAGTTGAGAAATTCGACGTATCTGCATGTACAGATATTACAGGATTTGGACTTTTAGGACACTGTGTAGAGATGGCATCTGCCAGTGAAGTAACCTTCGAGATCAATGTCCGTGATATCGAATATTTTGCAGACGCAATTGACTATGCGAAGATGGGACTTGTTCCGGCGGGGGCTTACAAGAACCGCGGATATTCTATTGATCAGGTCGAGGTTGGACATGTGGAAGATTTCTATCTGGATCTTCTGTATGATCCACAGACATCAGGTGGATTGTTAATGAGTGTGGCACCGGAGAATCTTCAGGAGATGCTTGCAGATTTTCGTGCGGCACATATGGATACTAAGGTTTCTATTATTGGAAAAGTGGCAGAGAAGAGCGATAAGCTGATTCGTCTGTATTAGTCAGACGAACAAAAGAATAAGAAGGGGAACAAAGAAGTCATGAATAAGAATATGTTATACCGCAGCATTCCGAAAGTGGATGTATTGCTGGAAGACCCGGAGATTCAGGGGCTGATTGAAACATACAGCCGGGATACGGTAGTGGAATCGATTCATTTGGAGATGGATGCACTTAGAAAATATATCGGAACATGCGAGGATGAGGAAAAGGCAAAAGAACAGATTGAGAATCTGAATATGAATGTTCGAAGAACGGTAACTGCCATGCATACACCGAATATGCGTTCAGTCATCAATGGTACAGGAACGATTCTTCATACGAACCTTGGACGAGCACCGATCAGCCAGAAACACATGAATCGGATCGCTCAGATTGCAACGGGATATTCTAATCTGGAATACAATCTGGAAGCCGGAAGACGCGGAGAGAGATATTCACATTTTGAAAAACTGCTCTGTAAGATTACAGGTGCAGAGGCTGCAATGGCGGTAAATAATAACGCAGCAGCTGTTATGCTTATTTTAAGTTCCCTTGCAAAAGGAGGCGAAGTCGTTGTATCCCGCGGTGAGCTTGTTGAAATCGGTGGAAAATTCCGGGTTCCGGATGTTATGGAACAAAGTGGAGCAACACTGGTAGAAGTTGGAACGACTAACAAGACACATTATGATGATTATGAGAGCGCAATTACAGAAGAGACAAAGGCGCTTCTGAAAGTTCATACAAGTAATTATCGAATCGTAGGATTTACAGATACAGTAGGAATTGATGAATTGATTCCGATTGCGAAAGAACATGATATTCCGGTCATTGAAGATCTGGGAAGCGGTGTTCTGATCGATCTTAGCAAATATGGGATCACTTATGAACCTACTGTTCAGGATTCCATCAGAAAAGGAGCGGATGTGGTGTGCTTCAGCGGCGATAAGCTGCTTGGGGGTCCGCAGGCTGGAATTATTATCGGTAAGAAAAAATATATCGATATGATGAAAAAGAACCAGCTTACCCGTGCTCTTCGAATTGACAAATTTACAGCAACAGCACTGGAACTGGTACTTCAGGAATACCTGTCTGAGGAAAATGCAATCCAGAATATTCCGGTACTTAAGATGATCACAAAGTCTTATGACGAGACGGTTGCAGAAGCAAAGACATTTAAGCGTATGCTTCAGAGAGCAAAGCTGTCTGCTGCTTATGAAGTTGTGGATTGTGAATCTCAGATTGGCGGAGGATCTCTTCCGCTGGAACGAATTCCAAGTGCTGCAGTTGCAATCCATCCGGAAAAGATCAGTGTTCCGGAACTGGAAGAACGTATGAGACATTTGCCTGTTCCGATTATTCCAAGAACGGTAAATGATACGATTCTTTTGGATGTGAGAACATTGGATAAAGATGCAATGACACTTGCTGTAAAGCAGTTAAAAGAGATGGATATATTAGAAGAAACAAGTCTTTTATAGAGACAATTAGGAGTATAGAGACAGATGAAGAATATTATCATTGGTACAGCCGGACATATCGATCATGGAAAGACAACTTTGATCAAAGCTCTTACAGGAAGAAATACAGACCGCTGGGAAGAAGAACAGAAGAGAGGAATCACCATAGATCTTGGATTTACATATTTTGATCTTCCAAGTGGAGACCGTGCGGGAATTATCGATGTTCCTGGACATGAGAGATTTATCAACAATATGGTGGCCGGAGTTGTAGGAATGGATCTGGTGCTTCTTGTTATTGCGGCGGATGAAGGAATTATGCCACAGACAAGGGAACATATGGATATCTTACATCTTCTGGGAATTGAAAAGAGTATTATTGTCCTGAATAAATGCGATATCGTAGATGAAGAATGGCTGGAACTGGTGGAAGAGGAAGTGCGTGAAGAATTAAAAGGCACATTTCTGGAAAAAGCACCGGTATGTAAGGTGTCTGCTGCAACCGGTCAGGGACTGGAAGAACTGATTCAGGTGATCGAGCATATGACAAGTGATGAAGTTGTAGCTAAAGATGTGAATACAATTCCGAGACTTCCGATTGACCGCGCATTTACATTGTCCGGGTTTGGCACGATCATTACCGGAACCCTTGTGTCTGGTACGATTCGTAAAGAAGATACTCTGGAAATGTATCCGATTGGCAAAGAGTGCAAGATTCGCAGCATTCAGGTGCATGGTCAGGATAAAAAAGAGTGTTATGCGGGACAACGTGTGGCAATTAATCTGTCTAATGTTAAGAAAAAAGAAATTCAGCGAGGCTGTGTGCTGGCACCGCCGGCAAGTATGAAAAATACAGACCTGCTGGATGTGAAGATGAATATACTGGATTCCTCTATGCGGGTATTGACGAATCATACGAGATTACATCTGTTTACAGGAACGAGTGAAATTTTATGCCGTGCAGTACTGCTTGATAAAGAAGAAATCGGACCAGGTGAGAGTGGATATGTTCAACTTCGCCTGGAAGATGAAATTGCAGTACGCAGAGGTGATAAGTTTGTAGTCCGTTTTTATTCTCCGATGGAGACGATTGGGGGAGGCGTGATTCTTGAACCAAATCCGGGTGTGAAGAGACGTTTTCAACAAGATGTGATTGAAGAACTTAAGAGAAAAGAATCCGGTTCTTCAGCGGATGTAATTGAACTTCATATAAAAGAACATGGAGACACAATGATCACTTCAGCAGAACTTGCAAAGCTGACGGCATTGTCCATGGATGAGGTGAACCAGGATATAGAAGAATTAAAAGAGAATGGCCAGATTTATGTATTCCCGATGAAAAAAGATACATTTACATGGCATGCGGATTCAAAACGTGGAGCAGTACAGGCGATTGTGAAGAGTCTGGAATCCTATGAAAAAGAGAATCCGTATCGTTATGGAATGAAGAAAGCGGAAGTGCAGATGACACATTTTAAGGGAATGAAACCGAATGTGTTTGATAAAGTCATTGAGCTGTTGGAAACTGAGGGATATGTGAAACGTGTCGGAGAATTTTTGTGCACACCTCAGTTTGAAATAAAGAAAGATGAGACGTATAACAAGATAGCAAAGACCGTGCTTGGTACATTTGAAAGTGCGAAATATGACTTTGCAAAATATTCAGAGATTGACTTTGGAAAGACTCCAAGAGCAATGGCTGACGATATCCTGAATGTATTGCTGGTCGAGGGTAAAGTAGTAAAAATCGCAGAAGATATGTATACACTGACGGAATATATGGAAGAAGCAAAGAATATCATTCGGGAGAAATTAGCGGAAGATCCGGTTATTACTATTGCTCAGGTACGAGATATATTTGCGACCAGCCGAAAGAGTGCGAAACCAATTTTGGAATATATGGACAGTATCAAAGTTACCAAGAAAGTTGGAGCGGAAAGTGAAAGGGTAGCATACTAATGAACTTGAAACAATTAGAGGCTTTTGTACAGGTATCTGAAAGCGGCAGCTTTTCGAAGGCTGCCAAAGAACTTTTCCTGACACAGCCGACAATCAGTGCGCATATTTCCTCCCTGGAAAAGGAATTGAATGTACGGTTATTTATAAGAAATACAAAAGAAGTAAGTCTGTCAGATGACGGAAAAGATCTGTACCGTTATGCGAAGCAGATCACAGATCTTGAAAAGGCGATAGAAGAACGGTTTTATATGGATAGTGATGATGGAAAACATTTTATCACAATTGCGGCATCAACAATACCTGCGCAGTATCTTCTGCCGAAAGTATTGATGTGTTACAGAGAACGCTATCCAAAAGAGCAGATTAAGATTATGGAAACCGATAGTAGTGAAGTGGTTACACAGGTTGTAGATCACATGGTCGATGTCGGCTTTACAGGTACTGTACTTGAGAAAAAGCACTGCAAGTACATACCTTTCTATAAGGATGAACTGGCTGTGATCACTCCGGATACACCGGAATATAGAATACTGAAAGAACAGAATCGTGATGACATTGACTGGATCAAAAGGAAACCGCTGATTTTACGTGAAGAAGGATCAGGTACTAGAAAAGAAGCGGAAAAACAGTTGAAAAATGCTGGAATATCCATGGAGGATTTGGATATTGTGGCGAGCATTGCGAATCAGGAGACAATTAAAAAGTCTGTAAAACAAGGCATGGGGATTACGGTTCTTTCCAGACTGGCAGCTGAGGATGAAGATGGCCTGCTTATATTCCCGATTCCGGGCGCTGATGAAGGACGAGATATCAATCTGGTCTATAATAAAAATTATCAGATGACAAGATCGGCAGACCGTTTTATCCGAATCGTAAAGGAAGTATATGACATAGAATAGTGGTTACGGAACATATAAGTGACTATGAAATATATAAATGACTATGAAATATATCAGTGACTTGTTTAAAGAAAGAGAAAGAGATAGAATTAAGTTTGTACAATGATGTTGGGACCCTGGCATCATACAATAAATATATAGAAGCGACGAAAGGGGATATTAGCGTGATATATATGGATAATGCAGCAACGACTATGCATAAACCGAAGGCGGTGATCGATGCGGTAGTCGCAGCTATGAGTTCTATGGGAAATGCCGGACGTGGTGCGAATGAGGCGTCTTTAAGTGCATCAAGAATTATTTATGATACGAGAGAAAGGCTTGCAAAATTATTTGGGGCAGAAAATCCGAAGCAGATTGTGTTTACAATGAATTCGACAGAGAGTCTGAATATTGCGATTAAAGGATTGATTGAACCGGGAGATCATGTGATCACAACCATGCTGGAGCATAACTCTGTGCTTCGACCACTCTATGAGATGGAAGAAAGAGGCGCGAAGCTTACGATTATAAAAGCAGACAAGCAGGGGAATTTTTCCCTGGAAGATATGGAAGCTGCGATCACGCCAAAGACAAAAGCTATAGTATGTACCAATGGTTCCAATCTTACAGGAAATTATGTGGATGTTGCAGCTGTCGGTGAGATGGCACATAGACACGGAGTTCTTTTGATTGTAGATGCATCTCAGACGGCGGGAGTATTTCCGATTGATGTTCAGAAAATGAATATTGACGTGCTTTGTTTTACTGGACACAAAGGTCTGCTTGCTCCGCAGGGGACCGGAGGTCTGTATGTCAGAGAAGGGCTTACAGTGCAACCATTGTTGAGCGGTGGAAGCGGAGTTCAGACTTACAATAAAAAACATCCGGTGGAGATGCCGACAGCATTGGAGGCAGGAACACTCAATGGTCATGGTATTGCGGGAATGAATGCAGCTCTTGCATATCTGGAAGAGACTGGAATTGACACGATCAGGGAGCGCGAGCAGGAACTGATGTGGAAATTTTATGAAGGTGTTAAAGATATTCCGAATGTTACGGTATATGGTGATTTCAGCACAAAGAACCGTTGCGCGATTGTCGCACTGAATATTGGAGATTATGATTCAGCAGAGGTCAGTGATGAATTGCTTACGGAATATGGTATTTCTACAAGACCGGGTGGTCATTGTGCTCCACTGGCACACGAAGCACTTGGAAATGTAGAACAAGGAGCAGTGAGGTTTAGTTTTTCTCATTACAATACAGATGAGGAAATTGAAACTGCAATCCGTGCAATTGAAGAGCTTGCACAGGATGAAGAGTAAAAAAAGATAAAGCATAACTTGAGATAGAAAAGGAAGACACTGATGAGAAAAAAAGAATTGAAACTGGTAGTTACTTTCCATACAACTGCAGATGCGATGGCTATGGAAAAGGCATGTAAAGAGAATAATACACCGGGCAGAATCATCCCGGTTCCAAGAGCTATCTCAGCAGGATGTGGACTTTCCTGGTGCGCAGCACTTGACGAGAGAGAAGAAATCGTTGCCATGATGGAGAAGGTCGGGATTGAACCAGAAGACCTGCATGAGTGTCTTGTATAAAAAAATGCAATAAATACTTGTAAAATATCGAAAAATGTGATATTCTATCATAGCGTGATTAAAACGTGCGTAATTTAATACGGGGGTAGTTGGGTAACTGGTGTGCCTCCTAGTCTTCAAAACTAGTGTGGGGCGTTAAGAGCGTCCCGGGTGGGTTCGATTCCCACATGCCTCCGCCAAAAGAGAGGTTTCAGATCCATTGCAAGAGCGATGGATCTTTTTTTTGTATAATAGGAAATTGCATTTCCTATTATACAAAAAGCCTCCGGCAGGATGCGCACTGCGGCGTATACTGAAGATGTCGCAAGCGACCACCGCAGGCGCTAGAATGTGCCAAGGCACATTCTTTGTTCTAAAATAGGAAAAAATGTAAGAAAATGCATTTTTATATATAAAAACTCATTGAGAAAAACGAAAGAAATTGAAAATAGAATCTTTCAAATAATCAGGGAAGAAAAAAGAAAGACAATAAATTACAGGAAACTTCAAAAAAGAACGATAAGTTACAAAAATAATAGAAAAACATTATGAAAAGCATTAATTATATAGAAGTACAATAATTAGAATGGGTAAATTGACTAAAAGAGTAGAGAATGAAAATGCTTATTTGTCATATCGTATAAAAATACAAAAAACACTGGGATTCAATTGACGAAAGCGCTTACAAGTGGTATATTATAAGCAACTTAAAGATGTTCAGACCAACGGCGGTTATCTTAATATGATTCATATAGATGGCTGCTATTATATTTTGAGACATGTTTAAGTTAAATGACAACTTTGGTTGTGATTGCAGTTAAGCTGTTGCCGGCTGTTTCCCCCAAGAACAGTCTTGCGACGGTAAACTCCAATTAATATATATACTTCCTCTTCAGAGGAGCATTCCCCAGCTTTGTATATAATAACAAACTGCAATGCAACGAGGAAAACCTCTCAATGACATACCAAAAAGAAAGAGCACGACATGAGCAGATGTCGTGCTTTTTCTTTTGTCTGTTCAAGTCGAACATCCGTGAGACTTGGCGCATGATTCTGGTCAGCAAAGCTGACATATTCCTATCAGAATCACTGCGCATCCTCGCGGAGCGTTTATCTCAGTCGGAGATTAGACTCCCACTGAGACAAATTTGCTACTACTCACCATCTGAAGAGGTGGGAGTCTTCTCGACTGAGATAAAATAAATAGAATACGGAGTGCAAAGTGTTTTTTAAGAACGCTTACAGAAAAGGTTGCTATTATATATAGAAGAAACAGAAATGAGAAGAAACAAAAAATGTGTGCAAACCCTGAAAATACGTGGCTCTTGGATTGTACGGAAAAAAGTACAAAAAAATAAAAAAAAGACTTGCATTATTGCCTTGGATTAGATATACTAAGAGAGCTGTGACATGATAGCAATGAAGCGCGAGGTTGCCGTCGAGAATGACGGGTTTTCCGTGGAGCGAATGTCAAGTTAGGAAACTGGCGACAAGTCACTGTACGA